>Ga0136846_1227276_pt1 | contig 28906 bp, 31 predicted proteins | sample HopSoiMetagenom2_FD_96841 | JGI IMG/M metagenome (GOLD analysis project Ga0136846, IMG submission 96841) | Grasslands soil microbial communities from Hopland, California, USA - 2 Assembly 2016 (version 4) | ecosystem: Environmental > Terrestrial > Soil > Grasslands | place: USA: Hopland... | reverse complement strand
GTCGCGCATTATCAAATTAGCACTCTGAGGTCGCATCAACTCCTGCATAGGCTTAGCGCCCGCAAGCTACCGAATAGATACCGATTGATCAGCCGCCAATTTTAGAGTGTCGTGAACAGAGCCCAACACACCTCTCGGAGATGAACTGTGGAATCACTTTGGTGTTCACAGAGCCCCGCATGCGTCAAGGCTTCGGGCTGAAATGATCTAATTATGCGATCGTTCAGCTTCGGCCCGTATCCTTGAAATGGACACCGAGGAGCGCCGGTCAGAAAATGATGAGATTTGGAGAGACGACTGAGCCATTGAAAAAGCGTCGCTTAAGGTCCAGCGATAAGAATGATGGTGCGATTTTTCGGATTGACGAGATAACGGGGCAGATTCGCGCCGGACATCTTCCGCGGGGATATTGGGGAGATGGGGGCGCGCATAACGGATGTGAGCTGGCAAAGCGAGGCAATTCATCGTGCTCAGATAAGGAATTCCTGTCCGAAGAGTTCGCTGCCGTACAAAAGGAATTGTTTCATGCAAGCCGGCAGCCCCATTAGGGCTTAGCTCTTAAGATCGCAGCGCGTCCCTGCCCTTGCTTTAGTTGAGTGAGCTCACGCTCGATCACGGGCAACACAAAAATGCTGCGCGTCCACGCGAACGAACTGGGATCCCACGTTGGCTAGTACCAGAAGAGGGCTCGACATGGATGTGTAACTGTTTGATATAGTTGTAATATTGTAATTCCTATTTGTTTTGTACCAACGGACGTACCAACAGTCCCTTTTGGTACCAAGATTGGCGTCCGTTTCACCTCCAGCAAGCACTCCGACCCTTTGATTGGTGGGCAATCCCAAACATGCAATACGTACGAATTAGTACGGTTGGAGTAACGCTCCCCCGGTTTCCCCTCACCAATGTTATGAGCAGTAGATTTCGTGCCGCCGCGCCCCCTCGTTCGGACCATGAGTAGACACCCGGCGATCACATGGTCGGTGTTCAGTTGCGACTGCGACCTGGTTCTCTCTGTCCTTTGGACTGGTGTCTCACAACCCGGCTTACGGCCCCTCGGCATAGTGACACTTTGTCATTTCTAGCGTCAGGCTCGCGGCGATGGTGCGTCCCATTAGCGCCCGACCACCTAATGATTCCCGCCGTCGCGCCAGAAACAGCTATAGCCTCTCGCAACACCCACCAACGTTCAAAGCGGGTCGCCCCCCTCTATCGAGCCTATGTCGCCTCGGTAAAAACCATCGCCCCCTATATTGCGTTTTACAGGGTATGCTAAAGCGATGTTGACGAGAATTCCTCCCGGAAATACTTAGATTGGAAAGTCGCCATGCAGAATCGAAACATTGTGGCCTTCAGCCTGGCGATTTTTACCAGTCTTTTGAGCGGAAACGCCTTGGCTCAATCTCCCACACCAGTCGAGATATCACTGACGAATTATGCCTTCACGCCAAACAACCTCGAACTGAAACAAGGTGTCACCTATCGCTTCCATCTGCACAACACCGGATCCAAGCGACATTCATTCAGCGCGCCGGAACTGTTCGCAGCTTCCAAGATTGCTGACGAGGATGGCAAAAACGTTGAAAAGGGAAATATTGAGTTGGACGATGGGCAGGCGATCGACCTGACCATCACGCCCGTCCGTGCTGGGATATATTCGGTTACCTGCACACATTTCATGCACGACATGATGGGAATGCATGGGAAGATTGTCGTCCAATAGGTCGAGCTTATAGAATTTGCGGGGGATTGATTTTGCGGCACTTGTTTACTCGCCAAACGAGTTCAGTGCGCCGAGCTAATGAGCACCGCAAATGATGCAAGTGCCACAGAGCCAGTGCGCCGTACAATTTTTGTGGGCACAGAAACAACTACGCCAGATTTTAGCAACGAGCCAAGACTGATCCAACCCAAGCCCGCCCCCAAAATAGTTGCCTGCATACAGGCCAGATACGGCACGACAAAACGCCATCCTGTATCGAATCGATAAGGCACGATTGCGAGCGCCAGTATAAATCCCTTTGGATTAACCAATGTTGTTACAAGTACGTCGAAGAAGCGAATACGATGTTGGGCCGCAGGCTTTGCCAAATTTTCAACCCAGAGCTGGTATGCCAAATATATTAGTTACAGCGAGCATGCGATTCGGATCGCCACCTTTGTTGCTGGTAGCGGCTCGCCCAAGAAACCCTTGGAAAAGATCACAAGATGAATTGTGACAAGGTATCCGAGCGCCTCGGCTGCCAGCAGTGAAAGTGCTCGGCGAAAGCCGTTGGTAGAAGCTGCCGTTAGCAGCAACGTATTGGTTGGCCCAGGCGCCACCAACAATAGGAGTACCGCAAGGGAAAACTGACTTAGACCTGTCATAGTGTTTTCCTTTAGGCAGGAGTGACTTGCGGGGCGCGGAAATTCATGAACGGAAGTGCGGGCGACGATCATATCGCAATTCGCTTCCATGCCTATATCTCGGATAGGCACCCCACAACCCCGAGCGCCCCGTCGAATGTCCTCCTCCAACTGCGCGGCGAACCTTGCCATCGTCCAGCGAAAGCCTTTAGAACCCGTCTTGCCTCGGTTCTGATGCGCCTCAACCATTTCTCCGTACTGGCGTTGCATCATTCTAGCGATCCGTGAACGTTCACTGAATTTGCGTTATTTTTTGTTCCGCTGCGGGCGGTTTGCAGGCATGATACGCTGACTGAAAAGCACTGAAGGGGCGGCAATGCGTATTCGGTATATCGGGGCAGCCTTCGCGACATCCATCCTAGCGATGCTCCCACTGGGCGGAGCCCGTGCGCAACCAGGGTTTCTCAACGAGGTAAGACTTGGCGGTTATCAGCACGACACAGGATTGATCGGCACAAATAAAGAAGCCGGCGCAGACTTCTCCTTAGAGGTACTGTCGCGACCAATAATTCCATTAAAACTATTGGGCGCGCCAAGATTGGTGGTTGGTGGTTTGGCCAACACTTCGGGCCAATCGAACCAACTGTATGCCGGATTTGTGGGACGTTTTGACTTGGCGCATTCTCTTTTCGCAAACGGGGATGGTTTTTTTCTGGAAGGAACGCTGGGCGGCGACTGGAATGATGGAAAGAAAGACGTAAGAGGCACAGCGCTTGCGGCGAACTGGAAATCGCATGGCAGCGCTCTGATGTTCCGTATCGGATTTGGCTTAGGATATCAGTTTAATTCGACTTGGTCCGCTGTAGCAAGTTTCAATCATATTTCGAATGCGGGGCTGGGCCCTCCCAACGAAGGCATGAATGATCTGGGACTCATTATCGGAATGAAGCTTTGAATTCAGCCACCCTTTGCCCGGCCGGGTTACACATCACGCAATTGGACCGCAAAATGCGCCTGTCTCCCACGCCGCTTCGGCGCTGGTTAGTAATACATCGAATTTTTGCATGCATCCTTCCCCTGTGTTTTCTGCCAGTAGGACCGATGCGCGCCACCGCTGCTGAGATTACACCTCAGGCCCTTTTGCCTGGCCAGATATTGAGGGGCCACTTTGTTCAGGACCGTCAGTTGGCAGGGTTTCCAAAACAGCTACGCAGCGAAGGCTCATTTGTTCTGGTTCCAGGCCGAGGCTTGATCTGGCGCAGTGAGGCCCCATTCAAGAACATCACAGTTATATCTCGGCGCGGCATTGTTCAGACGGTTGGCGGGAAAGAAACAATGCGCCTCAGCGCTGCGCGGATACCGGGATTGGGCCAACTGTATGACATTATGGAGGCCGCAGTGTCAGGTGATACCACTACGCTTGAACAGGCCTTTACCATCCAGCGCACGATAGATGCGCACCAATGGCAATTGCTGCTGACACCCAAATCGGCAGATGTATCAGTATCCCAGCTAAAATCGCTTTCCGTAAAAGGTGGACGCCTGGTAGACACGATTGACGTGGACAAAGGAGGCGGGGATGTTGATCACCTAACCTTTCTCAATTCAGCTATCGAGCCATTGACACTGAGCGAGGAAGAGCGGTCCCTGGTCGGATCCCAGAAATGAACCGTACCCTGCCATGGCTTTGGGCATCTCTGGTTGCGCTCGTTTTTCTTTATGCCGTGGTGCGCGCTGTTCTTGGAATATCGCTTCAAAGCAATATTCTCGCCCTACTACCACAGACCGAACGAGACGTCACAGTACAGCGAATTCAAGACGGCATCGCGAAATCATTTTCCCGACGCGTAGTGTTTCTAATCGGTCACGCCAACCCCACTAAGGCACGTATTGCCTCTCGATCATTTTCATTCGTCCTAAAACAATCTGGCGCAATTTCCAGCTTAACCACGCAAATAGACCCAGACGCGCAACGAAAAATTGGCGCTGCTCTTTTTCCATATCGTGCCGGGTTACTCTCTAATGCTGATCGCACCCTTTTGGCAGAAAATGAGGGAGAGAAGCTCGTAACACGCGCGCGGGCTACAATGTATGGCCCCGGCGGTTTTGCAAGTGGCACCCTCTTCGCTAATGATCCGTTTCTTCTGCTACCCGCCTATTTGCTGGCGTTACCCGTGCCGCAGTCACGCTTGAACTTGGAAGACGGCGCATTGATGGTGCGCGATAGAGGCATCAGCTATGTGCTGGTCAGTGCCGAACTATCCGAAGATGCTTACACCATTTCGTTTCAAGAACGTTTTGACTCGCTTGTGAAGAGCGCCTGGACCAAGGCAATCACCGAGGTGCCGGGAACAACCATGCTACGCGCTGGGGCGATCTTCTACGCACATGATGGCGCACGTGAGGCCACTGCCGAAATATCGAGCATTGGATTGATCTCTATTATCGGAACGCTTGCGTTGCTGCTTTTCGTATTTCGATCCGTGAGGCCGCTCTTGTTGGGGTTTATCGCGATTGCGATTGGCATCCTGTTCGCATTTGCCGGCACACTCGCAATATTTGGGCAAATACATGTTGTGGCGTTGCTTCTCGGCGTTAGTTTGATTGGTATCTCTGTCGACTACAGTCTGCAGTATTTCTGCGAATATTTTGATCCGGATGCCAAAAATCCGCTTGATCGCCTCCGCTTGGTTTTGCCTGGAGTCGCTATCGGCCTGTCTTTGACGCTGGTTGGTTACCTCACGCTTTTGTTCGCACCGTTTCCGGGACTTCGTCAGGTCGCCATATTTTCGGTCATCGGCCTGATCGGCTCGGTCGGTACGGTATGCCTCTGGTTCCCAGTTCTCGACATGCAGTCCGCGCCTAAATTGAGTGGCAAGCTGGTAGACCTCGCGGCAAAGCATTGGTTGTTATGGGAAAGTCCCGCCCTTCGCTATGCCCGCTCAGGTATCGTGGGGCTGTGTGTTTTGCTCGCGGCTATTGGCGCTTGCATGCTACGCGCCGACGATGATGTCAGGCACCTACAATCACTTTCACCTGAACTGAAGCATCAGGAAGCGGAAATCCGCCGCCTCACTGGATCGATGGGAGGAACGGAGTTCCTTTTGATACGCGGGACTAGCGAACAGGCTTTACTTGAAACCGAAGAGAAACTGATAGGCCGGCTTTCCTTCGCGAGACAGCAGCACGTTCTTGATGATTTTCAAGCGGTCTCCCAATTTGTACCGTCGGTTGCACGGCAACGGGAGAACCGCAGTTTGGTGCGCGAAAATCTGATCAAACCTTATCTTGCCTCTTATATGTCGGAGCTTGGCTATGCGGGACGCGTGGACGGCGCGATGACTGAGAGATTTCTCACCCCCAAAGACCTGCCTCTAATTGGCCCCCTTTCACTGCTTTCGCTTTTGAATGCGACATCGGGAAGTCACCCGGCGCACGTCGTGCTGCTGGACGGCGTAAAACAGCCAGGCAGACTTCGGACCCTGACAGAACAGGTACCCGGAGTACGCTTTGTCGATCTCACCAGCGATTGGTCCAATCTGTTTGGAACCTATCGCCGCTACGCGCTGCTTCTCCTCGTCGTTTCCGCGGGATTGATGTACCCCATCCACGCTTGGCGCTATGGCTGGCGCGATGGCGCCATGGTAATGGTGCCCTCTCTGTCGGCCGCTACCCTCGCGCCACTTATCGGTGCCACGGTGGGAATTGAATTCACCTTTTTCAACGCGATGGCTCTGGTGCTGGTGTTGTCTATCGGGGTTGATTACTCCATCTTTAGCCGTGAGACATCTGGTGTACGTAAACCTGTCACCATGCTTGCTATTGCTCTCGCGGCACTCAGCACAATCCTATCCTTCGGCCTTCTAGCGCTCAGTCGCGTTTTTGCGGTTCACGCTTTTGGAATGACCATGCTGATCGGGATCGTACTGGCCTTTCTGTTAGCACCAATTGCTGGCGGCACGACCCGCTCCCGCGCCGCGCCATGAAACTTTGGCGCATCTTCGTCTTTTCGGGGCTATGTCTTGCCGGGTGCGCCACTTCAGAACGGCCACGCATTGCCCTTGCGCCAGACGAAGCTGTTCTTGCACCCTCGGTGACGCTAACTATTCCTCCGCCAAAAGTATTGGCGCGCGCCACGACCGCTAGCCAGATCGTCGTAGCCCATTTTCGGAGAGTTAATTATACGTTCCAAGCACAAATTGCTTTGATGCCGGATTCTCTCAAGCTTGTTGCGCTCGATGCGATGGGGCGGCGTGCACTTACTGTGACGTGGACCCAGGCCGGCATTGACTACCAAACCGCGCCATGGCTTCCCGCGCGGCTAAGACCGGCGGACATCCTGGGCGGCATCGCGCTTGTCTATTGGCCAGATGAGGCGCTGCGGGGAGCGCTGAGATCATCTGGTGCTGAGCTTAACAGCACTGAACAGAAACGCGTAGTTAAGGCGCACGGGCAGGATATCGTCGTTGTTGACTATGAGTCGGGCACGGGCTGGAACCGCGCCGCTCATCTGCGAAACCTTGCTTTCGGTTACAGCCTCGATATCCAATCGGCCGAAGTCGCGCCTTAGATCCGGCGGAAAACAAGCGACGTATTGATCCCACCAAATGCACAATTGTTGGACACAAAGTGCTCCACATCGATTTTCCGCGAAGAGCCGATAACATAGTCAAGATCGGCGCAGCGCGGGTCAACTTCAGTCAAATTTGCTGTGGGTGGCAGAAAACCGTCTCGCATCATTTCTATTGCAAGCCATGCCTCAATTGCCCCGCACGCGCCCAACGAATGCCCAAAATGCCCTTTCAGAGAGTGAAACGGAACTTTGTTACCGTAGATCTCCGCAGTTGCCCGTGTTTCGGCTATATCCCCCGCCTCGGTCGCAGTGCCGTGGCCACTTATAAATCCGACATCATTTCGAGATATTCCCGCCGATTCTAGCGCCGCTCGCATCGCGAACGCCTGCGTTTCGGCATTCGGGTTCGTAATATGCATCCCATCACAATTCGTGGTGAAAGCCACTAGTTCTGCAAGGGGGACAGCTCCGCGCTCGAGTGCGTGATCGATATCCTCCAAAACGAGAATCCCAGATCCTTCTCCTATAACCAATCCATCGCGGCTTCTATCAAAGGGACGCGACGCGCTGCTGGGGTCGTTGTTGCGCGTGCTGGTGGCAAATAGCGTGTCAAACACGATTGCCATAGTCGGGCAGAGTTGTTCGGCACCACCCGCCAACATCACATCAGCATAACCAGAACGAATTGCTTCAAACGCATAGCCAATACCTTGTGAGCCGGACGTGCAGGCTGACGATGTTGTAATCACACGACCGGTGAGGCTGAACGCGATTCCAATGTTGACAGCTGTAGTGTGGCTCATCATCCGGAGATAGCTTGTGGCATTAAGGCCGCCAGCTTTTCCCGTTGCGATGAAATTCGCGAAATCCTGCACAGGCTCGGTTGCCCCAAATGACGAGCCGCAGGAAACGCCGGTGCGGCCATTCCTGAGAACTGGACTGTCGATAAGGCCGGCTTGTGTCAGCGCCTTCTCCGCGGCAAAGACCGAGAGAACACCGACACGTCCCATCGAACGCGTCTTCTTACGATGATATGCAGTCAGGTGATCAAAGTTGTCGATGGCACCACCGACTCGTGTATTGAGATCCTCGAGCCGATCCCATTCATGCATATAACGAAGGCCGGTTTCGCCACGATCCATGCGTGCACGAATTTCGGGCCACGCATCTCCGAGTGCAGTCAATCCGGCCATTCCTGTCACGACAACGCGCCGCATCAGCAAAGCCCCCCGTTTACTGAAATCACTTGCCGCGTAATATACGCCGCTTCCTCGGAAAACAAAAAGGCAACCAACGCCGCCACTTCATCCGGTTTACCATAACGACGCATAGGAATTGCTGCCATGACGTCTTCAGGCATGTCCGCAGTCATCTGGGACTCAATTATTCCAGGCGCGACCGCGTTTACTGTAATATTACGTTTAGCGAGCTCCACTGCCAGCGCCTTCGTCGCCCCGATAAGGCCCGCTTTCGAAGCGCTGTAGTTAACCTGTCCCCGATTTCCCATCAGCCCAGAGACGGAAGAGATCGCCACGATGCGTCCACCGTCATGACGCCTAACCATTGGCATAACGAGGGGGTGCAATACATTGTAAAAACCGTCAAGGTTCGTCCGCAATACGTCATCCCAGCCATCCGCATCAATAGCGGGAAATGCGTTATCCCGGGTGACGCCAGCATTCAAAACAACTCCCCAAAACGCCCCATCGCTGATTGCAGCTTCAAGCGTCGCTCGCACACCCGAGCGATCTGAGTTGTTAAAACCGATGGTAGAAGCGGCCCCACCCGCTGCAATGATGGACGCAGCAACCGCTTCCGCTCCTGCTTGGTCCTTGCCATAATGCACCGTGATAGGGAATCCTGCAGCTCCGAGACGGAGCGCGATCGCCTTTCCGATGCCCTTGCTCGCACCTGTCACAAGAACAGGCCTACTCACGTTGGACTGTTTCATGGGCTGAGGCGCTTTAAAAACGCTTCGGGGTCGGGCGGGGCGTAGACGTTCATACTGCCTTTTGAAAACTCCTGGTCGTCGTCGATCCGGCAGGCGAACGAAAACATGGTGCCGTCGGTGAATACCCTATCGACGGAAATTGAGAGCTTTGCTCCATCTCTGAAATATGCATCGCGCGCTGTGTAGCGCCTGCAGCCCAATAAAAACCCAATCTTTGGCGCCGCCCCCACATTTCGACGAATGATGCCGTCGATTGTAGAGATGGTTTGCGCCATCAATTCAATGCCGACATATGCCGGAAGCCCGAGCCCGGCTAGGTAAAACGGGTTATCGGGACGCACTGTCAGTTCAGCAACTGCCGCCACTTCACTAGCACTTATCAGCCGATCCAAGAGCTTCATCGGTGCGCGGTGTGCAATTAATTCGTCGACCGGGATATTTTCCATCATGCCCTGGCCAGGACCAGAGCTATATTATTGCCGCCGAATGCATAGGAACAGCTCATCGCTAGGCGAGCTTGGGCGGTTTCGCCCGCCTCTGCAAACCTTAATGGCGGGAGTTCAACGTCTCGCTCACCATCCCACAAATGTGCAGGTAGCATTTGATCTTCAAGTGCCATGATCGCGAACGCCGCTTCGCAAGCTCCTGCAGCGCCGAGCATGTGCCCGGTCATCGGTTTGGTCGAACTACAAGCCAATTTGGCCCCAAATACACGAGAGGCGGCCCTGGCCTCCATCGAATCGTTCAATTTGGTTGCTGTGCCATGGAGATTGAGATAGCCAATCTCGCTGGCGGAGATCTTTGCACTGGTAAGCGCAAGGCGCATTGCATCTTCTGCTCCGACGCCCTTCGGATCTGGTGCGCTGATGTGATAGGCATCGGCACTTTCTCCCCAGCCCGCGAGCCGGATCGTCGAGGGTTCGCTTGAAAGTAGGAACAAAGCGCCGCCCTCGCCGATGTTGATCCCGCGACGATTCCGGCTGAATGGATTGCAAACCCGGTCCGACAGAGATTCGAGCGCTGCGAAGCCGTTCAGCGTCAGATTGCAGAAGGTATCCACCCCTCCCGCAATCGCTGCTTTACAAAACCCAGCCTTGATGAGGCGCGCGGCACTCGCTATTGCCTTCGCGCCGGACGTGCATGCCGTCGAAATACCATATACAGGCCCACCCGCACCTGCACGTTGAGCAACGTGTGCGGCGGTGTCACCCAGTTCCTGCGTCATAAGGTGATAACTAGCGGGCCATTGGCCGGTTTGTAGACGCGTCTTCAGTGCGTCCTCCGCCTCGCTTATGCCACTGGTACTGGTGCCAACTACAACCGCGATTTGCTGCGCTCCCACCTTCGAGATGTACTCTGCGATGGCTGGCGCTAGCGGTCTTAAACAATGATCGGCCAAGCGATTGGTTCTGCTGCGCGCGCCACCTCCGCTGCCTGACAACTCGAACGGAAGCTTCCCGAATGGAACCGCTCGGCCATCCAGAGATGAGACAAGCCCCGCCACGGTCGTTGGCGTCTTTGACAACAGATTGCGCCGCACGAGGTCATTGCTTTCGCCTAACGCACAGGCAACAGAAAACTTATTGATGTAAACCGCGCTCGACATGTCAGACGTGAACTAGCTCCCGAACCGAGGCAAGGTGACGTCTGGGTTCTCGAACAAACGGATTCGTGGTGTCCCACGCGTAGCCTGCCAGTACCGAAATGATCATCCGCTTGATATCGGTCGCGCGCTGAGGCTGGGAAAAAATAATTTCCTGCAGCGAGGTGTCGTACCAGGTTTCCACATAGGCTCGGAATGTATCGATGCCGACTTGCAACGGCTTTTCGTATTCCAAGAGCCAATCCACATTCTCACCTTTGAATTTGCGTACCAGCATATCGCCCGCCAGAATGGCCGAGCGCAGTGCGATCGTCACACCAGACGAAAAAACGGGATCCAAGAACTCCGCCGCATTACCGAGAAGCGCAAACCCAGGGCCATAGAGCTTATCCACCGTTGCAGCGTAGCCAGTAATAGTAGCGGCAGGCCGAATCTGCTCTGCGTCCGCAAGCACTTGGTGCATTCGCGATGCCTGCGCTATGAGCTGGGAAAGCTGCATCTGGGGATCGGCACCCGCTGCAACCAAATCCGCCTCTGGCCCCACCACGCCTATGGACGAAAGACCGTCCGCGAGCGGGATCAGCCAGTACCAAATCGCCGAATTTGTCGGATGAATACTGATAAGGATTTTGTTCCGATCGAATGTCGTGTCCTTGATATTGTCCTTTACGTGACAGAACACTGCCTTGCGAATGGGAAACTTTGATGGACGGTCAAGTTTTAAAAGTCGCGCTAATACGCGCCCGAACCCACTCGCATCTAGAGCAAAACGCGCTGAAATTTCCCGAGTGGTGCCGCGTTCGTCGCAGACCCGCATCAAAACCCCATCTTCACCTGGCGCGAAGGCGACAACGCTGTCGCCGAAGTGGACACGCGCACCCTTTTCCATAGCGCCCTTAATGAGAATTTCGTCGAACAGGTCGCGGCGGACTTGAAATGTTGTACTCGGCCCTAACGCGGACTTCTCGTGAAAATCGAGAGATTGCTCCTCGTCGCCGCGGCGGAACACGGCGCCATCCTTGGACTGAAATCCACCGGCGATCACGTTATCCAGAAGACCGGCGTCTTCAAGAAACCGCATAGATTGAGGAAGTAAGCTCTCGCCGATAGAAAAACGGGGGAAGTGCGCCCGTTCGAAAACATCGACTGAAAAGCCGCGCGCCGCGAGATACGCGGCCGCCGCCGCCCCGGCGGGGCCAGCGCCAATTATTATGACGTCCGTCCCTAATCCCATCGCCCACCCCCCTTACAGTCTAGGCGAACTGCCCCGCATAACACAATTGCCCGACACGCCCCGTTTATGACGGAATATCAGATGAAAGGCGCTAGTTTTTCGCGCAACACCGCGGGTGCCTCCCAGAGCATCTTTTGACTTGCAATCTCAACGGCTACCTGATCCGTCCGGCCCTTAGTAACCTTTTGCCCGGTTTCAGAATCGCGCAACAGATATTCGACTCGTAGACGGCTTTCCCATTCGACGATGCCTGCCGTGATGCTGATCGGCTGCGCCAACTTCAATGGCCGATAGTAGCGGATATGCATATCAATTACGGGCCACATATAACCGCTTGCGGCCATCGCATCATAAGCGTAGTCAATGCGGCTAAGCAGTGCCGCACGCGCAAGTTCAAAGAATCGCGGATAGTTGCCGTGCCAAACAACATTCATGGGATCAATGTCAAAGAATTGTGGAACTGCTTCGACGGTCTCACTTACGATCGCCTTCATATACCCTCGCTAAATGCGAACGTGCGCGTTTCAATTGCAGCCCGAAGCGATACAATAACAGTATCGAGCATCCGGTCCTCTTCAACGAAGGGAATTACATTTTCCATTCTGGCGAGAAACGCCCCTACGGGCCGGCCCAACGCCGTTCCACTCAACCCTCCCATACGCATGCGCAGACGCAAGGCCTGCACACAGGCAATCAGATGGGCGGCTGCAACTTGTTCTGTAAGTTCAATGATACGCAACGCGTCCCGTGCGGCGATGGTCCCCATCGAGACCTTGTCTTGATTGTGGCATTCGGTAGAGCGAGAAAAAACGCTCGCCGGCATAGTGAGCTTCAACGCCTCCGCCGTCCAAGCGGACACAGCGATCTGCACGGCTTTCAATCCGTGATTGATTGCAGCACGAGTACCTGTAGCTCCCGACAAATTTGGTGGCAAACCATTGCTGAATCGCGTATCAACCAGCAATGCCAACTGGCGGTCCATCAAGTCAGCGATGTTGGCCACAAGGGTTTTCAAGGCGTCCATAGCGAATGCGATGTGGCCGCCATAGAAATGTCCGCCGTGCAGAACACGACCGTCTTCGGGGTCGAACAGTGGGTTATCGTTGGAACTGCCAATTTCTGTTTCAATCAGGCGGCGGAATGTTGGCAACATGTCGTCAAGTACGCCAATGACGTGCGGCGCACAGCGTATCGAATAGCGATCCTGCAACCGACCAGATTTGGGCTCGGCGGCATAAGCTGCAAGGTCGGCCCGAATCCGTGCCGCAACAGCGACCTGTCCTGGGTGCGGCTTGGCCAAGCTAAGTCTTGCGTCGAAATGTTCGGGGTTGCCGAGTAGCGCGAGAGACACCATCGCCGTGAACCGCGTGGCAAGACGAGATAGAAAATCGGCTCGCTGAAAAGCAATAACCGCAAGACCTGTCATCACCGCAGTACCGTTCATAACTGCAAGCGCTTCCTTAGGACGCAACTTGATTGGCCGCAACCCGACCTTTCCAAACGCGACCGAAGATTCCATTTCTTCGCCTTGGAACCAGACGCGGCGCTCACCTGCCAGAGCTCCGGCGATATAGCTCAGCGGCGTCAAATCTCCGCTAGCGCCCACAGATCCCTCCGCTGGAATGAGTGGCAAAATATCAAGCCTTATCATGTCCGAAAGACGTTGAACGAGATCCAACGACACGCCGGACCAGCCGCGCACTAGACTTGCAAGGCGCACCGCCATGACAGCACGCGTTTCTTTAGCGCTTAGGGTGCGCCCAGTACCGCAACCGTGATATCGAGCTAGATGGAGTGGCAATTCGGCAATAAGCCCAGGCGAAATCTCGGTTTCGCAAGAATCACCGTAGCCGGTCGTCACCCCATAGATGACACGCCCCCCCTCTATTGCGGCCTCGACCATTGCTGCAGAGCGGCCAATCCGTCCCAAAACATCGGCACGTTCGGAAAGCCGTACCTCACAGGCGCGATCGGCAATGTCGCCAATGTCCTCGATCGTTAGATCACCTTCTCCCAACCAAATCGTTCTCTTCACTCTGCGACCTCTGGCTGGGACGTCAACGCACGCTGCGTTTTCCAAAACGGATAGAAGTTAAACCATTGAAGTGGAGCCCGCACAACGCACTCTTCCAGAGCCTTGGCGAATAGCGTCGCACACTGCGCAATCGCGTTGATTCTATCTCCTCGCGGCAGATAAATCGGATCAGCAAAGCGCGTTAAACTAATGCGATAACGTGCCTTGTCACGCACGCAAAACAAGAGATAGGTCGGCGCCTTCAGGATGGCACCAAGAATGTACGGCCCCTGCGGAAAAGGTGCATCTTCCCCAAGAAACGGCACGCTCACCGTCCGTGTGCCATCAAGAACTGGAACGCGGTCACCCGCAATGACGACCCATTCGCCGCGTGCGATAGCGTCTGCAAGCAGCATCGCTTCTGCGGGGCCCACGCTCGTGACAGGAATAACGCGCATCTTCGCGCCGGGTTGGATTTTTTGGATCAGCCCGTTAAAAAGCTGTGCGTTGTTGGTATGCATAAGCACGTTGATGTGGATTGACCTGAAGTGAAGTGCCATAGCGCGCATCACTTCAGGATTTCCAATATGAGCAGTTATTATGACGACGCCGCGGCCACGCGCTTCTATTTCCCCGAAAATCTCTGACGTTGCATAATCCAAGCTAGAAACCGGAATATGCCCTGACCACGCTGCAATCTTATCCAATACAGACGAACCGAAGCTCATGAAATGGCAAAAAGACGTAAAGACCGACGGACGCTCGTGCAAATGTCCACACCTCCACAAACGCCTAAGATAGTCACGTGATGCGCGACGCTGAACGTGCCCTGTTACAAAAAAATAGAAGACAACAGGGAACATAATCGCAAGACAGAACCGCCGGCCCAATAGACGGTAAATAAACAAAAGAAAGTGCAACCCCCAATACGATCCTCGTTCAGCAATACCTGCCCAATGCGCCGGCTCATGTGATTTCACAGTGGCTCGCCAAAGCAACCAAGGCAGGCGGATTAGCATTCCGAAAAACATGCGAGTCTGCATAAAAATCAAAAGGACGTTGTCGCCAAGCAATCTGAAGTTGGAAACATTTCCATCAGGATAGCGAACATGTACTGGAACCGAGACAATCGGAAATTCGACCCAATCCGCCTTGATTAAAACTTCTATGTCGAAATCCATCCGCCGACCGCGAACTGATTTGCGAATCAGCTCTAGGGTGGAAGACACAGGATAAACACGAAAGCCGCACATCGCGTCGTCGATACGAAATGAAAGCGTATTGACTGCCACCCAGAATGCCGTAATTCGCCGACCTATACGCCGGCTCGTTGGCATACTTTTATCAAACGCAGGTCTTCCGGTGATGATTGCGCGGGGATTGGCCATCGCAGCGCGGAACAGCAGATCAAGAGCATCCAAGTCATGTTGACCATCCGCGTCGATTTGAATGGCATGGCTAAAGCAGCGCTCTTGGGCGCGCACAAGTCCACTAGTAACCGCAGCGCCCTTACCCCCATTTATATCACGGCGCAGGTATTCGGCGCCAGTCACTGCGGCGCAGGTCGCCCGAATGTGCTCGCCAACGGTATGATCGCTTCCGTCATCTACGACTATTACGGGTAACCCTGCCGCACCAAGTCGCTTAAGAATAGAGGGGAGCGCCACGCAATGGTTGTGCGAGGGAATTACAACGCAGGCATTTATGCTACTCAAGCCATGTCTCCGATGATTCCTTCCGAAGCGACGGTATGGCCAAGGCGAAACGCAAAGCGTAGCCTCCCTTTGCGCGGTTCGCGATCAAGCGAAAGGAGCACGCGATCGCCTGGGCGCAGAATATGGCGGAACTTCAGTTGGCTAAGATTGTTGCTCGAAGGTCGCCATTGCCAGAGCCTCTGGCTCCAGTGCGCCGCAATGTGAATCTGCGCCACACCCGACAGGACGGGCTGGCCGGGAAAGTGCCCATCAAACCAAACCATCGCCGGAATGAGCTCCAGCTCAATCGTCACGCCGTCCGTGCTGAACGATTTGAGACGACTGCGCCCAAAGCTGACTTCCGCATGATCCTGAAACGCAGCACGCATCTCACTCTGAAGTGGCTTGCCCTGCGAGTTTCGAGCGATAGTCTCAAAGCGCCAATGCTTGGGACTTTCGGCAGACTCGAGTTGTGAAGTAAGCGCCTGCCGTAACTCTCGCGAGAGACGAAAAGCGCCCATTTCGGTAAGTGCCTGCTCGCCCGTGGCACTGAGTTCAACAATGGCGCCGAGCCTTCCCTTGCGCGCTGGAAGATCGATCGCTGCGGCGTCTTCGACAAGGCTAAGTCCGCGAAGCACCTGCTCGACGCGGGAAAGTGAAACGCGCTTACCCTCAACCTTTACCACGCGATCCGCGCGACCCTTCAGGCGAAACCCGTCGCCGTAGTGATCTGCAAAATCGCCCGTGTGCACGGGATCAGCTTGCCCCGTGAGTGGCGAGGCAACCAAAAGTCTCCCTCCCTGATCACTGAATACTTGAACTGAGGGAAATGGCGTCCACAGTTGATCTTCGTTTTCCTGCTTGCGCCAGGCAATGCCCCCCGTTTCTGTGCTGCCCAGAACCTCCAAAGGCAGTCTGCCAAGTATCGTCTTGGTAGCCTGTGCTGCAGCGTATGGCAGCGGAGCGCCGGAGGAAAAGATCAAGCCAGGGCGCACATGCGCAAGACTGTCTGAGGCAGGAAGGCGCGTCAGATGGGCAGGACTGGTGACCAGCGTAGTGCCAGACACGACCTGGCCGCTCAATTGCATCCAATATTCCGCCGCAACATCAGGCGAAACTCGTCCCGACTGTATCGGCCAAAAAATGCGAAAAAGCATCCCATATATGTGCTGGTGTGATACGGTCGTAATGACCGCACCCGCCTCCGCTCCCCAGAGCCGTTCGAGTTGCGAAGCTTCAGCATCAAGCAGCGCAATTTTCTTGGGCACGGGCTTGGGTGCTTCAGTGGTGCCAGATGTGTAGAAAAGTATATCGAGATCTGTTGGACAGGCGTCCCAAGGCCCCTCATCTCCTGAGGCTAGTGAAAGATTCAGCGTGTTGGGGAAATCGATCTCGTAATCAGTCAAAAGAACAGAACGTGACGGACCTATCTCATCAAGATAAGTCGCGCGCAAATTCGCTGGGCAGACCAGTGTCCGATTCAAACGTGCCGCTGCTAGAAGGCCTGCTGCAAACAACGCTGCCGACCGAGTATACAGATAAATTGGCGCATCGGACGGAGCGAGCCTGTCGCAAATGACATTTGCGGTAGCACGGATGTGACCAGCGGATATCAGATTTCCGCCCGCTTGAAATACGCCTGTCGAGGCATCGGCTAATGCCAGGGTTGCGAGAAGAGTTTTCATCGCGCTCCTCGCCTGCGCCGGCGCACAAAAAACTCAATGGCAAACAGCGTTCCGGCCGCCGCATAAGAGATACCGCCGTTATAAATAGTCCATATGCGCCAGCTCGGTTGCAGTGCGGTCCACAACGCAATAGATGCGTTGATCCCAAAAAAAATGCACCAGACAATTGTTACTTTGCGAGTGTATATCACGCCGCATCGCGGGAGGTCAGGCTCTACTACGCGCGCAAAGCGCTCAATCATGCTTGGGGGACGCCAGAGCGTAACCGCAAATGCGCCGAGCATGGTGAGATTCACGAGGACGGGATAGATTCGTACGGAGAGTTTGGCATCAAGCATTGCGACAGCGACGACCGCCGCTACGACGGGAAGCGGTACAAGTGTGAAGAGTAACGGCAAACGCTTATTTGCAGGAAAAAGAAATCGCGCAACAGTCACCGAACACAACAATACAATTGCGGCTTCTGCCCCTATCGTATGGACGGCGACGAGGGCCATAATAGGATAAAGGATCGTAAATCCGGCAAAGAACAGAGAGGGGATATCAGGTCGATTTGACATTGGTAATTTCGTAAATGCGATCTACGACGTCGCTCACGGTACGTACCGTCTTGAACTCATCTGGTTTGATCTTTCTTACCGTCAATTCTTGGAGCTTTACCACAAGGTCAATGGCATCAATGCTGTCGAGATCAAGATCTTTCGACAAATCCGCCGTGAGGACGATCGAATCTGCGGGGACATCGAATAGTGCCACCATGTACTCTTTGATTCGCCCCAAAATCTCTTCGCGTTCCATAACCAATTCCTACCGCATTCCGACCACGAACTTCGCAAGTGCGCGTACATTGGCGAAGTACGACCTAACATTCTCGTCTTCTGGATTAATCTTCACACCGTATTTTTTTTGAATTTCGACGCCGATTTCCAATGCATCAATAGAATCAAGCGCGAGTCCCTCGCTGCCGAACAGAGGCTCATCAGAACTGATTTTGTCTGCGCTGAGATCCTCAAGACAAAGACTATCGATGATCAATTGCTTGAGTTCGGTTTCGAGCTCATCCATAAGCGTTTAACTCCCCATACCGGCGAGCCACATAGGCAGACAACTCTCGCACACTGCGCGAGGGGCCCCCAGCAGCCTGGAACGCCCCGGCTTCAATCAACTCGCGGACCTCCAGTCGAAACAATGGTCGACGCGAGGGTACCCGATACCATTTTTCTCCCTTCCGGAGCGTTGGAGGGGTGCAACGAATGCAAACCAGTCTAACCGGAGCATTCGCCCTGATCGCGATATTGGCGAATCCGCGCGTTAGAACAGGTTTTTCTCCCGGGGTCGTGCGGGATCCTTCGGGGAAAATCACCAAATTATTGCCCGAATTAAGAGCTGCGACACAGTCGTCGACCAACTTCGACGTATCGCCAAGATTCGGGATGTAATTGGTCGCCTTCACCACACCCCGCATAAATGGATTGGCCCACACTCCAGGCTTTACCAAGCATTGCGTCCTTCGCATCAGTGCCATTATCAAAACAACATCGATTAACGTTGGATGATTGGCGATCACCAAGGTTCCAGTGTCAGCGGACAGAAGATCACCATCTTGGATCTCCAATTCTATTACGCCGAGGACAATCATCAGCCAGACAAACCGCTTCCAGACAAGGTGGACAACATGCTGCGCCAGCCTTTCACGCCGCGTCCGGTTTCGTACAAAAATATTTAGCAAGGGAAAAATCGTCGCCGTGAGAAATAGCCCGCCGAGGCCGAACGTAAAGAAAGAAATCCCGGTAGCGACCAGGCGCCAAATACGTTCCATCTGTTGTAAGAAGGTGAGGTTGGTCATGAAGCATCGCCAACGAATAATTGTGAAATCCCGCTTTCGAGCGAATCGAGAAGCTGGCGCGCGCCTTCTACGCCATCCGTGACGCGAATGGCAGAATTCGAATCGTTGGCAGGAGCCAACATTAGTCGCAGCCCAAGCGCTATATCGCACTGCACGCTGTCGTCTAATTCACGAAAGAGTGCCGGAAGTCCAGTTTCGGCGTAGATCAACGTGACATTGGAACAGGGCTCAGTGACAAGTCTGGAGGCGCTCTCGATTAGCCCTGCAGCAAGGCTGCGCTGGCCAGATGCTATCGCGGTGTGGTTGAGACGCTCGTTGCGAATTTGTCCAACAAGCCCAGGAGCCGCATTGTGCACAGAGCCGGAAAAGGCCATCGGGGAAACTGGCTCTCTGAGGTAAAGCGAGCAAAGGAGCGTCTCAAGAGTTTCGACGTTCCCAAAACGCGAGCAAAAGATTAGCTCACCCGTCTGCTCGCCCTGCCGATGATCGCTTTTTAGCACGCCTAGAGCGCATCGCGCGGCAAGGCGTTCCAGCCTTCCCATGCGGCGACGCAGGTTGGACGAAATCATTGCCTCATCAACAACATGACCACGAACTTCAGGAATAGTCTGATGCGTGGCGGCAATCAGCCCCCCCCACCGAACGACTTTCAGACGGGGAAAATTGCTCATGGAGTGCGATGCCGGGTATGTGCTTGAGGACACGTCGAAATTATGCTTGCCGGACATTGCAAGCTTGTCATACCTATGGAGCGCTCACCAGCACAGTAAAATCGAGGGTGCACTGCAAAAATGAGCCTGCCCAGAATCGAATATGCGGTGGATTTTTTCCAGACTGACAATTTATCAGAGAGGGTAACGCGCGCGCGCCAATCAGCAGCGGCGGCTCGCATGCTTGAGCGGCTGGAAATCGGCATGGACACCGTAGGCGCGCGGACGAAAAGCCACAGTCGCGTTGCTTTCGCAGTTGCAATCAGCAGCGAGATCGGCGCCCCTCTGGGTATCGACGTCGAATACATCGCGATAGACCGCCCCTGTGCTGAAATTGCTCGCTTTTTGGGAATTGAGTTGCCCGCCCCATCTCCAGGGCCATTCTACCGCGCATGGACGTTCTGCGAAGCTTATTTTAAGGCATTTCAGGTCTGGCCCCCCTCGCCGATTGTCGCGCAGATGATGTCAACCTGCTCGACGGAAAGTCAGATTGAGCTTACCAACTGCGTTCATGTCCTTACACAGCAACTGCACAATAACTTTCAACTCTGCCTTGTTTGGCACAGTGAACAACGTATTGTTCCGAAGCTAGTCCATCTACAAGATGCGACCTGCGCAGGGGCATTTTGTAGATAATATTGCCAGAGAATTGGTTAACGGTAGCTCGCAATGGACGGGCTAAGTGCAACGCGAATTTTCGAGGGAAAATGGCTGGATACTGGGTAAAAACGATCCGATTCGCCGCCTGCCTCTCCGCGTTGTCAACGGCCGTGAATATTCCTGCGGCCAATGCTAGCGACACAATTTTCATGTTGACGGTGAGCGACGCATTAGCAAATCCCGATGCCGCACGGCTCGACAGCTCAATAAAATACTACTTCGGCAACTCCCCTCATCCCGGAGTGCAGAAGTCTTTTGGTGAGTTCGTGACGAACCAAAAGTCGAATGGCTTTGGAAAAAGGGATTCTCGTGCATGCAGCTGGGTTTTGCTATCGGCGTTACTCGAATTTGAAAAAAGGGCGAAGGCGGAGGGTGCCAACGCGGTGGTCAATATCCGCAGCTATTACAAGAAGCATGAGGTTTCGAACGATACGCAAGTCGAGTGTCACTCCGGGTTCCTGATCGTGGGCATAGCCTTAAAGGGCGAGTTCGTGAAGCTGAAAACCAATTGAGACTTTGCACGACCTTCGCATTTGGCGCTGATCTAACTATTTGAATATGGTGTTAGGCCTCTCGAAAGGTGTGGGTTCACCAACGCTCAGACGCGGAGTCAGTTTTTTTACATGATGACAAGCGATGTGATTTGTCCGTGACGAACCTCTGGGTGTGACGGAGCACCGCAATAGATCCAATCGTGAGGCAAAATGATAAACCGCTTAATGGCAGCGCTATTGGTTTTCGCTACCGCGGCTGCCGTAACCGAATCCAGCAACGCAGAACCGAAGGGCGAGCCTCAGTACATTGGCGTTATTGCGGCGCGTAACACAACGACCAAGGAATGGATCCAACTTGATCGTACCACACCGACGCAAGAGACACGGGTTATCGGCCTAGGTTTTGGCGGAGCGGTAGCACAAAATGTGTATCCGGGAGATAGCGCCTCGGTAAGGCTTAAATCTGATCAACCTTTGGAATTTGTCATACGTGTCGAACGTCAGGACAGGGACCCTCAAGGCCTAATACAATTTTTTAGATTGGACGTTGTTAAGGGGCGGCGGGTTTTACCCCAGTTTCGGGCCCGCATGTTTTCTGGTGGCAACAGTGATGCCGCCGCCCAACACCGAGTTGCATTCACCGCTGACAAATTGGGCAGCAATTTTTTTGTATTCAAACCCACTCAACCTCTTACTCCTGGTGAGTACAGTTTGAGCGCAACTGACGTCGCCGACGGGTTCAATTTTGGTATTGATCCCTAGCTTGAATTGATCAGGCGACGCCGTCCAAGATGTGTGATCAATGCCATCGCCAGCTCCGCCTGAAATATGGTATTCGAACGCTCGGAGGCTCTTTCCATGCGCATCTTTTCGACTTTTTTTGCCGCGATCCTGCTGGTGCCTTTCCTTGCCTGTGCCACGCAAGCCGCGAACGACTCCAGTTCCATTCCTAGCGCCGTTTTGATTCAGCCTGCGGCCCTGGCTGCGGCACTACAGAACGCAAAGGAGACGCCCCTCATCCTGCAGGTCGGGTTTCGCGCACTTTTTACCCAAGCCCACATCCCCGGTGCCCAGTACGCCGGCCCTACCAACAAGGAAGATGGCATCGCGAATTTGAAGGCCCATGTCGAGACTCTGCCGCGCGACCAGAAGCTGGTAATCTATTGTGGCTGTTGTCCGTGGGTGAAATGTCCCAACATAGCTGCGGCATATAAGCAGCTGCACGCTATGGGCTTCTCCAGTGTTGAGGTTCTGTACATTGCTGGCGATTTCGGCTCCGATTGGGTGGATAAGGGCTATCCAATCGAGCGAGGCGACTAAACGATGCGTTGCCTTGCTGTAGCAGTATTGTTGGCAACACTTGTCCATCGTGCCGATGCAGTTCCATTATCGGCGCCGGTTAAGCTTGTTGCCGGTGGTGCTGCCCCCCAGTTCGTGCGCCAGGATGTGCAAGGCCATCGCGTCGACCTTAACGCCTTCCACGGCAAACTAGTGTTGCTCGATTTTTGGGCAAGCTGGTGCGCTCCTTGTATCGTGGAAATCCCGCACCTCATCGATTTACAACGGCGCTACGGCTTGCAGAAATTCCAGGTGATCGGCATATCGATGGATGACTCCCCAGCTGCTCTTAGAGAAGCGATGAACCATTTTGCGTTTAATTATCCAGTTGTGCTCGGTGACGCCACATTTGGTATGCTCTATGGCGGCGTATTCTGGTTACCGAAGCGATTCCTAATCGGCCCTGACGGCAAAATCTTGGAGATTTGGAACGGCGAGCTAGCGCCTTCAGTCCTGGAAAGATCCCTTACAGTAGCTCTGAAGGGGCACTAAGGAGGCCTCGGAGTAAAGACAGCTTGTGCTGGGCGCTGCATTTGCTGGAGGGGAAGATACGTTGGCTAGTATTTTTGGCCGATCGTCACTCACGCTGAGTAACGAGAGCAGGAATATTGTGAGCATGCGATCGACACGTGCCGTGCTGAAGGTGTAAAGCTCCGGTGGGGTGTCGCTAGGCCAAAGAGAATTGACCTATTGATGCCTGCAAAAAGGCCCGGTGCGCTCCCCAGCCCACTGGGCCTTTTTCATTGACGACGTTCAGCTTGTGAAATGTGAGAGTTGGCGTCGAATTGTGAAATCCATCGGCTAACTTCTCTTCCGTACCGCTGGACGATTGCTCAATTTCATCCGCGAGTCCGTTACAATATTTAGCAAATCTAGGCTCTGTTTTTCCGTAAGGTCAGAACCCTCTATATATTCTTCAGAAACCTTTTTCGCAGTCCGGTAGTCCCCAGAATAAAAATATGCATACGCGATTGAACATTTTGTGATCGCATTGAGACCAGGATTTCTGAAGCCAACGAGTTCGGTATAGCGAATTGCTTTATCGTAGTGCTTTTGGCTAACACTCACGGGTATTGCCGTCAGCATTGTAGGGACTAGCTGGTCCGCCGGAATGTTAGGATATTCAGCAGCGGCCTCTGCATACGGTGCGGCGCGAACAAAATCGTTGGCTGTGAGATATGCCGCAGCCAGGTAACGGTTTGTATAAAATTTTTCGTAAGGGGTAAGCGGGCGCGCGACCAGAACCTTTTGAAGACGGCTGACGGCGCCTTGCCAATCATTCCTCTCGATGCTGTGCTGCGCGGTGGCAAATTCATGCTGGACCTCCGATGAAAATGGTTGTGCACGAGATGAGATGATACTCAAACTGGTGACCACAAAAACAGGAATAAGGGAAACCTTGATGCCAAGCTTCATATCCCTCTCCCGTCTATCATGTTTCCAAATGTCGAGCGGTAGATCGCCGGCATAAAGCCAAGCCGGCGAAGCACTCAAAAGTTAGTTCAACGCAGTATTTGTGCCAACTCCGGGTGTTTAATTAGTTAAGCCAATCGCGCAGTGAATGGATTATCGGGCGGGACATTGGCCGTGGTAAGCCGTAGTAAGCGATCCTGCAGGGTTATTATAGCTATGACAGGCAAACGCAAAAAACCTGCCCGGAAAAGAAAACAACGCATTCGCGTTCAAAGGCAAGTTACGGCCGGGGCGGCCATGATGAACCGCTATCCCGACGTATTTGCCGCTTTGGCCAAATAGCGCGACCAGCTCTATTTTTGCGCTACTAAATGCAGTGCGGGGCTGAGGAACGATGTGGACAGCCCTAAGGAATCAATCGCTTGGGCGTACCTCTCCAGGAGAGGACCTTTGTCTTTATGGGTCACGCCCTTGCTAAGTGCCAACCCAATGGAGAGAGACAGCCATTCAACGTGACCAATCGTGGAAAAGAGCAACTTTAGTTCACGCCGCGATAGAAGAAAGTCCCGTCTGCTCCAAAAGTAGTGTAGCCCGAGACTCCTGCTACACGCCCAATCCCTAAGTCGTTTTGGAAGATAGAGATGGGGGCCGTGATATTGATCTAAGGGAAACAATCTGTTGGGCGTGCCGACAACGCAAATGCCTCCAGGCTTTAAGATCGAACGAATGCGCTCAACAATCTTTTTCCGAGCCCCATCCACGTTAGGTCCTACGATCTGATTACCGTCGATGCATCCAAAATGCTCGATCACATGCCATAAATACACTGCATCAAACGAATCATCGGCGAGAGGCAAGTCTTCTGCATCTGCTAGAAAGGCTATCTCAGGTGTCAGGCCATTCTCCAGCCACGCTTTAGTCCGACCGCCGAAGTCACACCCGATAGCATCGTAACCGTGATGGCGAAGCCGCAGGACATCGAACCCCATGCCACAACCTATCGCCAGCACTTTGGCACCCGGCCGGATGCCATAGCGTTGCATTGTCGGAACCATTAACTCGTCAATCTTGTGCCGTTGACCGGCGCTCTGCTGTTTGACCAGTTCCGCCCATTGCTGAGGATTCAGGGTGTCGAACCAACTACTATCCGTTGCATGTGTCTTCCGATGAAAGCAGGGGAATCCGTTGTCGTAGGAGTACGGGGCACGCATAAATGCCGTCCCTGCGCCAAATGAGGTTGCTTCTCCCATATGGGATTTCTAGCAGCGTCCCATTGTGATTTCCAGATAAACCAAACCCCAATATGGTGGGAAGCGGGTTGGCCACGCCTCCGAAGGGAAAGCCGATGATACATCTCAACGCCAAGGAAGGCCCGGTCCGTGCGCGCAAAAGTAGGCGGAAGCGGGGAGAATTTATGGAACGGCATCAGGACGTGTCCACTGCCTTGAAGAAGTAGGAGCGGCTTCAACGATACACCTTGTTTAGCTCTTCTGCTGCGCGGGCAATTTTTTCGTGAGGCATAAACCGAGCGTAGTGTTTCATAACGGATTCGACACTGTCCTGAATAGCATAACTGGCGAGCTCATATGAGCCAGTAGTCTTCAGAAGATGCGTTGCTAATATGTCCCGGACCGCATGAGGGCCGTGCGGAAGCAATCCCTTGATAACACCTCTCTTGGTGTACGGATTGTAGATGCCGAAACGTTGAGTAACGTTTTTCCAGACTGCGTAGTAGGACGTTATGTTGAGTTCGGGGTCGCAGCCCCTCTCACGAAGCGTCCTGACAAATAGCGTGCCGGGATCGGAACGGCCGTTCAACAAACGTTCGCGGTGCTTTTGGAGATAGCTTTCAATCCATGCATAGAGGTTTTCCAGGTCCGGCAATACGGCCTGGAACGGACGCCCGCGAAAGAATAAGGCTCCGCCGTTCTTGATGGCGATCGCAGGAACAAATACTTCCCAAATCTTCTCCGCCTGGTTCCATCTCATTTCCCCACGCTGAAGCTCCTCCAGCATCGACGTATCGCGTGGCTTTTGCCCCGGAAACGCAATCAACAGTTCTCGTAGGTTGCGTTGCCGAAGACCCAAATGAAGGGCAATCCTAAACATCAGGTAGTTCCGAACAGCAGTTGATGCTCGCATAGGATGGGGTTGTTCGTGGGGCATTCTACGAATCATCTCGTCGCCGATCTTTTTGTATTCCCGCAACGGACTTTCGTTTGTCAGGACCGGCAGTATTGCAGCATATGGATCGCGATGAACCCGGATGACGTACTTCAAATCCGCAGCGCGGGCAGAGGCATGCTCGGATGCTCTATCGCACGCGGCTCCCCAGTTTGCTCGCGCAACGTTGATATCTCTCTGAGACAATACCCCATCGATTGGCTTGACCCTCTGAGCCAATCTTGGATGCTGTCTAATCCAGCCTGTTGGCTTTCGGGTTAGTAGACGGACATCGTACAGCACTGACTTTTCCGAGTTCGAGAAAAATCCACGCCGCTTTTCACACCAATTGAGATACCATTCCCAAACATCGGGAAATACAAAAAGCGCCACCGTCAAATCAGCAACAGGCACTCCCAGGCCTTTGACATTGCGATCTGGTGGCGCGGCCAGCGCTCCTAGGATGAGCCCTATGCGGGCCGTAGTGGTTCTAGAGGTCGCCTGCGTCCACCGCCTTCGCCGCCGAAAGCCTTTAGGCGGTAGCGGCGCGGTGTGGAACGCAACTATCTGCGACATCTCGCGCGCCAGTCGTGGAGGCGCTGGAATCGTTCCGTGTGCTTTGAATTTCCTGATCTGCTCTGGGCTTTTAAGTCTATTCCCCATCCATTGTCGCCCACCGAGAGCACGCGGAAGCGAAGGAAAGACAACCGCAAATTTGGCCCTCGTTACCCTGCTCTGATATTTTCCAAATGCCGTGCCGCAAGGCATCACGTTCGCCGAAATCCACTCCATAATCTCTTGTCGTTGAGCTTCCGGTCTCAAATCGAAGTCACTGGGCATGTGCCAAGTAATCAAATCTTTTCTTTGTGGGTTGAGGTTCTTTATCGAGCGGTAGAATACTGACGCTCTACCTCCTGATAAGTTGGCGAGTCGCCCCACAGGTAAATCGAACTTCGCCTCCAACTTCTCCAGCAGGTTCAGATATTTTCCAGTTCGAGGGCGCGTATCTCCGTTTCTCCAGCTTTGGATCGCCCTTATTGTATTTTCATTGCGCCTCTTGCCAATCGCTTTGAGCAGAGACACTTCGTTGAAATTGTGAGCCGCCATCAGCGTGTCAAGCACAACGGCGAAACGGTTAAGCTTTCGCTTTTGGCGATTCCTTATACGCATGGTGCCTCCCCTCGCGCTTATAGGGACCAAAAACAAGACTTCTTGATTTTGAAATAGATGGGCGCTCGATGACTTGCGGAGTTTAAAACTTTGCGCATGATAACGCCACGGTGAGGGAGTCAACCCCTACGCTAGGCCGTTTGACGGCTCCAATTTCAACACAACGAGGTAAGGGAATGATCTGGCAAAGCATTTTGCTGGCAGTCGTGCGCTGCGAGTTACAAGCAAGGTATCACTGTCTGACTGGATGGCAGCTATCGGCGAAGGGCGCCCTGCCAATAGTCATCTTGGGACTATCGCTTTTGTTCCTTTGGCAAAGCAGCTAAGCGCCCGTGTCCAACGCCCCCGACCGCGAACACAATAGCAATAGTCGTCCTTGATACCGCCCTAAGACGCGCAATGCGCCGCGTGTTCAATTAAGCAGCGCGTTCAAGTTCCACTATTTTGCCAAGACTATTATAATATACTTGGTCTGGCGGGAATTAATTCAGCGGCTTCCCATCTGGCTTCAATTGCAATAGCGCAGCAATGGCTTTGTTGATCCGCGTCCAAAGCGCGAAATTGAACATATCGCCGGCCGAATAGGCCGCATCGGCGCGCTGAGCAGCTTCCATTTCTGGATCATGAAACTGCTTGATGATTTGATTGGCCGCTCGCCAGACATCAAGATCATTGACCACGGACATTCGGTTCTTCCTTATCGAACGGCAACTTTGGCGCAGCCAGTGAGCACTTTAGGATGCACTCATCAGCAGGAAGTAAACGCCGGGATTGCTGACAATTGGCTACACCGGCGGGGCCAAGTGTGACTAGGTCGACGCAGGTCTCGACCGGCTCTTGGCGCGGTACGATTCTCCGCGCCATTGCCGTGTTGGCTATCTGCGCGCAAAGCGGGACAGTGGCCGCGTGGACCCTCAATGACTGGAGCGATACTGCCGTACCATATCGGCGCTGACATCTGAGTCGTAGCAAATTGGGGCGTACCCCCCTGGCCGGCTATATGCACTTCGGCGCCCACAAGAACGTCCAGCTCGATCCGTGTTGTAAGGGCAAGGGCAATTGCCCGGATATGCCGCGAGGGACTCTCGAATTATTGCTTGCCGAGCTTCCGTTTCTGAAATTGTTCGCGCAGTTCCAGGCAACGTCGAAAGCAGTGCCAAAGCGAGAGCGGTGTATATTCGCATCAAGCTCCTCTCAAATTCAGTCCTTTTTGGCGCCGCCCGATTTATCTATGCGGGTGGCACGATCAATCTTCAGCGAGGAAGCTGCTAACGCCCGTCGGGGTTAGTAAGGGTGGGACCGGAATAAGGCGACCCATATTCTCTGCTTCCATTACCCAAAGCATCTGGGCTCCGAGTGCCGGGTTGTCCCGTGTAAGGGTTCACGTTTCCTCGTGTGGACCAATTGTTATACGGGTTGCTGTCAGCGTCGGACCGATAGTGCGGTTGGACATAAGTTCCATTGGAACGCGTGTAACCATGAACGTAAGTGTCGGCAAGAACCGGTGCCGCACTTGATAGCAGGAGAGTTACGCCACACAGAACGCGGATGATGGGTTTCATAGAGCCCTCCCAAGCCTAGTGACGGCTTATGCTGACTTGGACCACGTAGAGAGTCCATGGTCAGGCCACTGACGACTAGTCAGTCAGGTTTTCAAGATCTCCGCTTGAATTCGCGCGCTCATAATTAACCAACATTTTCGCCCGATCCCTATCAATGTGGGGGCTGAGCTTATCCAGTTCGGATTCAGGGGCTAAGCGATAGCGGCTTGGTCGCTGGTTGGTAGCTTCACTCTTCTGCCGATGACGTTCGCTAGAAGATCCAGCTACTTAGCGTTTCGATCCCCAGAGCACCCGTTTGCAGGTCTTGCCAGCCCTTCCGAAGAAAGCCCTTGCCACCTTACCTCAAACGTTCTATCTGTTGGTACAGTTCTTGTAGCTACTGACTTCTTGAGATTATTTATATATTTCAATGCGTTATTGAAATACCCGGCTCCGAGATCAGCTTCATAG
>Ga0136846_1231893_pt1 | contig 28972 bp, 22 predicted proteins | sample HopSoiMetagenom2_FD_96841 | JGI IMG/M metagenome (GOLD analysis project Ga0136846, IMG submission 96841) | Grasslands soil microbial communities from Hopland, California, USA - 2 Assembly 2016 (version 4) | ecosystem: Environmental > Terrestrial > Soil > Grasslands | place: USA: Hopland... | reverse complement strand
CAACCTGGGCACGCCGACCATCTGCGCCCTGAACGGCTCGGCCGCCGGCTACGGCATGGACACAGCCCTGGGCTGCGACATCCGGATCATGGCGCAGGGCGCCAAGATGGCGGCGGCCTTCACCAAGCGCGGAATCGTGCCCGAAAGCGGCGGGACGTGGCTGCTGCCGCGCCTGCTGGGCTGGTCCAAGGCGGCCGAGATCATCTTCACGGGGCGCACCCTCAGCGCGGCCGAGTGCGTGGCGCTGGGCCTGGCCTCCCGGGCCGTGCCGGAGGCCGAGGTGGCCGGCGCCGCGCGGGCCCTGGCGCTGGAGATCGCCGCCAATGCGCCGCTGGCGGTGCAGGCCTCCAAGCGGCTGATGCGCATGGGGCTGTCGGAGGGTTTCGACGAGCACGTGCACCACGTGTTCCTGCAGCTGCTGCCGCTGCTGCGCACCGAGGACGCCATGGAGGGCATGCGCGCCTTCATGGAAAAGCGCGTGGCCGAGTTCAAAGGCCGGTAGGGCCGGATCGGCACGGTTGGGGCTCGCGACCTACCGCGCATCGGCCAGCCAGTCGGCCGAGCGCATCTCCTGCAGGCGCGAGGCGGTGCGCTCGAACTCGAAGCTGCCGTCGCCCGCAGGATAGAGCAGGGTCGGCTCGGCCTCGGCCAGGACGATCAGGTGGGTGCGCGCCTCGTAGAGCGCGTCGATCAGCACCACGAAGCGGCGGGCCTCCTCGCGCCGGCCGGGCGTCAGCTTCGGCACGCCCTCCAGGAAGACCGTGTGGAAGCGCGCCGCGATGCCCACATAGTCGTTGGGGCCCAGCGCCACCGAGCAGAGGCTGGCGAAGCTGGCGCGCAGCAGGCCGCCCACGGCGTGCGGGAAGTGGACCTTGCGGCCCAGCACCTCGATCGTCTCGCCCACTTCCTCGTCCTCGGGCCCCAGCATGTCGCGCCAGAGGGCGGCGGCCTGGCGCTGGTTGTCAGGATCGATGGGCGAGAACCAGGTGCCGACGGCGCGCAGCCGGTCCAGGCGGTAGTCGTGCGGCCCGGCGATGGCCACCACCTCCACCTTGCGCTTCAGGAGATCGATGAACGGCAGGAAGAGCTGGCGGTTGATGCCGTTCAGGTAGAGTTCGTCCGGGCGGCGGTTGGAGGTGGCCACCAGCACCACGCCGCGCTCGAACAAGGCCTCGAACAGCCGGCCCAGGATCATGGCGTCGGCGATGTCGGTGACCTGGAACTCGTCGAAGCAGAGCAGGCGCGCCTGGGCCGCCACGGCGTCGGCTGCCGGCGGGATCGGATCGTCGCCCTTGTGCTGGCCGAAGCGGGCGCGGCGGGCGGCGCGGTCGCCCTTGCGCCAGGCGTCGATCAGCCGGTGGACCTCGCCCATGAACACGTGGAAGTGGGTGCGGCGCTTCTTGCCGGCGCTGACGGTCTCGTAAAACAGGTCCATCAGCATGGACTTGCCGCGGCCCACCGGCCCCACGAGGTAGACGCCCTTGGGGCGGGCCAGCTGGCGGTGGCGGAACATGGCCAGGATGCCGCCCTCGGGCTCCTCGTCGGCCAGGTCCTCTTCCAGGCGCACCAGTTCGGCGAGGGCGGCGGCCTGGGCCGGGTCGGGCTGGATCGCGCCCTCGCGCAGACGCGCGTCGTAGGCGGCTTGCAGGGCGGAGGCCATCGGCTCCGGCCTAGCCGCGCCGCCGGCCGGACGCAAGGAAGCGGCGGCAAAGCGGGCAAGGAACGGGCGCGGAAGCTCCGGGTTGATCAGGACGTGGACGACAAGGAGAGAGTCATGGCCGACCCGAACGAGCGCACCTTCTCGACCGACGAGGTCCAGGCGAACCGGGCCCGCGAACAGGGGCTGGGCCAGGGCCAGCGCGAGATGGACGCCGGCCGCGATCCCAGCCGCGAACAGTCCGCCACCGCCCCGCAGCAGCGCAGCTTCGACCGCGACCTGGATGAGCCGGCCGCGGACACGCTGCCCGCGCAGGCCGAACGCCGCGATGGCTGGGGCCTCGACCCCAACCTCGGCCGGGACGAGGCCGGCCTGGGCGACGTCGAGGGCGACCTGGGCGCCGGCACACCCGCCAATGTCGATATCCACAAGCTGGGCCAGGACGACAACCCGCAGGCCGAATGGGGCGAGCCGGCGGACGAGGGCGCGGCCTATTCGGCCAACCACACCCGCCGCCCGGTCCGGACCGAGGCCGAGCGCGGCCAGGGCGCCAGGACCCGGGCCGCGAACAAGGACCAGGTGAGCCGGCGCGGCTGAGCGGGGGCCTCCCCAAGGCCGCCGGGCGTGACTACCTTGGCCGCATGACCTCCGTTGCGCTTCTCGGCCTGCCGACCGACCGGCACTCCTCGTTCCTGCGCGGCCCGGCCCAGGCGCCGGCGGTGATCCGCGCGGCGCTGCGTTCCGACGCCAGCCACCAGACCGCCACGACCGGTCTCGATGTGGGCGGCGTGCTGCGCGACCTCGGAGACCTCGTCCTGGACGTCGGCGATGACGACTTCGAGCGCACGGTGGAGGCGGCGCGGGCGGCATTCGCCGAGGGACCGGCGATCTTCCTCGGCGGCGACCACGCAGTGACCTACCCGATCCTGCGTGGGCTCTTCGCGGCGCGCGGGCAGGGGCCGCAGATCGTCCACATCGACGCCCATCCCGACCTTTACGACGACTTAGACGACGACCCGCTGAGCCACGCCTCGCCCTTCGCGCGGATCCTGGAGAACGGGCTGGCGGCGGGGCTGACCCAGCTGGGCATCCGCACGATGAACGCCCAGCACCAGGCCCAGGTCGCGCGCTTCGGCGTGCGGGTCTTCGCGCCGGAGGACCACGAGGCCGGCCTGGCCGCCCTGCCGAGCGGGCCGACCTACCTCTCCATCGACATGGACGGTCTGGATCCGGCCTTCGCGCCGGGGGTGTCGCACCACGAGCCGGGCGGGCTGACGGTGCGCGAGGCGCTGGCGGTGATCTGGCGCACGCCCGGGCCGGTGATCGGCGGCGACATCGTCGAGCTCAATCCGGACCGCGACATCCATGGGATGACGGCCACGGTGGCGGCCAAGCTGCTGAAGGAGCTGGCGGCCCGGATCAGCGCCGACGCGGGCCGCTAGGTCTGGCGCGGGGTCAGGGCGCCGTACAGGTTCCACGCCGCCCCGGTCAGCGACAGGGCGATGAAGGCCATCGTCCATTCCAGCCGGTCGGCGGGCGCGTGGGCCACCCGCGGCGCGTGCAGGGTCAGGACGAAGACCGCGAACATGGCGGTGAGCGCGGCGGCGGCCATCCGGCTGAGGACGCCGCTCAGCAGGCTGGCGCCGGCGGCCAGGTGACCCGCCCCGGTGAGCCAGACCCAGGCCATCGGGAACGGATAGATCCCCGGCACCATGGCGGCGGTGAACTTGGCGTAGACGAAGTGGCTGGCGCCGAAGACCAGGCCGCAGACGCCGAAGAGCCGTTGCGCCACGGTCCGGACCAGCGCGGCGTCCCGCTGGGCCGCCCAGCCCAGGACGCCGCCAAGGCAGAGCGCCAGGCTCTCGGCCACCGCCTGCCAGGAGGCCAGCTCCGCCGGATGGCCGATGGCTCGCGGCAGGTGCAGCGCCAGCACCCAGAGCCCGTACTGCGCAGCCAGCGCCAAGGCCCCCCAGGCCGAGGTCCGGCGGAAGAGGCAGGCGATCCCGCCCGCCAGCAGCCAGGCCGCGCCGAGGAACGCCAGCGGCTGGTAGAGCGCCAGGCCCTTGGGCACGGGCTCCCACTGCAGGGCGAAACCGCCCACCACCAGGCCCGTGATCCCGAGGCCGATCGCGCCCAGGCCATAGATCGCGCGGATGCGGTCCATCCGATTCCCCCAACGACTGTGCGGCGACCTTGCGGCCTGGGTGGCGAGCCGACTTGGGGTTTATTGCGGTTGCCAAGCTCCCTGACCCAGGGGAAGGATCGGCCCATGGCGGCGCCCGCTCCAGCCCCTGCGGCAGAACCCTTCCGGATCGAGGTCCGCGGTCCGGAGTTGCGGTCGCACGCCGGTCTCTATGGGGCGGGGGAGACGCGCTGCCACAGCCTGCCGGGCGCCGGGCGGCTGGAGAGTTGCTACGCCTTCCCCTCGCTGGGCGTGGTGCTCTCGGGCCGGGTAAACTACCGCGGCTCGACCGGGGCGGCGGAGGCGGCGGCCGGGACCCTGCTGCTCGGCAACGCCGAGGAGGCGTTCAGCTACAGCTATCCCGGGACCGAGGACGTGCGTCGTGCCGTGGTGGCGCTGGACGCGCGCCTGCTGGCCGAGGTGGCCAACGACTGCGGGCGCAAGGAGGCGGCCTTCGCGGTGGCCACGGTGGCCGCGGGCCGCGCCTCCGCCCCGCTCTATGCGGCGATCCGGCGGCTGGCCGCCGCGAACGGCCCGCAGGAGGAACTGGCGGTTGAGGTCACGGCGCGCGCCCTCAGCCTCGGTCGCGAACTGCGCCGGCGGACCGCGCCCACCGCCGAGCGGCGGCGCATGCGCGAGGTGGCGGCTTTCCTCGACACCGCCTTCGCCGAGCCCATGACCCTTGCGGAGATGGCGACGCTGGCCGGGCTCAGCCGCTTCCACTTCATCCGCGCCTTCCGCGAGACCCTGGGCGAGACGCCGCATCAGTACCTGATCGGCGCGCGCCTGCGGGCGGCGGCGGACCGGCTGCTGGACAGCGCCGAGCCGATCACCGCGATCGCGCTGGGCGTCGGCTTCAACGACATCTCCCACTTCAACGCCACGTTCCGCACGGCCTTTGGCGTCTCGCCCAGCGCCTGGCGCCGGCCCTGCGCGCGGCGGGCGGGCTGACCGCGGTTCGTGACTCGGCAAGGAAGTTCGGCTAAAGCGCCGCCGTCATGACCCGGTCCGCGCACCATCACGGCCACCACCACCATCCGACCCTGGCGGGTCCGGATCGGGTGCGCGCGGCCTGACGCGAACCCCTCCGAGCCCCGCCGAATGCGGACGGGGCTCGCCTGACAGCACCGTCCGTCGCCTCCGACCTCCAGCGCCGAGACGACCATGGACGATCTTCCTTCCCCAATCGCTTCCCCGATCGCTTCCCCAATCGCTTCCTTGAGTGACGCCCCGCCAGCCGCTAAGCGGCCCGGCATGAGCGAGCGCCCCGAAGCCAGATCACCCGAAGCCAGAGCCCCTCGGGGATTCATCGACCGTCGCGCCCGCGACGTGGTGGCCGAGCGGACGATCCTGGCCGCGGTCAGCGGCGTCTACGAGCGCTGGGGCTTCGAGCCGCTGGACACCGGGGCGTTCGAATACGCCGACGCCCTGGGCAAGTTCCTGCCCGACGCGGACCGGCCGAACGAGGGCGTCTTCGCCCTGCAGGACGACGACGAGCAGTGGATGGCGCTGCGCTACGACCTGACCGCGCCCCTGGCCCGGTTCGCCGCCCAGAACTGGGAGACCCTGCCCAAGCCGTTCCGCCGCTATGCCTTTGGCCCCGTCTGGCGCAACGAGAAGCCGGGCCCCGGCCGCTTCCGCGAGTTCGTGCAGTGCGACGCCGACACGGTGGGTTCGGCGCGGCCGGAAGCCGACGCCGAGATCATCGCCATGGCGGTGGAGGGGCTGGAAGCCGCGGGCCTCCCGGCCGGCTCGGCGGTGCTGAAGATCAACAACAGGAAGCTGCTGAACGGGCTGATGGCCGCGGCCGGCGTGGCGGACGAGGGCCAGAAGCTGGCGGTCCTGCGGGCGGTCGACAAGCTGGACCGGCTGGGCGCCGAGGGCGTGCGCCTGCTGCTGGGCGAGGGCCGCAAGGACGAGAGCGGCGCCTTCACCAAGGGCGCGGGCCTCAACGCCTCCGCGGCCGAGCGGGTGCTGGCCTTCACCGCGGCCGGCCTGGGCGGTCGCGGCGAGACCCTGGCGCGGCTGGCCGAGGTGGTCGGCGGCTCGGCCGAGGGCGACGAGGGCCTGGCGGAGCTGGCGGCGATCGACGCGGCCCTGACCGGCCTGGGTGTCGGCGTCGACCGGGCGATCATCGACCCGTCGGTGGTCCGAGGCCTGGAGTACTACACCGGCCCGGTGTTCGAGGCCGAGCTGCTGCTCTCCACCACCGACGAGAAGGGCCAGCCGATGCGCTTCGGCTCCATCGGCGGGGGCGGGCGGTACGACGACCTGGTGGCGCGGTTCACCGGCGAGCGCACGCCGGCCACCGGCTTCTCCTTCGGCGTCTCGCGCCTGGCCGCGGCGCTGCGGGCGGCGGGACGCGACCTTTCCAAGGCTGCCCGCGGCCCGGTGGTGGTGATCGCCTTCTCGCCCGAGCGCATGGCCGACTACTTCGCCGTGGCGCAGGAGATCCGCGCCGCGGGCATCGCCGCGGAGGTCTACCTGGGCGGCTCAGGCATGAAAGCCCAGATGAAGTACGCGGACCGGCGGCTCTCGCCCGCGGCGATCATCGTCGGCGACGACGAACTGGCGGCGGGCACGGTGACGGTGAAGGACCTGGACCTCGGTCGGGCGCTGGCCGCCAAGGTCAGCGACAACGCCGAATGGCGGGCCGAACGGCCCGGCCAGCAGACCATCCCCCGCGGCGAGCTTGTCGAAGCCCTGCGGCGTATCCTGGCGGCGAGCTGATGCGCGTCGAACCCGCCGTTCCCACAGAGGCGCTGGCGGCCATCCGCGCGCCGCTGGAGGCCGCCGGCGCAGAGCGCGCCGACGCGCCCCTGCTGCAGCCGCTGAACCTGCTGCTCGACCTGGCCGGCGAGGCGATGCGCGCGCGCCTGTTCGTGGTCCAGGCCGAGGGCGGAACCGAGAGCTGCCTGCGGCCGGACTTCACCGTGGCGATCGCGCGCCAGCACCTGGCCGGCGGCGACCCAGAGGGCCGGTACTGGTACCAGGGCGCGGCGTTCCGGGCCTCCGCCCGCGACGACCGCCCCGAGGAGTTCGTGCAGCTGGGCCTGGAGCTGTTCCAGCCGGCCGACGCCTCCTTCCAGGCCGCTGACGCGGAGATCGCAGGGCTGGCCTGGCAGTCCGCTGCGGCGGGCGGCCGCGACGACCTGACCCTCTGGCTGGGTGACGTGGCGCTGTTCGCCGCCTTCATCGACACCCTGGACCTGCCCGAGGCGCTGGCCGCGCGGCTGCGGCGGGTGGCCGGGCGGCCGCGGCTGCTGTGGGCGGAGCTGGCGCGCGTGGACGAGCCGGCGCGGGCCAAGGGTGACCCGGGCGGCGACGGCGGAGCGCTGGCCGGCCTGCTGGCGGGCCTTTCGGAAGCCCAGGCCGGGGCTTTGCTGGAAGAGGTCTGGGCGCTCGCCGGCGTGGAGCCGGTGGGCGGCCGCGGTCCGGCCGAGATCGCCGCGCGGCTGGTGCGCAAGGCCGAGGCGGCGCGCGCGCCCGCCCTGACGGACGGCCAGTCGCGGGCCATCCGCGCCTTCATGGGCATCGACGCGGCGCCCCAGGCGGCCTTCGACGAAGTGCGGGCCCTGGCGGGCAAGGCCGCAACCGGCCTGGGCGTGGCCCTCGACGCCTGGACGGCGCGGCTCTGGGACCTGTCGCAGGTGGTGCCGGCCGAGGCCATGCGCTTCACCCCGGCCCTGGGCCATGCCTTCGACTACTACGACGGCGCCACCTTCGAGGTGCGCAGCGCCGCGCTCGGACCGGACCGGCCGGTGGCCGTGGGTGGGCGGTACGACACCCTGCTGGCGCGCCTGGGCGGAACAGGCGAGCGGCGGGCGGTGGGCTGCATGGTCCGGCCCTGGCGGGCCTGGCGCGAAGGCGAAGGCGTAGGCTCATGAGCGGTCTCATCATCGCCATCCCGTCCAAGGGGCGGCTGAAGGAACAGGTCGAGGGCTGGCTGGCCGACGCCGGGCTGAAGCTGGAGGTCACCGGCGGCGCGCGCGGCTACCTGGCCAGCCTAAAGGGCGTACCGGGCGCCCAGGTGCGGCTGCTGTCGGCGGCCGACATCGCCGAGGCCCTGAACGCCGGCGAGGTCCACCTGGGCGTCACCGGCGAGGATCTGCTGCGCGAACAGGGCGAGGACCTGGACTCGCGGGTGCTGCTGCTGCGGGCCCTAGGCTTCGGCCGCGCGGACCTGGTCACCGCCGTGCCCAAGAGCTGGCTGGACGTGGAGAGCATGGCCGACCTGGAGGAGGTGGCGCACGACTTCCTGGCCCGCACCGGCCGGCGGATGCGCGTGGCCACCAAGTACCTGGCCCAGACCCGCAGCTTCTTCGCCCGCCACGGCATCGCCGACTACCGGATCGCCGAGTCGGGCGGGGCCACCGAGGGCGCGCCGGCGGCTGGCTCGGCCGAGCTGGTGGTGGACATCACCACCACGGGGGCGACCCTGCAGGCCAATGGCCTGAAGGTGCTGGCCGACGGGGTGATGCTGAAGAGCCAGGCGCAGCTGGCGGCCTCGCTGCGGGCGACGTGGGACGCGGCGGCGCTGGCGTCGGCGGAGCGGCTGCTGCGGATCGTCGAGGCCCGGGCCGCCGCCCTATCGAGCGCGACCCTGACCTGGCCAGCGCGCAGCGATGCGGCGGAGGCGGCCCTGGTGGACCAGCTGGTGGCGGCGGGCGGCTCGCGCCGACCGCATGGCGTGCTCGTCGATTCGACGCAGGTGGCGGAGGCGTCGCTGGCCTTGGCGGCAGCGGGTCTGGGGCCGGTAACGGTCGCGCGGCCCGACTTCGTCTTTGACGTGAACTCCGCCGCAATGCTCGCGCTTAGGGCGCAGCTGTTTTGACATAACAGCGAAAAAACAGTGTAAAATTTGCCCCAGCTCGCGATTTTCTGATCGTTACAGGTCTAGACACGGCCCTGGACCCGTTGACTCGGGCAGAAAATTGCCGTTCTGTCATCAGGCGAGAGACATGAAGGCGCTAGTCCTGAGGTCTCCGGCGTTTCGGGGAGGAAACGCCCGCTCATTTAGAGCGACTGCTCAAGGCGGCCCGCAGCGATTATCCCCCGCTGCGGGCCGGATCTTTTTTGGGCCACCCCTTTTTTCGACAAGCCTGTCAAATATCCCTCCCTCCATGGGGAGGGTGGCGCGCGCCGAAGGCGACGCGACGGGTGGGGAAGCCAGGACCGGGCTGTGAGCCGGCTCGCAGTATGCCTTCCCCCAGACACCGCGCCCGGTCGCGGCCGCCTCACCCTGATCGCTGCGCGATCTGTCCCTCCCCATCAAGGGAGGGACGCGCTCACCAGATGCGCACGCGCTTCTCGGGCGGAATGTACATCGGGTCGCCCGGCTTGATACCGAAGGCCTCGTAGAAGGCGTCGATGTTGCGGACCGGGACGTCGACGCGCGCCTGGGGCGGGCTGTGGGGGTCCGAGACCAGGATCTGCTTCATGTAGTCGTCGCGATACTTGCCGCGCCACACCTGGGCCCAGCCCAGGAACACCCGCTGGTCGCCGGTGAGCCCGTCCACCACCGGCGCCGGCTGGCCCTTCAGCGACACGTGGTAGGCGTCCAGCGCGAGCAAGAGCCCGCCCAGGTCGGCGATGTTCTCGCCCATGGTCAGCTCGCCGTTGATCTTGGCGCCGGGCAGGACTTCGGTGGCCGAATACTGGGCCCCCAGCCGGTCGGCCTGGACCTGGAACTTCTCGGCGTCGGCCTTGGTCCACCATTCGGAGAGGCGGCCGTCGCCGTCGGACTTGCGGCCCTGGTCGTCGAAGCCGTGGGTGATCTCGTGGCCGATCACCGCGCCGATACCGCCGTAGTTCACCGCCATGTCGCCCTTCGGATCGAAGAACGGCGGCTGCAGGATCGCGGCCGGGAAGACGATCTCGTTCTTGGTGGACGAGTAGTAGGCGTTGATGGTGGCGGGGGTCATCTCCCACTCGCTGCGGTCGACGGGCTTGTTCAGCCGCGCGGCGCGGAAGTCCCAGTCGAAGGCCGAGGCCCGCTCGACATTGCCGTAGAGGTCGCCGTCGACGATCTTCAGCCGGGAATAGTCGCGCCACTTGTCGGGATAGCCGATCTTGACGTGGAACTGCGCCAGCTTGGCCAGGGCTTTGTCCTTGGTCTGCGGGCTCATCCAGTCCAGCTTCTCGATCCGGCCCTTCATGGCGGTGAGCAGGTCGGCCACGAGGGACTCCATCCGCGCCTTCTGTTCGGGCGGGAAATAGGCGTCGACATAGACCTTGCCGGCCGCCTCCCCGAGGTTGTTGTCCACCAGGGCCACGCCGCGCTTCCAGCGGGGCTGCTCCTGCGGCGTGCCGTTGAGCGCCTTGGAGCGGAACTCGAAGTGCAGCTCGTCGAACTGTTTCGACAGGTACGGCGAGGCCTGGTCGACGGTGGTGAAGGCCAGCCACGCCTTCAGGGTCTCGGGATCGGTCTTGGCGAATACGGCGGCGATCTTCGGGAAGGCGGTGTTCTCGGCGGCGATCACCCGGGTGGCGGCCGAGAGGTCGGCGCCGGCCAGGAACGCCTTCCAGTCGAAGCCTGGGGCCAGGGCGGCCAGCTTGGCCACCTCATAGGGATTGTAGGTCTTGTCGTCGTCCCGGCGCTCGGCGCGGGTCCAGGAGACCTTGGCCACCTCGGTCTCCATGGCCACGATGGCCTTGGCGCGGGCGGCGGGATCGGGCCAGCCGGCGAGGCCAAGCATGCGCTCCACATAGGCGGCGTAGGCCTTGCGCTGCGGCTCGAACTTGGCGTCGAGGTAGTAGTCGCGGTCTGGCAGGGTGAGGCCGCCCTGGCTCAGGTAGACGGCGTACTTCAGCGGGTCCTTCTGGTCGTCGAAGACCTGGGGATTGAAGAAGCTCTGGCCGAAGCCCTTGGCGGTCTGGCCCATCAGGCGGGCGATGTCGCTGCGGCTGTGCGCGGCGCGGATGCGGGCCAGGTCGGCGGCCAGCGGCTTGGCGCCCAGGGCCTCGACCCCCTGCTCGTCCATGAAGCTGCGGTACATGGCGCCCACCTGCGCCTCCGGGCCGGTCGCCGTGGCGTTGGCCGCCGCCTGCTCGATCACCGCGCGCAGGCGTGCGCGGGAAAGCTCGTCCAGGGCGTTGAACGCGCCGAAGGACGAGCGGTCGGCCGGGATCACCAGCTTTTCCATATAGCCGCCGTTGGCGTAGCCGAAGAGGCTCTTGCCGGGCGGGGTTGCGGGGTCCCGTCCGTCCAGGTCGAAGCCCCAGGTCCCCATGCGGGGCGCGCTGGTCAGGTCGTCGGCGGTCGCCGGCTGGACGGCGAACAGGGCGGCAGCGGCGGTAGCCGCGAGCCAGAGGGTCTTCATGCAGGGCCTCGAACTGAAATCTGCGCGGACATCACCCCACGCCGGCGGGTTACGCCCGTTACATCTTGGACAGGAAAGTCAGCGTTTTGACGCAGCCGCGACCGGCGGGGCCAAACCGACGACGAACGTGGCCTTCACCTTGGCGCCGCTGCGGAATTTCAGTGTCGCAGGGAAGCTGTCGCCCAGCTTCAGGGGCCGCTTCAGGTCGGTGAACATCAGGTGGTATCCGCCCGGCGCGAAGGTGACGGTGGCGCCCTTCGGCACGGCGACCGCGTCCACCATCGCCATGGTGGCGACGCCGCCCTGGGTGCTGGAGCGGTGCATCATCGCCATGCCCGCCACTGGCGTCTCGACGCCCACGAGCGCGTCGGCTGGCCCCTTGGGATTGGTCAGGGTGAAGTAGCCGCCGCCGGTGGTCCCCTGCCCGGCGGGCCGGCTCCAGGCGGCGGAGACGACGGGCGCGGCTGTGGCGGGCGCGGCTGTGGCGGGCGCGGCGGCGGCGGCCGTGGCGCTGGCGGCGACGAGGAGGGTGGCGAGCAGGGGGAGCATCGGCGGGGCTTTCATCAGTAGCTGTACTTCAGGTCCACGATCACCGTCCGCTGCGGGAAGGGGTGGAAGAGGAAATAGCTGCGGTCATTGAGATTGGTCACCCCGACGCCCGCCGCCAGATGGTCGCTCAGACGATAGCGCGCATGGGCGTCGACAACGAACCAGGCGCCGAACCCTTGGTAGGTGTTGGCGTAGGGGTCGCTGTTGTCGATCGTGCCGAAGGCGCGGTCGGCGTAGCGGGCCGCCAGCGTCAGGTCGAGCCGGTCGGAGGGCGTGTAGGTGGCCACGAGCGAGCCGCGCCAGCGTGGCAGCTGCGGCAGGCGCTTGCCGACCGCGGCGGGGAAGGCCGCATCCGTCTCGATCTCCGTGTCCAGCCACGTCGCCCAGCCCGAGATCTCAAGGCCCCGGACCAGGACGTCCTTCTGGTCGCCCACCAGCTCCACGCCGCTGGCGCGGGTGCGCCCGACGTTCTGCACATAGCTCGCCGTCAAGGCCCCCAGCGGGGCAGTCTGCGTCAGCAGGGCGTTGCGGATCCGCTCGTCGAACAGCGAGACCCGCAGCGAGCCGCCGGACCAGCGCCGCTCGGCCGACAGTTCGCTGGAGAGGGCGCGTTCGGGCTTCAGATCCGGGTTCGGGACCGACAGGACGAGGCCCGTGGTCACCGCCTGGTAGAGCTCGCTGACGGTGGGGAAGCGGCTCGCGACGCCCGCCGAGGCCTTGAAGGTCCAGTCGGCCGACGGCGACCAGGCGAGCACCGCCTTCGGGGAGAAGGCCTGCCGGGCCACGGGCGGCTGGCGCACGTCGAGCCGCGGCGCAGCCGAATAGTTCCGGCCATCATAGGCGCGCCACCATTCGTAGCGGCCGCCGAGGGTGAGCTTCAGCTGCGGCGACAGCGCCCAGGCGTCCTGCGCCCAGAGGGCCCGGGTGCGGGTGCGGCCCTCGCTGGCGGAGGCCAGGGCGCCGGCCGGGCCGCTCCGCCAGTCCGCGAGCTCATACTTCGGGTTGTCGAGGCGGAAGCGGTCCTCGTGGGCGCCGAAGGTGACGATGTGATCGGTGTCCGGCCGCCATTTGCCGTCGGCGTCGAATGTGCGCCAGCCGGTGTCGTCCAGCTTCGAATAGGTCCCCGGTCCGCCACTGAAGGCGCCCGGCAGGGCCCCGCCGGCGGTTCGCTGGCGACCCTTCAGATAGTCGAAGGCGGTGGCGGTCAGGTCGAAGTCGAACGCGCCGCCGGTGTGGGAGCTGAGCGACAGGCCCTGGGCCAGCTCGGTCTCGGCCACATGATAGACGCCGCCCGCAAAGCTGGCCGGGCCGAGCGCATAGGCCCGCCCGCCGATGTTGATCGCGCCGGCATAGACCGGGCTTCCCATCGCATCGCGCAGGTAGCTGTTCACCGTGGAGTCGTCGTCGTTGACGAAGAGGCCGAAGGTGTAGGCCGCGGTCAGGCTGGGCGAGAGGTCCCAGGTCAGCCGGCCGGAGGCGTTGTCCTGGACCTGGTGCTCCAGGCCGCTGGAGCCCAGCACCTGGATCGGCTGGCCGGCCCGGTTGGCGTCGGTGAAGGCGCCGGTCACCGACGTTCCCGTGGCGCTCGCGCCCGCCGGGAGCGTGGCGCTGACGTAGCTCAGCGGCTGGCTGTGGCTGTCCAGGTGGTTGTAGCTGAGCCGGAACGCGAGGGGCCCGGACCGGTCGCCGAGGTCGGCCGCGAGCCGCCAGGTCCGATAGTCCGCATCGTCGCCGTACTTGGCGAACGACTGCACCGCGCCTTGCGCCTCGGCGTGGGCCTCGAAGCCGGCGGGCATGCGGGTGGTGAAGGCGATGACGCTGCCGATGGAATTGCCGGGGAAGGCGGCCGCGAAGGGGCCGTTCAGCACGTCGACCCGGGCCACGGCGTCGGGCGTGACCAGGCCCCACTTCGGCGAAGCTGTGGTGTTGTTGTTGCCGATTAGGGCCGAGACCAGGACGCCATCGACATAGATCAGGCTGCGCGCCGAGGCGCCGACGCCGGAGGTGCGCGTGGTCACCGGCGACTGGGTGTCGCCCAGGTGGCGCTGGCGGATCAGGACGTTGGGGACGTAGCGCAGGGCGTCCTCGGGCGTCACCAGGCTGATCGTGCGGGCGATCTGGTCGGCGGTGACGCTGGCGGTGGTGTTGGGAACCTCGATCGGGTTGGCGATGGACGATGGGGCGGTGACCACGAGGGACTCCACCGTGATCGCCCCGGCGTCGTCGCCGACGGTTGGGGCGGCGAGGGCGGTGGCGGGCAGGCTCGCGGCGGCGAGCAGCAGGGCCCGCAGGGAAGCTGACATAGGCGTTGAACTCCGAACGGCAGGATGACGAGCGCGCTGCGAGGCGCGCCAGTGACGTCAGTCAGGCGTTCGGAGACGGCGGGCCCTGTCCGGGCGGGCGTGGGGGCGCACGAGCCGGCGGGCGGCGCTGGGTGGCGGCCCGCGGGGGATCGATGCGCCCGGCGTAGCGGACGAGCTGGATGGGCTCGGCGAGGGGCTCTGGCAGGGCCGCAGCCGAGGGTGCGGCCGTGCAGTGCCCGCAGTGGCCGCACTGGCCGGCGGGCAGGTCCCCGGTCGGCGCCGGCGCGGCGGGGCCGGCCGGACCGTTGGCGGGGGCGCAGATGACGCCGGCCTGCGGATCCATGGGCATGGCCATGGCGGTCGCGGGCGCGATCACCTGGACCAGCAGGGCGAAGATGGCGGCAAGCGCGATCATTGCCCGCCGTTCGGCGCGCACGCTGATCGGTTTTCCGGCCGGGCGTCCCACGGCTGGCGGTCCTATACCGATCACGGGATTCCGCAAGCGGCTCAGCTGGCCCATATTGGCCGGGCCCATATAGGCGGGGGCAGCAACCGGGAGACCCGATGGAAGGCCACGTCCAGCCTGGCGCCTACAAGGACGTGGTGCTGTTCCTTGCCACCGCCGGGGTGGTGGTCCCGCTGTTCCGCCGTTGGCGCATCAGCCCGATCCTGGGGTTTCTGGGGGCGGGCGTGGTGCTGGGGCCGTATGGTCTCGGCCGCTTTTCGCACCAGGTTCCCTGGCTCGACGCCTTCACCATCGATAACCCGGACGAGCTGGCCCAGCTGGCCGAGTTCGGGGTCGTGTTCCTGCTGTTCTCCATCGGGCTGGAGCTGTCGTGGGAGCGACTGCGCAGCCTGCGCCGCTACGTCTTCGGCCTGGGCGCGCTGCAGGTGCTGGTCTCGCTGACCGTGGTGGCGCTGGCGGCGGTAGCCGTGGGCCAGCCGCCGACCGCGGCCGTGGCGATCGGGGCGGCCCTGGCGCTGTCCTCCACCGCCATCGTCATGCCGATCCTGACCGAGCAGAAGCGCCAGCACGCGGCCGCGGGGCGGGCGACGTTCTCGGTGTTGCTGTTCCAGGACCTGGCGGTGGCGCCGATCCTGGTGACCCTCACGCTCATCGGTCGGCGGAGCGCGGCGGCCTTTTCGCCGGCGATCCTGCTCTCGTTCCTGCCGGCGGTGGCGGGGCTGGCGGCCCTGTTCGTGTTCGGCCGGCTGCTGCTGCGCCCGATGCTGCGCTCGGTGGCGAAGGCCAAGAGCGAGGAGCTGTTCGTCGCCGCCTGCCTGCTGGTGGTGGTGGGCGCGGGGCTGGTGAGCGCACTCACGGGCCTCTCCATGGCGCTGGGCGCCTTCGTCGCCGGCCTGCTGCTGGCCGAGACCGAGTTCCGCCACGAGGTCGAATCGCGGGTGGAGCCGTTCAAGGGCCTGCTGCTCGGCCTCTTCTTCATCTCGGTGGGCATCGGGCTGAACGTGCCGCTGCTGCTGCAGCGGCCGCTCCTGATCCTGGGGGTGACGGCGGGCGTCGCGGTGCTGAACACCGCCGCGGTGGTGGTGCTGGCCCGGGCGTTCGGGCTGAAGCTGCGCCAGGCGCTGGAGGCGGCGCTGCTGCTGGCCGGGGCCGGGGAGTTCGCCTTCGTGATCCTGGGCCAGGCCATGGCCGAGCACCTGGTCTCGCGCCACGCCGGCCAGACGGCGCTGGTGGCCGCCACGCTCTCGATGTTCGCGGCGCCGGCCCTGGCCAACCTCGGCTTCCGGCTGGGCGGGCGGCGGACCGCGCCGGCGGAGCTGCCGGCCGAGCATCCAGGAGCGACCCCGGCCGGATCGGCCGCGCCGGTCCTGGTGGTGGGCTACGGCCGCGTCGGGCGGCTGGTCGGCGACATGCTACGCCGCCACGACATCCCCTGGCTGGCCGCCGAGAAGGACCCGCGGCTGGTGGAGCAGGGCCGCAGGACCGGCGAGGCGATCCATTTCGGCGACGCGGCGCGGGCCGACTTCCTGCTGCGTTGCGGCCTTGCCGAGGCCCGCGCCCTGGTGGTGACCATGGACGATCCCGAGGGGGTGGAGGCCATCGTCGGCGTCGCCCGCGAGCTGCGGCCGAAGCTGACCATCGTGGCCCGGGCCCGCGACGCGCGCCACGCCCAGCGCCTCTACGACCTGGGCGCCACCGACGCGGTGCCGGAAACCATCGAGGCCAGCCTGCAACTTTCCGAGGCGGTGCTGGTGGAGATCGGCGTGCCGATGGGCCCGGTGATCGCCTCGATCCACGAACGGCGCGACGAGTTCCGCGCCGCCCTGAACCGGCCCGAGGCCCTGGGCGGACGCGGCCGGCGCTTCCAGCGCGACCAGGGCAGCTGAGCCGCTCCGGAGAAAAATTCATCCGGCGTTCAGCCGCGCGGAACCAAGCGTGACCTTGGCTCGTTTGGGGCGGCAGACGAAAAGGGACGCCAGTTGGTCGGGGCCGGCGCATGACGCCTAACCACATCGATGATCCAGCGGAGCTGCGTGGCGCGAGCGCGCGCCCGGACCGCCGCGACGCCGCGCCCGCTTTACAAGGATCGTTGGTCGCTGGCGTCAGAACTCGACGGACCCCCCGCAAGAGTCACCGCAGCATCGGTATGGTGCTGACCATGCGGAAGGGTGTAGGGGGACGTGCGTCCGACCCCGTCGGAAACTTACATTTGCTGGGAGGGCCGGCGCAGCCCAAGTTGAGCGCGCGCGGCAAAACGGCTAGCGTCCTGGCAGAGCTTGCGATTTCAGGTCGAGATTACAACCCGAGTGTGGCTTCGGCGACACTTTCGCAACGGTTCGGCCTTGTTATAACGGCGGCTGGGTCAAACGGCCGCACCACCTGAGGGCAACAAGAGGGCTCCGATTATGAAGTTGAAACTCCTGGCTGGGGCCGCGTTGGCTGCGGCGTTCGCCGCGTCTGGCGCTGCGCACGCCCAAGCGACCGAAGGCTGGTATGGCGCTGCGGACATCGGCTATCACTGGCCGGACGAGTTCCAGGTCGATTCCGCCAACAACGCTCCGAACGGCGCGCCTTACATCTGGGACTTCAACCAGAAGAAGGATTGGACCGGCTTCGCGCGGCTTGGCTACAAGCTCAACAACCACTGGCGGGTTGAGCTGGAAGTCGGCTACCGGCCCGGCGACATCGATTCGGTCCGTGGCGGCACCAACCAGGCCGTGGTCGGGCTCTGCTCGCCCGGCGTGACGCGCACCACCGCTTCGGCGACCTGCGGCTCGCCTGACGGCGACATCAAGTCTTGGACCGTGATGGGCAATGTCATCTACGACATCCTGCCCGACTTCGTGATCGATCCCTTCGTGGGCGCCGGCATCGGCGTGAACCACATGAAGGCGAACTTCACCGGCCAGTTCTCCAACGTCCCCGGCGCGCTCAGCGCGACCAACCCGGCGTTCCAGAACCTGACCGTCGACGACAGCGACACCGCGTTCGCGTGGCAGGTGCTGGGCGGCCTTTCCTGGAAGGCCACCGACCAGCTGAACGTCGACCTGACCTATCGCTACCTGAGCGGCTCGGACGTGGCCTTCCAGACCACGTCGACCGCGGCGCTGAGCCCCGGAACCTTCCGTGGCCGGTACAAGGACCAGTCGGTGACGATTGGCGTGCGCTATCTGTTCGCGGCCCCGCCGCCGCCTCCGCCGGCGTATGAGGCCAAGCAGTTCATCGTCTACTTCCCGTTCGATCAGTACGTGATCACGCCGGAAGCCCAGGCGGTGATCAGCGACGCGGCCAACTACGCCAAGAGCGGCAACGCCACTCGCGTGGTGGTGGTCGGCCACACCGACACCTCCGGTTCGGCGGCCTACAACGTCCGCCTGTCGGAACGCCGGGCCAAGGCCGCGGCCGACGCCCTGGTGAGCGCCGGTGTCGACCAGACCAAGCTGTCGGTGGACTGGAAGGGTGAGACCATGCCCGCCGTGAACACCGGCGACGGCGTGAAGGAGCCCCTGAACCGCCGCTCGACGATCGACATCAACTTCTAAGTCGATCGCTGATCAGCGACTGAGATCGGGGCCCGGTGGCGACACCGGGCCCTTTTCTTTTCCCTCCCTTGATGGGGAGGGATTGACGAGGGAACAAAGAGCGAACACTCTTGCCGCATGCGATCTGAGATCCAGCGCGCACGCGAGCTGCGCAGGAACATGAGCGAGCCCGAGGTGCTTCTCTGGAGTCGCCTCAAGCGACTCCGCGAGCGCGGCTATGCGTTTCGTCGGCAGTTCCCCTTCCGCGGATATTTCCTGGATTTCGCCTGCCTGTCGTATCGGCTGGTGGTCGAGGTCGATGGCGTGCAGCACACCGACGAGCGGCAGTCGGAGCACGACGCCGTTCGCGACCGGATCCTGGAGCGGCACGGGTTCCGGGTGATCCGCATCTCCGCCGGCAGCGTCCGCAGCAGTCTTGCCGACGTCATGGACCAGATCGTGCTGGCGCTGGAAAGCTCGGTGCGCGCTCGGGGTGGGGGGCCGGCGGATAGCGACCAGCCCGGTCGCGGCTCCCTCACCCTGGCGGCTACGCCGCCTGTCCCTCCCCATCAAGGGAGGGATTAGATCGGGAGCTGGGTGGTGGACTTGACCTCTTCCAGCACCGCGTAGGTTCGGGTCTCGCGCACGCCGGGGATGCGGACCAGGACGTCCTCGAGGAACTTGCGCCAGGCGGCCAGGTCACGGACGCGGGACTTGATCAGGTAGTCGAAGCCGCCGGCCACCATGTGGCACTCCAGCACGTCCGGCGCCCGGCGCGCCGCCGCCGCGAAGGTCTCGAACACCTCCGGCGTCGTGCGGTCCAGCACCACCTCCACGAAGATCAGCACCCCGCGCTCGACGCGCTCAGGATCCACCAGGGCGGTGAAGCCGGTGATGTAGCCGCTCTCGCGCAGGCGCCGCACGCGTTCCGAACAGGCCGAGGGCGAGAGGTTGCAGCGCTCCGCCAGCTCGGCATTGCTGATGCGGCCATCGGACTGCAGTGCGCGCAACAGCCGACGGTCCGTATCGTCCAGCCGCAGGACCTGCGCCAATTCAGCCTCCCGTCGAAGATTGTCCGTCGACAGCCTATATCTATCGCAGCACATTCGGCGATAGCTGGAATATCCCGAAGGCTCTCAAGCTGGAGGCGACGAATGGCGTTCGAAGACCTGGACCGGGCGAAGTTCGCCGACGAGCGGACGGCGCTGGCGGCCCTGCTCGCCGCCAAGCCCCTGAGCCTCCAGGACCGCGAGGCGGTTCGGGCGGAGGCCGAGTCCCTGGTCCGCGCCGCCCGCAAGAACGCCCGCCGCCAGGGGGTGGTGGAGAGCTTCCTGCAGGAATTCAGCCTCTCCACCCGCGAGGGCCTCGCCCTCATGTGCCTGGCCGAGGCCCTGTTGCGGACGCCGGACGAGGAGACCCGCGACCGGCTGATCGCCGAGAAGATCGCCTCCGCCGACTGGGCCAGCCATGCCGGCCGCTCTGACTCCATGCTGGTCAACGCCTCCACCTGGAGCCTGATGCTCACCGGCAAGCTGATTGACCCGGACGAGGAGGCGCGCGCCGACCTGCCGGGCTTCATCAAGCGGCTGGCCGGCCGGCTGGGCGAGCCGGTGATCCGCCGCGCCGTGGGCGCCGCCGTGCGGATCATGGGCGAGCAGTTCGTGCTGGGCTCGACCATCGCCCGCGCGATCAAGCGGGCCGCGGACGACGGCTTTACCTGCTCGTTCGACATGCTGGGCGAGGGCGCCCGCACCGACGCCGACGCCGACCGCTATGAGGCGGCCTATGCCGACGCCATCCGCGTCGTCGGCCGTCACGGTAAGGGCCCCAAGGGCGAAACCCTGGGGCCGGAGCGCGGCCATGGCGTCTCGGTGAAGCTCTCGGCGCTCTCGCCGCGCTACGAGGCGCGCCAGGCCGAGCGGGTGTTCGCAGACCTCTATCCGCGGATCGTGCGCCTCGCGGTGATGGCCGCCGAGGCCGACATCAACCTGACCCTGGACGCCGAGGAGGCCGATCGGCTGGTGATCTCGCTGCAGCTGCTGGACCGGCTGGCGCGGGAGCCCGCGCTGGGCGAGTGGCGCGGCCTGGGCCTCGCGGTGCAGGCCTACCAGAAGCGAAGCCCCCAGACGATCGAGGCGGTGGCCGGTATCGCGCGGGGCAGTGGGCGGCGGCTGATGGTGCGCCTGGTGAAGGGCGCCTACTGGGACTCCGAGATCAAGCGCGCCCAGGTGGCGGGGCTATCGGGCTATCCGGTCTACACGACCAAGGCCGCCACCGACGTCTCGTACCTGGCCTGCGCCCGCGCCTTGCTGGGCGCGGCGCCGCACCTCTACGGCCAGTTCGCCACCCACAACGCCCACACCCTGGCGGCCGTCCGCCTGATGGCCAGCCAGATGGGCCTCAGCCCCGAATTCCAGCGCCTGCATGGGATGGGCGAGGCGCTGTATGGCGCCGCTACGGACCGGTACGGCCAATTCCCGCTGCGGGTCTACGCCCCGGTGGGCAGCCACGAGGACCTGCTCCCCTATCTCGTGCGCCGGCTGCTGGAGAACGGGGCCAACACCTCCTTCGTGCACGCCCTGCTGGACGAGAAGACGCCGGTGGCCAAGGTGGTGGTCGATCCGATCACCGCGGTGGAAGACGCCGGCGCCGGCCCGCACCCGCGCATCCCCCTGCCGCGCGACCTCTATGGGCCGAGCCGCCGCAACTCCGAGGGCTTGGATCTGTCGATCGAGGCGGTGCGGGAGGGGCTGGCAGCGGCCATCGCCCGGCTGGACGGCGAGGCGCTGGAGGCCGGGCCGATCGTGAGCGGCCGCCTGCGCAAGAGCGGGGCGGCGCAGGCGGCCCGCTCGCCCTCCGATCTTGCCCGCACGGTCGGCCAGCTATGGAGCGCCGGCCCCGACGACATCGACAGCGCCTTCGCCGCCGCCCGCGGCGCGCAGAAGGCCTGGGACGCCCGCGGTGGCGAGGGCCGCGCCAAGGTGCTGCGCGCCATGGGCGACGCCCTGGAGGCCGAGCGCGACCGGCTGATCGCCATCTGCGTGCGCGAGGGCGGCAAGACCCTGGCCGACGCCATCGCCGAGGTGCGCGAAGCCGCCGACTTCTGCCGCTACTACGCCCACCTAGCCGAGCGGCAGTTCGCCAGCGCCGCGACGATGCGCGGGCCGGTCGGCGAGACCAACCAGCTTTCCCTGCACGGGCGCGGCGTCTTCGTCTGCATCAGCCCCTGGAATTTCCCGCTGGCCATCTTCACCGGCCAGATCGCCGCCGGCCTGGCCGCCGGCAATGGCGTCCTGGCCAAGCCCGCCGAACAGACCCCGATCATCGCCGCCGAGGCAGTAAAGCTGTTCCATGCCGCGGGCGTGCCCGCCGAGCTGCTGCACCTGCTGCCCGGCGACGGGGCCAGCGTGGGCCAGGCGCTGGTCAGCCATCCGGGCTGCGGCGGCGTCGCCTTCACCGGCGGCACCGACACCGCCTGGGCGATCAACCGCACCCTGGCCGCGCGCCAGGGCCCGATCGTGCCGTTCGTCGCCGAGACGGGCGGCCTCAACGCCATGTTCGTGGACACCACGGCCCTGCGCGAGCAGGTGATCGACGACGTGCTGGTCTCCGGCTTCGGCTCGGCCGGCCAGCGCTGCTCGGCCCTGCGCATGCTGTTCCTGCCGCACGAGACGGCGGACGCCCTGATCGAGGGCCTGAGGGGCGCCATGGCGACCCTGGTGGTGGCCGACCCGGCCGACCCGCGCACCGACGTGGGGCCGGTGATCGACGCCGAGGCCAAGGCGGCGCTGGAGGCGCACGTGGCGCGGCTGGCTCAGGAGGCCAAGGTGCTGGCGCGGCTGGAGGCGCCGGACGCGGGCCACTTCTTCGCTCCGACCTTGGCCGAGATCCCGGACGCCAGCTTCCTGGGCAAGGAGGTGTTCGGCCCGATCCTGCATGTGGTGCGCTACGACCCGACCAAGCTGGCGGCGGCCGCCGCGCCCCTGGTTGAGGCCCGCTATGGCCTGACGCTGGGCGTCCACAGCCGCATCGAGGCCTTCGCGGAAGAGGTGATGGCCGCGGTCCCGGCCGGTAACGCCTACGTCAACCGCTCGATGATCGGCGCGGTGGTCGGCGTGCAGCCCTTCGGCGGCGAGGGGCTGTCGGGCACAGGACCGAAAGCCGGCGGGCCGCATGCGCTGCTGCGGTTCGCCGTGGAGCGCGCGGTGAGCGTGAACATTACGGCTCAGGGCGGCGATCCGGCGCTGCTGAATTTGGAGGGGTGAGGGGCCTTCCAGGATCGGCGATAGTGTCCTGAAAGTCGGAGAGGATCGCTCGGCGGAAACGTTGGGGGGACTAGAGGGGAGGCGCAGTGCGGACGGAGTATCGATATTCGCGGACGACGACGTTGCTCTATCTCGTCGGCAGCGTCGTGCTCGGCTGCGCCAGCATCGCGGCGCAAATGGACCATCAGCCGGCGCTACGAGGGCGCGAGTGGCTATCGTTCCTTTTCGCATTCCCAGTAGCGACCTTCGCGTGGCTCGCCATCCGCCCTCGTCGATTGACGCTGGACGATGAAGGCTTCGTCCTTTCAGGTGGCTTCTCGTGGCGACCGACCCGGGTTTTCTGGCGGGAGGTCGAGGCGTTCTATGTGTGCCAGCCCGGTCGAGGCAGCCGGGCCGTCGGGTTTCGCTACCGATCGGCAGCCAAAGACTATTCGCACCTAGCCGACGACTTGCCGACGCGGCGTCCCACGGTGGTTCTGCAGGGCTGGGATGAGCCGCCCGAGGCGATGGTTCTCGAACTCAATCGGTATCGTGCAAGGGCTGTCGGCGAGATGGCCTGACCGGTCTTCGAGACGAGGCCGGAGGCGGCCAATCTGTCCTTGCAAGGCTCCGGACGGCGCTCTCGCAACCCATTTCGCTCCATCCTCTTTGCGCGCTTCAGCGCCCCCTCCACCGCTTCGCGGTCCCCCTCCCCCGCACGCGGGGGAGGAACTGGAGTGGGGCGATGATGAGCAGTTCCTCACCCGCTTCAGCGGGGGAGGGGGACCCCGAAGGGGTGGAGGGGGCGCTGGGCTCGCGCGGATCTGGTTACCCAGCAGCGGCCCCGGCCCCAGCTCGGCCTCGCTGACCCCCTCCGCCCGCAGCCGCTCTCTCCCCATGCCACAGACCCTTGGAATCCGAACGCCGTCACGCGACAGTGCCCCATGCGCTGCGGTCTCAAGCGGCGCGCGGAGGGGGCCCATGACCGACACATCCGGACCGATCGAGACCCAGGCGCGGATCGGCGCCATGGACGTGCTGCGCGGCGTGGCCGTGTGCGGCATCCTGCTGATGAACATCCCCTTCATGGGCATGTCGTGGGAGGACGCGCTGCCGCCGCGGCCGCCGCACTGGAACGCCGACTGGATCGCCTTCACCATCCAGAACGTCGGCTTCGCCGGCTCGATGCGGGGTCTCTTCACCCTGCTGTTCGGCGCCGGGATGATGGTGATGCTGCGCGGCGGCACCGACAACGACCCGACCGGCGCGCGCTCGCAGGCGTTCTTCACCCGCTGCTTTGCGCTGCTGCTGCTGGGCGTGGCGAACTTCGCGCTCTTCATGTGGCCAGGGGAGATCCTCTTCAACTACGGCCTGGCGGGCCTGGTGCTCTACCAGTTCCGGCGCGCCCAGCCGCGGGTGCTGCTCACCGCCGCGGCGGCGTTCCTGATGACCATGAGCATCGCCATCGGCGCCCAGACCGCCCAGAAGGCCGACACCCTGCGCCAGGGCGAGATCGCCATGGCCCTGGACGCGGCGCACAAGCCGCTCACCGACGAGCAGAAGGCGGCGGTGGAGGCGCGCAAGACGCTGCTGGCCCACGCCCATCCGACCAGGGAATTCCTCGCCGCCGAGACGGCCCAGCGCACCTCGTTCCCGGGCGTGCTGGCCTGGAGCACGGCGCGCTGGACGGAGTTCAACCTTGGCCCGATGGCGCCGATCTTCCTGGCGGAGTCGGTTGGCTTCATGCTGATCGGCGTAGCGCTGTTCCGGCTGGGCGTGCTGAACGGATCGCGGCCCTTAAGCTTCTACGCGGGCTTGGCCGGGATCGGCTATGCGCTGGGCCTGTCGCTGCGGGGCTATATCCAGTGGCGCGGCTGGCAGGCCGGGTTCGAGCCGAACGCCGGGCTGATGTCGTGGCGCGACTTCCTCTACGAGGCGGGACGCCTGCCCACGACCCTGGGCCTGCTGGGCCTGGTGGTGGCGCTCTACAAGCTGGGGGCGCTGCGCGGGCTGGACATCGGTCTGAAGGCGATCGGGCGCCTGGCGCTCACCAACTACATCGGCCAGTCGGTGATCACCTCGATCCTGTTCTACGCCCTGGGCTTCTACGGCAAGTTCGGGTTCGCCCAGCTGATGGGGATCTGCGTCCTGGTCTGGATCTTCCAGGGGCTGTTCAGCGTCATCTGGCTGGCGCGCTGGGAGATGGGGCCGGCCGAGTGGCTGCTGCGCTCGCTGACCTACGGCCGCTGGCAGGCGCTGGGCCGGGCGCCGGCGCGGGTGACGGCGGCGGTGGCGCCGGCCGAGTGATCAGAGGAAGCGCCCAGGGCCCAGGTCCGCCTCGCTGACGCCCTCCGCCCGCAGCGCCTGTGGCAGGCGGCCCTCGTTGATGAGGGCCGCCGCCGTTTCGCTGAGGGCCGGGCTGGTCTGGATGCCGTAGCCGCCCTGGCCGGCGAGCCAGAAGAAGCCATCGGCCCGCGGGTCCATCCCCACCACCGGCACGCGGTCGGGGGCGAAGGTGCGCAGGCCCGCCCAGCGGTGGGCGACGCGGCGGACCTGCTCGGTGGTCGCGTCCTCGAAGGCCTGCACCGCATAGGCCACGTCCAGCTCGTCGGGCTGGGCGTCGCAGGGCTCGCTCGGCGTCTCGTCGCCGGGCGAGAGCAGCAGGCCGCCGGCGTCGGGCTTGAAGTAGAACCGCTCGTCCACGTCCACCACGAAGGGCCAGTCCGCCAGGCCGTCGCGCATGGCCGGGTCGATGCGGATGGCGGTGCGGCGCAGCGGCGTCAGGCCCAGGTCGCCCAGCCCCGCCAGCCGGCCGACCTCGCCGGCCCAGGCGCCGGCGGCGTTGACCACCACATCGGCCTCGAAGCCGCCGGCTGCGGTCGCCACGCGCCAGCCGCCGCCAGGTCGTGGCGCCAGGGCGGCGACCCGCGCGCCGGTGACCAGGTCCGCCCCGGCTGCCCGGGCGAGCTTCAGGTAGCCCTGCAGGATGGCGTCTACGTCCAGTTCGGCGACGCGGTCGTTGAGGGCGCCCGACCAGTCGACCTCCGACCGCAGGATCGGGCACATCCGCCGGATCTCCGCGGCCCCGAGCGGGCGCAGGTCCGGGTGCGTCGCCAGATGGGCGGCCAGGGCGTCCGCCTGCTCCGGCCGCGCCAGGCAAAGCTCCGGGATCGGCCGCACCAGCGCATGGTCCGCAAACCCCTGCGGCGGCGACCAGAAGAAGCTGCGGCTGGCCCGGGTGGCCGCGCACACCGTGGGCGCGCCATAGGTGTCGATATAGGTCGCCGCCGAGCGGCCGGTGGCGTGGTAGCCGGGTTGGTCCTCGGCCTCGAGGACCAGGGTCGCGCCGAGCGGCGCCAGCCGGGCGGCGGCCGAGGCGCCCGCCACGCCGGCGCCCACGATCAGGAAGCGATAGGCCATGACGCCCTTGTGCGGCGGCGGCGCGCCGGCGTCCAGGCGCGGACCCGATGGCCCCGCTTTGCGTTGTAGCGCCTCGAGATCGAGGGACCTGAATGACGCTGCAACAGGGCCTGGCCTTCGGGCTGGTGATCCTCACCATCGTGGGCTTCGTCTGGGGCCGCTGGCGCTATGACGTGATCGCCCTGGTGGCCCTGCTGGCCGGGATCGCCATCGGGGTGGTGCCGGCCAAGGCGGCCTTCGACGGTTTCAAGAACGACATCACGGTGATCATCGCCTGCGCCCTGGTGGTCAGCGCCGCCTTCGCCAGGTCCGGCGCGATCGAGGCGGCCCTGCGGCCCGTGATCCCGCACTTGAAGGGCCCGGCCACCCAGGTGCCGCTGTTCGCCGGCGCCGTGGCGCTGCTCTCCATGGTGACCAAGAACGTCGGCGCCCTGGCGATCATGATGCCGATCGCCCTGCAGGTAGCGCGGCGCACCGGCACGCCGCCGTCGCGCCTTCTGATGCCCATGTCGTTCGCGGCCCTGCTGGGCGGCACGGTGACGCTGGTGGGCACCTCGCCCAACATCATCGTCTCCCAGGTGCGCGAACAGACTCTGGGCAGGCCGTTCGGCATGTACGACTACGCGCCGGTGGGCCTGGGCGTGACCGCGATCGGCCTGGTCTTCCTGGCCTTCGCCTACCGCATCCTGCCGGCCTCCCGCCCGACCGCCGAGACCATGGATGCGGCGCTGTCGGGCCAGCCCTATGTCACCGAGGCGCAGGTTCCGGACGACTGGGACCCGGCGCGCACGACGGTGGCCAAGCTGCGCCGGCTGGCGAACGGCGAGGTCTCGGTGATGGCGATCCTGCGCCACGGGGAACGGATCGCCGGGCCGGGCCCGAACCTGCGCATCCGCCCTGGCGACGTGCTGATGCTGGAGGGCGACCAGGAGTCCCTGGACCAGCTGATCTCGCGGCTGAAGCTGCGACTGACCCGATCCGACCGCTCCATCGTCACCGAACAGCCTACCGAGGAGGTGCGGATCGTGGAGGCGATCGTGGGTCCGGACTCCAGCCTGGTCGGCCGCACGGCGCGCCAGGCGGACCTGCACGCCAGCCACGGGCTCAACCTGCTGGCGGTCAGCCGCACCGGCTACCGGATCGCCAACGCGCTGCGCACGCTGCGGCTGCGGGCGGGCGACGTGGTGGTGCTGCAGGGCGGCGAGCTGACCCTGCCGGGCGCGCTGAAGACCCTGGGCCTCCTGCCGCTGGCCGAGCGGGAGCTGCGGCTGGGCGATATCCGCCACACCTTGGTCCCGCCGGCGATCCTGGCGGCCGCCATGCTGCTGGTGGCGTTCCAGGTAGTCCCCGTGGCGGTGGCCTTCTTCGGCGCGGCGGTGGCGCTGGTGGCGGTGGGCGCGATCCGCATGCGCGAGGCCTATGGCGCCCTGGACGGCCCGCTCCTGGTGCTGATCGCCGCCCTGATCCCGGTGAGCGATGCGGTGCGGGCGACCGGCGGCTCGGAACTGGTGGCGCACGGGCTGGCGGTGCTGTTCCAGGGCCGGCCGGCGATCCTGGCCCTGGCGGCGGTGATGGTGGTGGCCCTGGCGGCGACGCCGTTCCTCAACAACGCCGCCACCGTCCTGATCGTCGGGCCCATCGGGGCGAGCCTGGCGCGCCAGCTGGGCCTGTCGCCCGACCCGTTCCTGATGGCCGTGGCCATGGGCGCGGCCTGCGACTTCCTCACCCCCATCGGCCACCAGTGCAACACCCTGGTGATGGCCCCTGGCGGCTACCGCTTCGCCGACTATCCCCGCCTGGGCGCACCCCTGACGCTGGTGGTGCTGGTGGTCGGGACGGGCCTCATCGCCCTGGTTTGGCCACTGAAAGGGTAGGTGTTCACAGTGTCGTGAAACGGTCTTTGATTAACCATGTCCGCCCGAGAGCGGCCCTTCTCGCGTTAAGCTCCCGTTAGCGAAAAAGTCTGTGCGCGGAGGAGCGGCCTCATTGACGAGTCAACGCGAGCGGTGCCCCATATGTGGAGTGGTTCGGGGGTTGGACCACTATATGTAGGGCAGGAGCGGGTGCGCTCCGCCCACGAGGGGCATAGGCGAGATTATGAGCGAAGCGGCGAAAGTTGGGATTGCCGAGACATCTGAGCGGGTTGCGCCCCAGGCGGCGCGGCCGCAGCTGCAGCTGGTGCGCAAGGTCGTGGTCGATCGCTCGCGCGACGCCAAGCTGACCGACTTCGGCAAGACCACGCTCGAGGACCGTTACCTGCTGCCGGGCGAGAGCTACCAGGACATGTTCGCCCGCGTGGCGACGGCCTTCGCCGACGACGCCGACCACGCCCAGCGGATCTACGACTACATCTCCAACCTGTGGTTCATGCCGGCCACCCCGGTGCTGTCCAACGGCGGCGCGGCGCGCGGCCTGCCGATCAGCTGCTTCCTGAACGCCGTGCCCGACAACCTGGAAGGCATCGTCGGCGTCTGGAACGAGAACGTGGCCCTGGCCTCGAACGGCGGCGGCATCGGCACCTACTGGGGCGGCGTCCGCTCCATCGGGGAGAAGGTGAAGGGCGCCGGCCAGACCAGCGGCATCATCCCCTTCATCCGGGTGATGGACAGCCTGACGCTCGCCATCAGCCAGGGCTCGCTGCGCCGCGGCTCGGCGGCGGTCTACCTCGACATCCACCACCCGGAGATCGAGGAGTTCCTGGAGATCCGCAAACCCTCCGGCGACTTCAACCGCAAGAGCCTGAACCTGCACCACGGCATCTCGATCACCGACGAGTTCATGGAGGCGGTGCGCGACGGCGCCATGTTCGGCCTGCGCTCCCCGAAGACCCAGGAGGTGATCCGCGAGGTCGACGCCCGCTCGCTGTGGCAGAAGATCCTGGAGGTCCGGCTGCAGACCGGCGAGCCCTACCTGATCTTCTCCGACACGGTGAACCGCGCCATGCCGCAGCACCAGCGCGAGCTGGGGCTCTCCGTGCGTCAGTCCAACCTGTGCAGCGAGATCATGCTGCACACCGGCAAGGACCATCAGGGCCTGGAGCGCACGGCGGTCTGCTGCCTCTCCAGCGTCAATGCCGAGACCTTCCTGGAGTGGCGCGACCATCCGACCTTCGTCGAGGACGTGATGCGCTTCCTCGACAATGTGCTGGAGGACTTCATCCAGCGCGCGCCGCCGGAGATGAAGCACGCGGTCTATGCCGCGCGGCGGGAGCGGTCGGTGGGCCTGGGCCTGATGGGCTTCCACTCGTTCCTGCAGAGCCAGAACGTGCCGTTCGAAAGCGCCATGGCCAAGAGCTGGAACATGCGGCT
>Ga0136846_1216504_pt1 | contig 29010 bp, 23 predicted proteins | sample HopSoiMetagenom2_FD_96841 | JGI IMG/M metagenome (GOLD analysis project Ga0136846, IMG submission 96841) | Grasslands soil microbial communities from Hopland, California, USA - 2 Assembly 2016 (version 4) | ecosystem: Environmental > Terrestrial > Soil > Grasslands | place: USA: Hopland... | reverse complement strand
TCGCCGCAATGCGAGACGCTGATATGGCCCTCTCCAATGACCGACGCAATCGCGCCGATCCTCGCGCGCCGGGGTCAGCGCGTCGTGGTGCTCGCGAGCGGCGACCCCTTTTTTTATGGCGTTGGCTCGATTATCGCGGCGCATGTGCCGATCGACGAAATGGTGTCTCTGCCGGCACCGTCTGCGTTTTCGCTGGCCGCGTCGCGACTCGGATGGAGCCTGCAGGATTGCACGCTCCTCTCGCTGCACGGGCGAAGCTTTGAGCGCATCGTTCCGCATCTGCATCCCAGCGCGCGGATTTTGGTGCTCGCCTGGGACGAGACCACCGCGCCGCGCGTGGCGACGTGTCTCGACGCCCATAGTATGGGTGGCTCGCGCATAACCGTGCTGGAAGCGCTCGGCGGCCCGCGCGAGCGGGTACGCTGCGTCCGCGCCGATGCTTTCGAATTGCCGGGCATCGACCCCTTGAACGTTGTCGCGGTCGAGGTGGCCGCCGATGCGAACGCGCGCGTGATCCCCCGGAGCGGCGGGCTTCCCGACGATTATTTCGAACACGACGGCCAGATCACCAAGCGCGAAATCCGCGCGGCGACCATCGCCGCGTTGGCACCGCGACGCGGCGAGCGCCTGTGGGACATCGGCGCGGGTTCCGGGTCGATCGGCATCGAGTGGATGCTCTGCGACCATTCGAATACCGCGATTGCGATCGAAGCCGATTCCAATCGCGCCGCGCGCATTGCGCGCAATGCAGCCGCGCTCGGCGTTCCGGGCCTGACCATTGTACATGGGCGAGCGCCGGCGGCTTTCGGAGACTTGCCGCCGCCGGACGTGGTTTTTGTCGGTGGCGGCACGAGCAACGCGGGTGTGATTGATCAAGCCTTCGCCGCGCTTCGCGTCGGGGGGCGCCTCGTCGCCAATGCTGTCACCATAGAAGCACAGGCGCTGCTTTCGCAGAGGTTTAAGGCGCAAGGCGGCGAGCTCATGCAGATGCAGGTGGCGCACGCGGCGCCTGTCGGCAGCTTCTTCGGTTGGCGCCCGGCAATGCCCGTCGTGCAATGGCGGATGACCAAGCGGTGAGCGCGCCCCGCCTTGCAATCGGCATTGGCTGCCGCGCGGGCGCCACTGCCGCCAATATCATTTCTCTTGTGCAACGCACGCTCGATGAGGCACGGCTCGATAGCGCAGGCGCGAAACTCTTCACAATCGACACCAAAGGCGACGAGATCGGGCTTATCAAAGCGTCACGCTTGCTCGCGATTCCGATCGTATTCCTCTCGCGCGACGCGCTCGCCGCGCGCGCCGCAGATGCAATCACGCGCTCGGATCGCGTTGAAGTGCTTTATGACGTCCCCTCGATCGCGGAGACGGCGGCGCTTGCCGGTGCGGGATTGGGCTCTCATCTCATCGTGCCGCGTGTGACGGCTGGCGCGGTGAGCTGCGCAATCGCGATCGGCAGAAGCTGAAAAAGAAAAGCTCTTCCGCCGGGAGTAAACGGAAGAGCTTTCGAGCACTGCCAAGCGCTTTCGCGCCCTAGATCGCCGTGCATCCGGCCCCTCGAACCTTCGCCGGGCGCGGGTGATCAGGCCGGCCGGTTAGATGCGTCGACTTCGATCGACAGGGCGCTTTCTGGTGGGCGCCTTTGTCGAATGCCCCCAAGATTACTCGCGCGATTGCGCCCGTAAATCTGCAAAAGGGAGGAATCGTTAAGATTTGCACCGGCGTTGCCGATTCGCCACGAATCCGGTTGCCCGTTCATCGCGGCTCAACGGAACGCGGGTTCGCCGAACAATGGTGGCGGACAGACGATCGCTCTTCGAGACACGTCATTCTGCACGCGCCGACGCTTCAGAAAGAAGAAAACAGGCCCTTTTTGAACTGAAACCGGCATCTACTTACCCTCAGGGACGCCAATTCAGGAACTTATACAGCTATTCATTCGTTGCGCGGACGGTGTGAACAGCAAAGGAGCTAAGTTCATGGCCAGTCAAAGCTCGGGACAGAAGAAAACTGTCCGGCGCGTCATGCACGAGTACAAGCAGGGCGAACTCAAAGCCGGAAGAGGCCGGCGCGGAAAAGTGAAGAACCGCAAGCAAGCGATCGCAATCGCGTTGCACGAAGCGGGCGCCTCCAATCAGGAAAGCCCGTCCGAGAACAAGCGTAATCTGGCACGCACAAAACGTCGCGAGCGCTCCGGCAGCACCGGATCGTCCGGGCGAAAGACGAGTGGTCGCAAGACGAGCGGCCGCAAGACCGCCGGCCGCAAAACGACGGGCCGCAAGAGCACTGGTCGCAAGATCACGAGCGGTCGGAAAACTTCGTCGCGCAGCACGACGCGCCGGTCGTCGGGACGCAAATCGACGGCTCGCAGGTCGACTGCGCGCAACGCCACTGCGCGCAAATCCACTGCGCGCAAGTCCACATCTCGGAAGTCGACAGGGCGGCGGTCTACCGGTCGTAAATCCACGACGCAGCGGAGCACCGGCACGAAGCGGCGTACCGCCTCGCGCAGCACGTCGCGTTCGACGCGCCGCAAGAGCACGGCCCGCAGCCGCAAATAATCACGGGTGATCCTCTGGGAAGCCGAAGGATACCGGCTTTCGAAAAGAACGACGAACAAGCCGCCAAGGCCGAAGCTGAGCGGCTTGTTGCCTTCTGGCATTCGGCACGAAATGGGCATAGAGCGGCCGAGAAAAATCCTGCCGCCCGCAGAGTTTCGCGCCAGAGGAGGCGTGCCCGTGAACAAACGCGTCCCGCAATCCAACCTGCAAAGCGAGGCGCGGCCGCGCTTTGACACGCACAATCCCGCAACCGGACAAAGCGGACGTACTTACGAGGGCCGCACGCAAGCAGAAGTGCGGGACATCGTTGTTGCCGTGGATCGCGCATTCGCGAAGTGGCGGAGGCGTTCCTATTCGGAGCGTGCGGGCGTCATGAAGAAAGCCGCTGCTGTTCTGCGCCAGAGGAAGGACGAGTTCGCCGCCCTGATGATGGAGGAGATGGGGAAGCCGATCTCCGATGGACGTGCCGAAGTCGAGAAATGCGCGACGGCGTGCGATTATTTCGCCGACAATGCCGAACGCTTCCTGGCGCAGGAAAAGGTCGATCTCGGCGGGCCGGAAGCTTTCATCACCTTCGAGCCGCTCGGCGTGATCCTGGCGATTATGCCGTGGAATTTTCCCTTCTGGCAGGTCTTCCGCTTCGCCGCGCCGACCCTGATGGCCGGCAATGTCGCAGTGTTAAAACACGCGAGCAATGTGCCGGGCTGCGCGCTGGCGATCGAGACTGTCTTCCGCGAGGCGGGATTTCCCGACGATGTCTTTCGCACGCTGCTGATCCCCAGCCGCGATGTCGATGCCGTGATCGACATGAAAGAGGTCAAGGCAGTGACGCTCACAGGCAGTGTGGAAGCGGGCCGCAAGGTCGCGGCTGCGGCGGCGCAGCGGCTGAAGAAAAGCGTGCTCGAATTGGGCGGCAGCGACGCTTACGTCGTCCTCGAAGATGCCGATATCGCCAAAGCGGCGAAAATCTGCGCCACCGCGCGCATGGTCAATGCCGGCCAGAGCTGCATTGCCGGCAAGCGCTTTATTGTCGTCGAGAAGGTGCTCCATCAATTCGAGAAGGCATTCGTCGCTGCGATGAAGGCATATGAGATGGGGGACCCTCGCGACGAGGGCACGAAATTCGGGCCCATGTATTCGATTGCTGGCCGCGACGAATTGCACGAGCAAGTGAAGCGCAGCATCGCGGCCGGAGCACGCGTGCTCACTGGCGGCGAGAAGCCGCAAAAGCCCGGCGCCTGGTATCCGCCGACCGTGCTGACCGACGTGAAGTCTGGCGTCCCAGCCTTCGAAGAAGAGATTTTTGGGCCAGTCGCATCGGTCATCGTCGCCAACGACGAACGGGATGCGATCGCAATCGCCAACGATTCGGAATTCGGTCTCGGCTCGGCGGTGATCACCCGCGATCTCGATCGCGGCCGCCGCATCGCCGCGCATGAGCTCGAATCCGGCATGAGCTTCGTCAACGACAATGTCCGCTCCGACGCGCGTATGCCGTTCGGCGGGCTCAAGCATAGCGGCTACGGACGCGAAGTCTCGCGCTATGGCCTCTTGGAATTCGTCAACATCAAATCCGTGCTGGTCACGCCCATGGCGTGAGCGCAGGCATCAGACGCCGCGCACGCCTAAAACTTTGGCGATGTCGCTGAACGTGTGATGGGTGAGATCCTTGTCGATCTCGGCGACGATCTTGCCCTGCAGCTTCTTTGAATATTCACGCCGCAACTCGCCGAGAACTTTTGGTGGCGCGGCGATGACGATGTGCTCGAACCGATTTTCCTCGGCGGCACGGTTCAGCCGCTCGGCGATTGTCGCGGCGAAGCGCTCCTCTTCGAGGGCATGCCAATCGGTTGCATCAATCGCGCTGCGGGGTCCGATATTGACGCCGCTGCGGCCAGGGCCGTCCGTGCCCTGCTCGCGGCTCGGCGGATTGTCGTCCTCGCGCACCTCGATGCGCCTGAGATCGAGGAGGTCGGGATCGCCTTCGTTGCGCAGAAGCAGAGCTTTGCGGCCGTCGCCGACAAACACCCAATCCCCGTTCTTTATTCTCAGATGTGCCATGGCGAGCCTCGAAGCTTTGTTCAGAAAAGCGTTCAGTGGGATCGGGTTCCCGCGCTTTCCTGGCCAGGCGGCGAAGCTTCGCCAAGCCTAAACCACCCGCACGTGCCGAATCGGTTTGCCCGGCGAGATAGCTTGCACAGCCTTGGCGATCCCCTGCGCGTCGATGCCAAAATGCCGATAGAGATCGGCAATCGTGCCGGTCTGGCCGAAATGTTCGACCCCGAGCGAGCGGGTGCGATGGCCATCGACCGAGCCGAGCCAGGCGAGCGTCGCCGGGTGGCCATCGAGCACGCTCACGAGAGCGCAATGCGCGGGAACGTCGGCGAGAAGCCGCTCGACATGGCTTCGCGCATGAACGAGCCCGTGGTCGCGCGCCCGCTGCGCGGCGGTCCAGCCGGCATTGAGCCGGTCGGCGGAGGTGATCGCGAGCAGGCCGACGTCGCGGCGGTCCTCGCCGACCAGTCCCACCGCCTCGATCGCCTCCGGAGCTACCGCTCCCGTGTAGGCGACGACAACCTGCGCATTCGGACCTGGACGGCGCATCCAATAGCCGCCGTTGATGATGTCCTCTTCATGCGCGGGCGAGAGCTTGCGCTGCGGCTGCTCCAATGTGCGGGTCGACAATCTGAGATAGACCGAGCCGCCGACTTTGTCGCGCAGCAACGTCGTCTCATCATGGTCGGAGTCGCCGTCGCGCTGCATGTAATCGAAGGCCCAGCGCATGATGATCGCGAGTTCGTCGACGAAGGCCGGCTCGAAACTGGCGAGACCATCCTGCGCGAGGCCAATGAGCGGCGTCGCGATCGACTGATGCGCGCCGCCCTCAGGCGCAAGCGCAACCCCGGATGGCGTCCCCACGACGATAAACCGCGCGGCCTGGTAACAGGCATAGTTCAGCGCATCGAGACCTCGCTCGATGAACGGGTCATATAATGTGCCGACCGGCAAGAGCCTCTCGCCAAAGATCGAATGGGAGAGGCCGAGTGCCGAAAGCATCGTGAACAGGTTCATCTCGGCGATGCCGAGCTCGAAGTGCTGGCCCTTTGGCGAGAAGGTCCAGTTGTAAGTCGAGGGAATGCGCTCCTTCTTGAAAATATCCACCATTTCCTCGCGAGCGAAGAGCGCGCGCCGGTTCACCCAAGCGCCGAGATTGGTTGAAACGGTGACATCGGGGGAGGTGGTGACGATGCGCCGCGCGAACTCGCTGTCGCTCTTGCCGATCTCATTCATGATCAGGCCAAAACCTTGCTGCGTCGACATCGCGGGCTGCGCGGACACGTGCAGCGCTTCAGGAATGGCGACGGTTTCAGTGCGATAGCGGCGCGGCCCCTGCTGTCTGAAGGGTACGGCTTTGAGGAACTCCTCTATTGCTGAGGGCTCGTGCTCGACGCCTTCGAGCCGATCCCATTCATGTCCTTCACGGATATTCATCGTGCGGCGCAGGCCTTCGACCTGCGACGCGGTGAGCAGACCGGCGTGATTATCTTTATGCCCGGCAAGCGGCAGGCCGAAGCCTTTGATCGTGTAGGCGATAAAGCAGACCGGACGATCGTGCTGTTGCGCGGCTTCGAACGCGTCGAGCAGCGACTGCAGATCGTGCCCGCCTAAATTGTCCATAAGCGCGGCGAGCTCGTCATCGCTGCGCGCATCCATGAGCCGCGAAACCGGACCCTGATCACAGAGATCATCGCTAAGGCGCCGGCGCCATGCCGCGCCGCCCTGGAAGGTCAGCGCGGAATAAAGCTGGTTCGGGCAGGCTTCGATCCATTCGCGCAGGCGCTCGCCGCCGGGTTCGGCAAACGCCGCCTGCTGCATTTTGCCGTGGCGCAAGACGACAACATCCCAGCCGAAATTGCGGAAGATACCCTCGAATTTCGACCACAGGCCTTCGCGCACAACGGCATCGAGGCTCTGGCGGTTGTAGTCGACAACCCACCAGGTATTGCGCAGGCCGTGCTTCGAGCCTTCGAGCAGCGCTTCAAAGATGTTGCCCTCGTCCATCTCGGCATCGCCGAGCAGCGCGATCATGCGGCCCTCGGGCTTACCGGCGCCGAGCCCTTTGGCTCGCAGGTAATCCTGCACGAGCGAGGCGAACAGCGTTTGCGCGACGCCAAGGCCGACCGAGCCCGTCGAGAAGTCGACGTCGTCGGCATCTTTGGTGCGCGATGGATAGGATTGCGCGCCCTTGAAGCCGCGGAAATTTTGGAGGTTATCGAGGCTCTGGTTACCGAGCAGGTATTGAATCGCATGGAAAATCGGGCTGGCATGCGGTTTCACCGCCACCCGGTCCTGCGGCCGCACAATTGCAAAGTACAAGGCCGACAAAATGGTCGACGACGAGGCCGACGAGGCTTGATGTCCGCCGACTTTCAGGCCCGCGTCTTCACGCAGGTGGTTGGCGTTGTGGATCATCCACGTCGCGAGCCAGAGCACTTTGCGCTCGAGCGCGGAGAGGATTTCGAGGCTCACGAGGGTCATCCGCCGCGGTTGTCACCCGTGAGGATTGTCGCGCTCAGCGGGGCTTAATCAATGCGGACTGTAACCCGGCGCTACAATCCGAGGATGGACAATAGGCCGCCGGCCCTCTGCACGCCGCCCGAGTTCAAAGCGGCGTTCACGGGAGGCTGCCCGGGTGGCGAGCCGGAGATCGTGATGGTGCCGCCCTCCGCTCGCTGGTTGAAGAGCTTGGTCGCGTTCTGCGGCGCCAGACGCACACAGCCATGCGACGCGGGAGAACCGAGGTGGCGCACCTGGTTCGTCCCGTGGATCGCGAACCCGTAGTAAAAGAAGATTGCGTGCGGCATCGGCGCATTGCCGTATTTCTTCGAGTGGTAGACGGCTGCGAAGCGTCCCGCCTGGAAGGCGCCGGTCGGCCACTGGTCTTAGTTCCCACCCTCCAACAGCCTTCGCGCGATCACCTGCGCCTGGATTTCCGCCGCGCCCTCAAAAATGTTGAGGACGCGGGCGTCGCAAAGCACCCGCGAGATCGGATATTCCAGGGCAAAGCCGTTGCCGCCGTGGATCTGCAGCGCGTTGTCGGCGGCGGCCCAGGCGACACGCGCACCCAACAGTTTCGCCATACCGGCTTCGAGATCGCAGCGCCGTCCATCGTCCTTGGCGCGGCCGGCGAAATAGGTGAGCTGCCGCGCGATGTGAATTTCGACCGCCATCATCGCGAGCTTATCGGCGACCCTAGGGAAGTTGATCAGCGCCTTGCCGAATTGCAGGCGCTCCTTGGCATAGCGCAGCCCAAGGTCGAAAGCCGATTGCGCGACGCCGACGGCCCGCGCCGCGGTCTGGATGCGCGCCGATTCGAAGGTCTGCATCAGCTGCTTGAAACCCTGACCCTCCTCGCCGCCGAGCAGGTTTTGCGCCGGTACTTCGAACCCATCGAAGGCAATCTCGTATTCCTTCATGCCGCGATAGCCCAAGACTTCGATCTCGCCGCCGGACATGCCTTGTGCGGGGAAGGGATCGGCGTCGCTGCCCCGTGGCTTCTCCGTGAGGAACATCGAGAGGCCTTTGTAGCCCTTCTCATTCGGATCGGTGCGCGCGAGCAGCGTCATCAGATCGGCGCGCACGGGATGCGTGATCCAGGTTTTGTTGCCGGAGATTTTGTATGTGTCGCCGTCGCGCGCTGCGCGGGTGCGCAATGAGGCGAGATCGGAGCCGGTATTCGGCTCGGTGAATACCGCGGTCGGCAAAATTTCGCCCGACGCGATTTTCGGCAGGTATTTTTGTTTCTGCGCGTCGGTGCCGCCGCTGAGGATCAGCTCCGCGGCGATCTCGGAGCGCGTGCCGAGCGAGCCGACGCCGATATAGGCGCGCGAGAGCTCCTCCGAGACGAGGCACATCGCGACCTTGCCCAAACCCATGCCGCCGAATTCTTGCGGGATGGTGAGGCCGAAGACGCCAAGCGCGGACAGGCCCTCGATCACCTCGAGCGGGATGTATTCGTTCTTCAAGTGCCATTCATGCGCATGCGGCAGCACCTCGGCTTCCGCGTATTTGCGAATTTCCCCGCGCATAGCTTCGAGCGTCTCGTCGATTCCCGGATCGCCGATCGTGCCGTGCGCGTCGGCATGGTGGATGAACTCGGCGAGGCGCGCGCGGTTTGCCGGAATATTGCCGCCCGCGATCAGCCGCTCTACCGAGTCGCTGCGATGGCCCGCGATCGTCTCCGACGACAAGCCGAAATCGCCCAAGCGGACGATCTCGCCCTGACTCATGGGAATACCGCCGAAAATCTGCGCCAAGTATTCGCCGATGCCGATTTTCGTCAGCAGCTCTTCGGTCTCGCCGAAGCGGCCTTCGGTCGCGAGCCGCTCGCGATAGGCGAGCATTTCGCGGATCGCCTGGACGTAAGTGGCGAGCCAGGCGAGGCCATGGGCGGCGTGCTGCTCGCGCTCGATCAGCTCGGCGGAAAGCGCGCCATCGGCGCCGACCGTCTTACGGACGGCGGCGGCCGCCTCGAGCTGCAGCGCCTCTATTTCGGCAAGCGCGGCGCTCGCGTCGTCACGCCAGGTAGGCTCGGACGAAGCGCCGAAGGCGCGGGCGGTGCTCGGCATGGGGCGCTCCTCAGGTTGGGCCCTTCATGGCAGCCTTGCTTTCGCGGTGCAACAACGACGGCGCTCATGCCGCGCGGCTTGCGAGCGCAACGCCGATCACCGTCAGCGCCATTCCGGCAAGCTGCAGCGGCGTGAGCTGCTCGCCGAACAAGAGATAGGCCTGCGCCGCCGCGGTCGGCGGCACGAGATAGATGAGCTGCGCGGCGCGCGACACCTCGCCGCGGCGGATCAACAGCAACAAAAGCGCGATGGCGCCGATCGAGATCGCCAGCACCGACCACAGCATGATGAGGATCGTCGTCGCGTTCACTTCAAGCCGCATCGGCTCGATGAGATAAGCGACCGGCAAGGTGACCGCGATGGCGCCGGCATATTGCAGGATCGTCACCGTGCGCAGATCGCCGGAATGGATGTAGCGTTTTTGGTAGAACGTGCCGGCGGTCACCGCGAGCATCGCGATAATATTGATCAAGAGCGGCATCGCCACGGCGCCGAGCTGACCCGGCGCGACGCCGGCGAGCTTCGGCGACAGCACGACGATGATGCCGATAAAGCCGAGCACGATGCCGAGCCATTGCTTCGCGCCGATGCGCTCGCGCAAAAGGATGGGCGCGAGCGCGGCGGTGAGGATCGGCTGCAAGGCGGCGAGCAAAGCTGAGATCGACGCCGGCACCCCTTGCGCGATCGCGATCCAGACGCCGCCGAGATAAATCGCATGCAAGAGCACGCCGGAGAACGCCGCGTGCACGGAATCGCTTTGGCGTGCCGGCCAGCGCCCGCCCGCAATGAGCGCGTAAACGAAGAGCACCGCGCCGGCGCAGGCATAGCGCGCGGAGAGGAAGGTCAGCGGGTCGGCGTACTCGGCGGAATAGCGCGCGACGATCCAGCCGGTCGACCAGAGAAAGACGAACAGCGCCGGCGCGGTGCGTCGGAAGATAAGGTCGGAGGAAGGGGAGGGCACGCGGTTGTCCTAATGGGATGAGTGGACGAAGGCGAGCCTGCGAAGTTTTAGGCCCGACGATCACGCGCGACTCCCTCCCTTTCAGGGGAGGGTGGATACGCTTCGCATCGGCCCGAAAAGTGCGAAGCGGTTTTCGGATCAGCCGATGCGCAAATAAGCGCGGCCGGGTGGGGTCTGATGAATCTCGCAAAGTTGAAGCAGACCCCACCCGCCTCGTATCCCGCGATGCTCGGCACCCTCCCCTGAAAGGGAGGGAGGCCTAAGATGAGCGTGCCGCCATTCACGGAAGATGGGGCATTGGCCCAATAAACAGGGCGCGACCATTTCGATGAGTTTGTGCCTCGCGGCGAACGACTCGGGCCTGGCTTCGGCCCCCGTTTGGGAGCCAATTCTGTGTCGGGTTTTGCCCAATGGCTTGCATTTAGATTTCTACCGCCCTCTTCGGTCCGCCACTCTGCACCGTACATGAGAACTGGGGCGTCGCCATCCAAGGCCCGACCAGAAGCGCGCGCCCAGAATCGAATTCCAAGCACCCTTCAAGCATTGCTTCTGGCACGCTTCCTAATCCCAATATTTCGGCCGTTTTCGACAACACTGCGGGAGAACCGAGTCGCATGACAGCTCGGTTTTCGCATTCAGACACGATTAGCGGATCTAACTTGTCAGGCCGTTGACTGACGACGATTTGGAAAAGGCCGAATTTACGACGTTCGGCAGCGATTCTTCGAAATTGTTCACGCAAACCCTTTTCGGAGTGGTTCCTCGGTTCCGCGGAGATAAAATTATGAGCTTCGTCGGCTACAATGAAAGTTGGAACTCTTCGGTCGTTCTTAGACGGCTCGCTCAGTGCGCTCTCCCAACTCTGTTCCGCTCTTATCCACTCACATGATAAGATTGTGCTTACTACCCAGGCTCGGAAACGAAATTCCTTGACGGACGGGAGATCGATGACGTGTAGGCGCGGATCGTCAAGAGTAGTTTGAGAATTTGCGGTTTTGCGCATCAAACCTGCACTGCGGAAATTCTGTGCATTGCTGAAGTACAATCGTGCCATCTCCCTCGAGATATTCGCTGTGACTTGCAGCTTGTAAGTAAAGTCGCCTAGAGAACCAATCGAAAAATTTGCTGAAGAAAATGCGATTGAGGGGTACGAGGGAGTTCGGCCCTAAGAACTTCTACGCGCTCTTTTTGCGGCTTGTCCCGTATTTTCTCAGGCAACTGCCGAGAAACATCGATAACGTCTTTCGAGGAGCTGCTTGGCGACCGCATCAAATTTGAAACTGCGCCGACGAAACCGTGGCACCGCCGAATCTCGTCCTCCATCACCGGTCCCATATCTCCGGACAGCACCTCTGGGGAAATATTCGCCCAATTGATCTCCAACTTTTCTAGCTTCAGCCGCGTTTTTGTCTTGTTCAGATGCGTACCGAGCTGAAAAGACTGCCGTCGACACAATTCCATCTCCGTTTAAAATTTGACGCCTCACTTGGGAGGAAGCCGGAACGATGGACTATGTCATAGCTTGCCTTTTTCCATTTTTCTTTGGAGACGCTGAGAGCGATCGAGCGAAACGAGTTCGGATCAACCACAACTACTCGCGCCTTGGTCTGTAGCAATATCTCTTCGATGAGCCGGCCGAGAAAAAAGGATTTCCCAGAGCCGGACTGGGCGACAATAGCGATGTGACGAGCTATTTGTTTAGCCGGGAAAACTACCGCGTCTTCCGGAGGATGCTAACCTGCCTCAGCCCGAGGTGTAATCCAATATCTGGGGTCCAAGCTTTTGTTTACTCGCCACGCAAGAAGCAATTCGCCCGGCTTCTCCGTCGATTGCAACGGTGTTTCGACCACGACGCCCCTCCTCTCAACCTACGCCCTACAGCGATATCGCAGGTTGTAGCCTGCTTCCATCCGAAGCTGGAGAGCGGGAGTGCGTAAGGTTCGCTCTCAACCCGCATATCCCCCGCGCCTCGTCCGCGCTCGCGATCTCACGCCCGAGATCGCGCGAAATGCGCACGATTTTTTCCACCAGCTCCGCATTTGAGCGCGCATAGGTGCCGGGCGCGATGAACGGATTGTCCTCCATGCCGACCCGCACATGGCCCCCGAGCATGATCGCCGCACTGAGCACTTTCCAATGCTCTGCCGGGTCCATCACGCTCGTGTTCCAGACAAAGTTTTCCGGACAATGGTCGGCCATGTAGACCATCGCCTTCGTCGTCGGCGGCGTCCAGCAGCCGCCCTTCCAACCGAGGAAGAACGTCACCCAGACAGGCCCCTGCATCAGGCCTTTGTCCACCATGCGCATCGCGTTCCACACGCCGCCATAATGGAACGCCTCGACCTCGATCTTGACGCCGAGCGCGCGCGTCACCTCGCAATATTCCCTGAGTTCGTCGCGGCTGTGCAGGCCGTAGAGCTCGACCGGCTCCCAGCCGGGCTCGTAATCGAAGCATTCGTCATGCGCGTTGAAGCAGGTCGAGATCATGTCCGGCCGCTGCTCCTGCATCAGCTGCTTCCGCTGCGGAAAGCGGCCGTTGGCGATGCCGTACTGGATGATCGCGTCACGCTTTGAGGTGATGCCGTCGCGCAGGCGCTTCCAACCGGGGATGTCGAGATCGCTGAGCTTGGTGCCGTCGGCCTGGATTTCTGCGTCGACGGTGTATGGCCCGTGCAGATGGCAGATCGAGGCGCCGGCATCGATCGCCCTGACATATTCCGCAGCTACCGCATCGATACCGCGCGGCGTCGGATTGTTGGGATTCGACGGAAACGACATCGTCGAATCGCAGGTGACGGTCACAACAAGTTTTTGCATTCATGTCCCTCCGTATGAGGATTATGCGGAGGGCGGAGGGGAGCCGCAATCAGGTTTTGACGTGCGGCGCCGGCGATTCCTCCTCCTTGCGGTCGACTTCGGCGTCGATAGTGGCGCCGAGCAGCACGATCAGTGCCGAGAGCCACAGCCAAAGCATGAGGATCGCGACCGCGCCGAGCGAGCCGTAGGTCGCGTCGTAATCGCCGAACTTCGACACGTAGAAGGAAAATAGCGCCGAGCCGGCGATCCATACGATTGCGGCCGTAATCGCGCCGCGGCTGACGAACCGCCATTGCGGCAAAGGCAGCGACGGCGCGAAGCGGTAGATGATTGCAAGGCCGAGGAAGATCAGCAGCGCCAGCAGCGGCCAGCGCAAAACACTGATCAGGATTTCGGTGAATGGCCCGAGCGGCAGGAATTTGAGCACGACCGGCACACCGGCGACCGTGGCGAGCGCCACGACCGCGAAAATCACCGCGCCAACCGTCAGGCCGAGCGCGATCACCTGCTGCATGATGAAGGAGCGCTTCTCCAGCACCTCGCACGCGATGTTCAAACCGGTCATCAGCGCGCCCATCCCGGAGCGGGCGGAAAACAGCGCGATGGCGACGGCAATGATGGCAGCCATGTTGAGCGATGGCTTCGACGCGGTGACGAGCTTTTGCAGCGCATCGGTGATGAGTTTCGCCGCTTCCGCCGGGATGAAGGAAGAAATCTGCCCCGCCGTTTCCATGACGTGGCTCGGATCGGCGACGAGGCCGTAAATGGCAACGAGCGCGCCGAGCGCCGGGAAGATCGCCAAGAGCCCGTAAAAGGCGACGCCGGCGGCAACCAGCGTCAGGTTGTCTTTGCCCATGCGGAGGAAGACGCGCTTTAAAATTTCCCACATGCCCTTGGGGCTCGCGGGCTTGTCGGGCGTCCTCTTTGTCGGCGCGTCGCCGGGCTGCGGGCCGGCGCCCTCGGGTTTCACCGCGTTCTTGCCGTCCTTGCGGTCCTTGCCCGGGCCTGTGCCGGTCTCGGGCTTGGCGGTGGAATCGGGCTTCGTCGGCGCCATGACCTCCAGACCGCTCGCGGCGGTGCGGTGGCCGGCTTCAGCTAGGGTGAGCAGAACCAGCGAAGCGGCCCAGACCAGCGGTCCGGGCCGCGGTGTTGTTTGCACTTGTTTCGGCATCGGTCCGCCCCCGGCTCTCGCTCGCCCGCTCAATGCCGCATGCGCTTTGCCGTTCCCACGCCTCATTGACGCAAGCCCACCCGCCATTATGGATTGTTGAAAAGAGCGCAGGCGGGAGGAAGATATGGCCGGCAAGGAACGCCCGGTGCGGCTTGGCCGTCCCGATGTCGCCGTCGAGCGGCGCGCCGACGGCACGACGCTGGTGAAATCGATCTACGGGTTTGGCCCGGTCGACACCTGCATCACCGATTACCTCGTGCGCTATGCCCGCGAGGCGCCGGACCGGGTGTTCGTCGCAAAGCGGGATGATGCCAGCGGCGAATGGGTGAAGCTTACTTATGCGCAGACGCTGGGGCGCGTCGAGCGGATCGCGGCGGGGCTCTTGTCGCGCGATCTCTCCGCCGAGCGGCCGATCGCGATCCTTTCCGGCAACGACATCGAGCACCTCCTGCTCGCGCTCGCTGCCATGCATGTCGGTATCCCCTTTGCGCCGATCTCGGTCGCCTATTCCACCGTGTCGAAGGATTTCTCAAAACTGCGCTTCATTCTTGATTTGCTGACGCCGGGACTTGTCTTCGCGGCCAACGGCAACCGTTTCGCGCCGGCGATCGAGGCCTGCGTGCCGGAGGATGTGGAAGTCGTCACGACAGGGCCGACCAACGTCGTGCACGCCACGCCATTCGCCGAACTCGAGCGCGGACCCGGGCCGGACGTCCCGGCCGCACACGCTAGCGTGACGCACGACACGATCGCCAAATTCCTCTTCACCTCCGGTTCGACCGGCTCGCCGAAAGGCGTCATCAACACGCAGCGCATGATCTGCAGCAATGTCGCGCAGATATCAGCCGCCATGCCGGTTTATGCTGAGGAGCCGCCGGTTTTCGTCGACTGGCTGCCGTGGAACCACACTTTCGGCGGCAATCACGACGTCCATGTCACGCTGGCGCATGGCGGCACATTCTATATCGACGACGGCAAGCCGCTCCCCCGGGCGTTCAACGAGACGATCCGAAACTTAAAAGAGATCGCGCCCACCTGTTATCTCAACGTGCCCAAGGGTTTCGAGATGCTGGTGCACGAGCTCGACCGTGACGAGCAACTCGCGAAGAACTTTTTCAGTCGGGTAAAATTCCTGAAATATGCCGGCGCCAGTCTACCGCAGCATGTCTGGGACGGACTCGAACGCGTCGCGCTTAAAACCTGCGGCGAGACCATCCGGATGATCACCGGCCTCGGCGCGACGGAGACCGCGCCCTCCGCGATGTTCACGCTTGCCGGCGAAGTGCGCGCCGGTATGGTCGGCACGCCGGTGCCGGGATGCGAGCTGAAGCTTCTGCCCAATGGCGATAAGCTCGAAGTGCGCATGCGTGGGCCGAATATCACGCCCGGCTATTGGCGCGAGCCGGCGCTCACTGCGGCCGCCTTCGATGAAGCAGGCTTCTACCAACTTGGCGATGCGCTGCGCTGGGTCGATGAATCGCAGCCCGAGCGCGGCTTCATCTTCGATGGCCGCATCACCGAGGATTTTAAGCTCGTCACCGGTACATGGGTCAGTGTCGGATCTCTCCGCACGAAGATCATCGCGCATTTCGCGCCGTTCATTCGCGACGCGGTGATCACCGGGCATGACCGCAACGATCTCGGCGCGATCCTCATTCTCGATCCCGAGGGGTGCCGCAGCTGCTTCAGCGATATCGCCGCGGGCGTCAGCCCCGCCGATCTCGCGCGCCATTCCGAGCTTCGGGCCGCGCTCCGCGAACAACTCGCCTCCTTGGCGCGATCGGCGACGGGAAGCTCCACCCGGCTCGTGCGCATCGCGATTCTCGATGAGGTCCCCTCGATCGATAAGGGCGAAGTGACCGACAAGGGCTCGATCAATCAGCGCGCCATGCTTGCGCACCGCAAAGATATCGTCGAGGCACTCTATGATGAACGCGGCGACGCACGCGTCATCGCGCTGGAGGCGGTGAGCTGAGCGGCAGGGGCACACTTGCGGGGAGTCGCGGCTTTGGCGAAGCTAGCGCCGACACTTCAATGAAGCCGCCGGGGAGAATGTATGGGAGTGGCTGATAATGTCGTGAGGGCGCCCGCGGCGGCGCGGCCGCCTGTGCAGAAGGCTGCTGCCGTCACGCCGCTGCTCGACGTGAGCGGCGTCACGCTGCAATACAAGACGCGCGATCATCTCGTGACCGCGACCTACCGCGTCGATTTCCAGGTCTTCACCTCCGACCGGTTCATCCTGCTTGGGCCCTCCGGCTGCGGGAAGTCGACGCTGCTCAAGGCCGTCGGCGGCTACATGAAGCCCGTCGAGGGACATATCAGCCTGAAAGGGCGCGAGATCGACCGGCCCGGCCCCGAACGCATGATGGTATTCCAGGAATTCGATCAGTTGCTGCCGTGGAAGACGGTGAAGCAGAACGTCACGTTTGCGTTGACGGCGAGCGGCAAGAGCCGGGGAGCCGCTGCCGAAAAGCAGGCACTTTATTATATCGAGAAGGTCGGGCTGACGAAATTTGCCGATTCTTACCCGCACACGTTGTCAGGCGGCATGAAGGCCCGCGTCGCCATTGCGCGCGGCATGGCGATGGAACCCGACATCCTCCTCATGGACGAGCCCTTCGCCGCGCTCGACGCGCTGACGCGCAGGCGCATGCAGGACGAGCTCTTGCGTCTCTGGGACGACACGAAATTCACCGTTCTGTTCGTGACGCACTCGATTCCCGAGGCCGTGAAAATCGGTAATCGCATCTTGCTGCTGTCGCCGCATCCCGGTCAGGTGAAGGCGGAACTGAACTCAAACGGTCACGACGAGGGCCAGGAAGGCGAGCGCCTGTCGGACCGCATTCACGGATTATTATTCGCCGATTCCGTCGAAGAGGAACCCGTCCATGACTGATCTCACGGCCAACCATCTCGGCGGTCAGTTCGAACGGCCGGAATTCGTGCTGCAGGGCTTCGGGTCGCAGGACTTCGGCGTCGTCGAGAAGCCGCTCTCGACCTGGGAGCGGCTTTACGAACAATCGGCGGTGCGCAAGGTCCTAATCCTGATCTTTCTGGCGGTCGCCTGGGAAGTCTACGCGCGCCTTCTCGACAACGAGCTGCTCTTCCCGACGTTATCGGCGACTCTCGAAGCCTTTTGGGAGGGAATGGCATCCGGCGATCTGCCGCGGCGCATCGGTTACACGCTCAAAGTCCTGCTGATGGGCTACGCTTCGGGGCTTTTCATCGCGGCGCTGATGACGGCGCTCGCCATCGGCTCGCGGATCGGGCAGGACATACTCGAAACATTGACGTCGATGTTCAATCCGCTGCCGGCGATTGCGCTCTTGCCGCTATCGCTGATCTGGTTCGGGCTCGGCAACGGCAGCCTCGTGTTCGTTCTCATCCATTCGGTCTTGTGGGCGGTCGCGCTCAACACCCATTCGGGCTTCAAGTCGGTCTCGCAAACGATGCGCATGGTCGGCCGCAATTACGGACTGAGCGGCCCGCGGTACATCATGCAGATCCTCGTTCCGGCGGCGTTTCCCTCGATCCTGACCGGCCTCAAGATCGGGTGGGCGTTCGCCTGGCGCACATTGATCGCGGCGGAACTCGTCTTCGGCGTCAGTTCCGGCGGCGGCGGGCTCGGCTGGTTCATTTTCGAGCGCAAGAACCAGCTCGAAATCCCCTCAGTCTTTGCCGGCCTGCTCTGCGTCATCATGATCGGCCTCCTCGTCGAAAACCTGATCTTCCGGGTGATCGAAGAGCGCACCGTGCGCAAGTGGGGGATGCAGGCGTAGAGCCGGCGGCGAGAATCCTCTACACCGCACAATATGCAATGGTCGCCCGAGCAGGATTCCGCGCTTAAAACCGTCTCGCGCTGGATCGAGAGCGGCGATGGGCAAGTCTTCCGCCTCTTCGGCTATGCCGGCACCGGCAAGACGACGCTCGCCCGCCATCTCGCCGAGCATATCGATGGCGAAGTCGCCTTCGGCGCTTTTACGGGCAAGGCGGCTTTGGTCATGCGCGCCAAGGGTTGCAAGGACGCGCGCACGATCCACGGCCTGATCTACCGGCCGCGAGATATGGAGAGCGAAGAGCCGACGTTTGTCTTGAACAAAGACAGCGCCGCGTCGAACGCGAGCCTCATTGTCATCGATGAATGTTCGATGGTCGATGCCGAACTCGGCCGCGATCTCTTGTCGTTCGGCAAGAAGGTGCTGGTGCTCGGCGATCCCGCGCAATTGCCGCCGCTGAAAGGCGGCGGCTTCTTCACTGAGGCCGAGCCCGACATCATGCTGACTGAAGTGCACCGGCAAGCGGCAGACGATCCGATCATCCGCATGTCAATGATCGTGCGCGACGGCGGTCGGGTCAGCCGCGGCGCGTATGGCCGCTCGCGCGTGATCGGCCGCGATGAGGTCGACACGGGAACTGTGCAGAGTGCCGATCAGGTGCTTGTCGGACTCAACAAGACGCGGCGCGCCTATAACAGGCGTCTGCGTGAACTCGGCGGCTTCTCCGGCACATTGCCGGCAGCTGGTGAGAAGCTCGTTTGCCTGAAGAACAACAGGCAAAAAGGCTTGCTAAACGGCGGCATTTTCACCGTGGAAAAGGCTGCGATGATCCGACGCGGCAAAGTGCGCATGGCCGTGCGCGCGGAAGAATCGCGCGGCGCCAAGGCGATCCGCGTGAGTGTGTTTCCGCAGTTCTTTGAGGGCGGCGAGGACGAGATCCCGTATGCGCTGCGTCGCAACTCCGATGAGTTCGATTTCGGCTACGCGCTCACCGTCCACAAGGCGCAGGGCTCGCAATGGGACGACGTCGTGCTTTTCGACGAGAGCTACGCCTTCCGCGACCATCGTGCGCGTTGGCTTTATACTGGGATTACGCGGGCAGCGCGGCAGCTAACGGTGGTGGTGTGAGTTAGGACGCGTAGGCGCGCTCGATCAGCGCCGCCTCGTTTTGCCCGAGGTCGCATATGCCCCATGTGCCGCGCGCCGCACCCTCAAGGCGGCTGCGCGCGTAGTCCGCGGCAAAGGGCGACCCGGCCTCGCACAAAGAAGCGAGCGCGACGAGGTGTGCGAGGCTCTCGCACAAGAAGCGGGCGCGGCGTTCTGCTTCACCTGAGCGCATCGTTTTCCTGAGAGCATTCGCAAGCGGCTGCGCATTGAAGACATCGCTTGTTTCTCGCACTAATCCCTCGAGCACGCTCATCGTTTCGTCGGGGTGGCGTCCAACCGCGCGCAGCACGTCGAGCGCCATCACATTGCCCGAGCCCTCCCAGATCGCGTTGAGCGGCGCCTCGCGATAAAGCCGTGCGAGCGGCAGTTCCTCGACATAGCCGTTGCCGCCCATGCATTCGAGTGTTTCGCAAATGAACTGCGGCGCCGTTTTGCAGACGAAATATTTCGCCGCGGGTGTAATGAGCCGCGCAAAAGCCGCTTCGCCGCAATCGGAGGCCGTATTCTCGAATGCCCTCGCCAAGCGGAAAAACAACACCACGATTGCTTCCATCTCAAGCGCGAGATCGGCGATGACGGCGCGCATCGCCGGCTGATCGACGAGATGTTTTTTGAACACCGATCGATGGCGGATGTGGTGGATCGCCTGCGCCAAGCCGGCGCGCATCTCGCCGGCCGAGCCGACAATGCAATCGAAGCGCGTCAATTGCACCATTTCGATGATCGTCGGTACGCCGCGACCTTCCGACCCGACGCGCTCGGCATAAGCGCCGTGGAATTCTACTTCGGAGGATGCGTTGGAGCGGTTTCCCAGCTTATCCTTGAGGCGCTGAAAGCGAATCGCATTCGGGTTGCCGTCCGGCTTGAAGCGCGGCATGAGGTAACAGGTAAGGCCAGCCTCGGCTTGCGCCAGAACCAGAAACGCATCGCACATCGGCGCCGACATGAACCATTTGTGCCCAGTGATCTCGACATGATCGCCCTGCGAGGCGGCGCGCGTGATGTTGGCGCGCACATCCGTGCCGCCCTGGCGCTCGGTCATGCCCATGCCTAGCGTCACGCTCGGCTTTTCCCACCACGGTTTTTGCGCGGGATCGTAGCTGCGGGCGGCGATCTTCGGCATCCAGCGCTGGAACAGAGGCGGCTCTGTGCGCAGAGCGCCGACGGCTGCATGCGTCATCGTGATTGGACAGAAATGGCCGTTCTCGACCTGGTTGCCAACATAGAATCGCGCGGCTCGCTGGATGAAGGCTATGGCGCCGCCGCTGCCGTCGAACGCCGAGCAATGAATACCGTAATTCATGCTCTTTGCCATCAAAGCATGATAGGCCGGATGGAACTCCACCCTATCGACCCGGTGCCCCTTTGCGTCGACCGTGCGCAGTTTCGGCGGATTTTCATTGGCCTGCCGCGCGAGATCGAAGGTTTCGGCGGATCCCCAGTCGCGGCCGAATATCCCAAGCGCGCCCGTATCAAGTTGCGCCCGCTTTGCCGCGTCGATCAGTGGCGCATCAATGCCCACGAGATCAACATCCGCGAACGGCGGCGACTGGTTGAAGTCCGCGTCTTCAAGCAGCGACCTCACTTCGATCCTAACTTCTCGAAGCTGCTCATTGTCCGGCGAGCCGCAAGTCCGGTGCCGGGCTTTCGCGTTCGCGCAGCTCCTTTTCACTCACTGCGATGTAGTCGCGCGTTATATTCGGCAAGGTGTGTACGTTTTTGGCAAGCTGAATCTGCCAAACGACGTGGTGCTCATAAATGAAGGCGTAGCGGGAAGCGGAGAGGTAGAACTCCCACATCCGGCAGAACCGCTCATCGTACATGGCCTTGGCTTTGTCGCGATTGGCGCGAAAGCGGTCCGCCCAAGCCTGCAGCGTCTTGGCGTAATGCAGGCGCAGAGCCTCGATATCCGTGATCATGAGGCCCGCGCGCTCGATATGCGGCAGGATTTCGGAGAGCCCCGGTATGTATCCGCCGGGAAAGATGTATTTGATGATCCATGGGCTCGTCGCGCCGACGCCGTCCGTGCGCCCGATCGTATGCAGGAGCGCAATTCCATCATCGTTTAAGCAGGAGGCGATCTTCTCGAAAAATTGCTGATAATACGTTATGCCGACATGTTCGAACATGCCGACCGAGACGATGCGATCGAACCGTCCTTTCACATGGCGGTAGTCTTTCAGCTCGAAACGAGCGTGATTGCTCAGGCCGGATTGCAGGGCGCGCTGATTGGCGGTCGCAAGCTGCCCTTTCGATAAAGTGACACCGGTGATATTGGCTCCCGTAACGCGCGCTAGGTAAAGGCCAAGACCGCCCCAACCGCAGCCGATATCGAGTACGCTGTGACCCGGCTCCAGCGAAAGTTTTGCCGCGATATGACGCTTCTTGGCGAGCTGCGCTTCTTCGAGTGTCTGCCCTTCGTCTTCAAAATACGCGCAGGAATATTGGCGGTCCTCATCAAGGAAGAGCGAGTATAGCTCATTGCCCAGATCGTAATGATGCGCGACATTACGACTGGCCCGTGTGAGATCATTGCGCTGTTGGAACGCGCGAAGCGCGATCCTTACTTTGTAGAGGAAGCGCAGCCAGCCGGGCCCGTCCTGGCGCATAGCGTTGCGGGAACCGAGTGCAATGACCTCGTCGAGCGTGCCACGGACGACCGCAAGGCGGCCATTCATGTAGAGTTCGCCGAAGGCAAGCTCCGGGTTGCGCACCAACTCCCATTGTGCTTTGCGATCGCGCAGCGCTATTCTCGGCGGGTCTGCGACATTGGGCTCACCAAAGCGCATCACCTTCCCACTTGCTAGCTCGACTTCGACTGCGCCTTCTTTGATGAAATCCGAGAGGAAATTCTCGATCAGAGTACGCATCGTAACCCGTCAGGTTGCGGCGCTCCCTCGCCCTTTCTCTCGTTGCAGGATCATCCGGCGATGCAACTGCGGAATGAAGCCTAGCATTGGCCCGAGAAGAGAATGGTTTCCGAGGCCTGCATGTCAAGGCGATCTGCGGCCGCGGGAGGGGTATTCATAAGCACTCGAAGTAGCGGCGGCGTCGCCGCTTTGACGCTGGGCGCAGCAGCCTTCGCCGGACCGGCGTCAGCTCGGTTGAAAGGCATCGGCGCGGTGGGGTCCTCGAAAGTAGGCGGGGCGTCGACCGCGGGCGTGGGCCCCAGGGTGAGCATTCATGCGGCGCGGGCACCTATGGACACGATTATCCTACGACCTCGGCGACTATGATCCGGGTTGAGTAGCTCCGGCGCCGCTCGCAGCGGTCGATCACGAGGACGGCTCCTGCGCCGCACGGTCGTTATCCGCGGGCTCTCTGAGCCGGTGCCAATCGGCTATGGCTGCTCCTGCATGCGGGGCGGCGGGCAAATCAGGGGCATCGTCCAGCCCCGAACCCAATCAGCAGGAGGGGAAGCGTCCCTTCCGGCGCTCGTCTTCCATGTGACCCGGGTCACATCTCGCGACTATATACCTCTCGCCTCCTGGAATTAGAAGAGTTATGATTTAGGTTCCAACGCGCAGGCCCAAGCCGCGCCGCAACGCAGTGCGCGGAAATACCGCGTCGGATGCTAGGATTGGCGATGGAGTACCGGGGCTTTTTTGAGACGGCGATCGGCAAGCTAAAGTCGGAGCGCCGCTACCGGGTTTTCGCCGATCTTGAGCGCGATGCGGGCGCCTATCCCAACGCCAAGTGGCATCGGGGCGGCAGTGCCGGCGACGTCACCATCTGGTGCTCCAACGATTATCTTGGCATGGGCCGTCATCCCGACGTGATCGCGGCAATGCGCGACACCGCCGCGAAGGTCGGCGTCGGCGCCGGCGGCACGCGCAATATTTCCGGCACCAATCACGCCGTCGTCGAGCTTGAGGCCGAACTCGCCGATTTGCACGGCAAGGAGGGCGCGCTCGTCTTCACCTCGGGCTGGATCTCGAATCTGGCTTCCATCTCGACCATCGCCGATCTGCTGCCGAACTGCCTTATCCTTTCGGATGCGCTCAATCACAATTCGATGATCGAGGGGATCAAGCGCTCCTCCGCCGAGCGGAAGATTTTCCGGCACAACGATCTCATGCGTCTCGAAGAACTTCTGAAACAAGCGGGCCCCGCGCGGCCTAAGCTCATCGTGTTCGAGAGCCTCTATTCGATGGACGGCGACATTGCCCCGATCGCTGCGATCGCTGATCTCGCCGAGCGTTACAACGCGATGACCTACATGGACGAGGTCCACGCCGTCGGCCTTTACGGCCCACGCGGCGGCGGTATTGCCGATCGCGACGGCGTCATGCATCGCATCGACGTGATCGAAGGCACGCTCGCCAAAGGTTTCGGCACGCTCGGCGGTTATATCGCGGCAAACAGCGCTGTTATCGACGCGGTGCGCTCGTATGCGGCGGCGTTCATCTTTACGACCGCGCTGCCGCCGGCGGTTGCCGCAGCTGCGCACGCGGCGGTACGCCACCTCAAGACATCGCAGGGGGAGCGTGAGCTGCATCAGCGTCAGGCGCGCACGACCAAACATGCGCTAACGGCCGCTGGACTTCCGGTTCTCGAGAATCCCTCGCATATCGTGCCTGTGATGGTGCGCAACGCCGAGCTCTGCAAGGCGGCGAGCGATCTCCTGCTCGAGCGCCATGGCATTTACATCCAGCCGATCAACTATCCGACTGTCGCGCGGGGCACCGAGCGGCTGCGGATTACGCCCTCGCCGATGCATAGCGACGCGCATATCACCGAACTCGTCGATGCGCTGGTCGACGTGTGGAAGACGTTGAAGCTTCCCTTCGAATCTGCGCCGAGCGCCGAGATCGTTGAGTTCCCGGCCCGCACCGACGCACGCTGTACATATCCCGACTTCAAGCTCGCCGCGGAGTAGGTGTTCGCCCTACCCAACCGCTTCTTCGATCGTGCGGACGATATCAACGCCGTCGCGAGCGTCGGGTTGCGCCATAGAATGATCGATATAAAGGGGCCGGGCGGCCACGCCGAAGCCGCTTCGCTGGACCTCCTCATAGTCGCGTATATCTCTTTGCGAAGACCGCAACGGTGATCGGTAGTCCGCAATGATGAGCTGGTTTCGCGCCTTGATGCCCCGAGATGATCGTTTTTTCGATCTGTTTGCCCGCCATTCGCAAACCGTGGTCGCCGGCGCCACGGCCCTGCAAAGGCTTCTCCAAGGCGGCGACGCGGTGCAACGTTATGCCCGCGAGATCGTCGAGCGCGAGGAAGAAGCCGACCGCATCACACGTGAAGTGTTGCTGGCCGTGCGGCGCACATTCATCACACCATTTGATCGGAGCGACATCCAGGATCTAATCCAATCGATGGACGACGCAATCGACCAGATGCAGAAAACCGTCAAGACCATTACGTTATTTGAAGTGCGTACTTTTGATACCTGTATGCAAGAAATGGGAAAGACAATCGTCAAAGCTGCTGAACTTACCGCTGACGCTATTCCGCTCCTACGCTCCATTGGAACGCATGCACCGCAATTAGGAGCTTTCGCGGAAGAAGTAACACGCGTAGAAGGGCGAGCTGATGAGCTCCATGATGAAGGGCTAAAAGCTCTGTTTCGTCAGCACGGGACGGGCAATGCGATGGCCTATATAATCGGCAGCGAGATTTTTGATCATCTTGAGCGTGTCGTTGATCGATTCGAGGATGTTGCCAATCGGGTGAATAGCATCGTGATCGAGAACGTCTGAGCAGGAGAGGCGAAAGTGATGGCGACCGCCGCGCTCGTTAGCCTCATCATGATTGCGCTCCTATTCGATTTTCTAAATGGTCTTCACGACGCCGCAAACTCCATCGCAACAATCGTCTCGACCCGTGTTCTGCGGCCGCGCTACGCCGTATTCTGGGCATCCTTCTTCAACTTCATTGCTTTCTTATTTTTCGGGCTTCACGTCGCGCAGACGCTAGGTACGGGAATTGTCGACGCCAATGTGGTCGATCCTCGCGTCACCTTCGCAGCGCTGATGGGCGCCATCGTCTGGAATATTCTGACCTGGGTCATGGGAATTCCGTCGAGCTCCTCGCACGCACTTGTCGGCGGGCTCGTCGGAGCCGGTACGGCAAAAGCAGGTTTGGGAAGTGTCGTCTGGAGTGGGCTCTCGAAAACGGCGGCGGCGATCGTGCTGTCGCCCTTGGTCGGGTTTATCTTCGCGCTTTTTCTGGTGCTGTTGGTTTCCTGGGCTTTTGTACGCGCCACACCTTTCGCGGTCGACAGCACGTTCCGGCGACTGCAATTCGTGTCCGCCTCGCTTTATTCTTTGGGTCACGGGGGCAATGACGCCCAAAAAACAATGGGAATCATCGCCGCGCTTTTGCATTCGCAGGGTCAGCTCCGAGGCGTGTTTCATGTGCCGTTATGGGTCGTGCTCGCCTGTCAAGCGGCAATGGCGTTGGGCACTTTGTTCGGCGGGTGGCGCATCGTTCGCACCATGGGATCACGAATAACCCGGCTTACTCCCATGCAGGGCTTCTGCGCCGAAACCGGCGGAGCCATTACGTTGTTCATTGCTACCTGGTTTGGTGTTCCGGTCTCGACCACACACACGATTACCGGCGCGATCGTCGGAGTCGGCGCAGCACGAAGAAGTTCTGCCGTACATTGGGGTGTGGCCAGCAATATTGTCGTTGCGTGGGTGCTCACGTTGCCAGCAGCGGCTTTAATTGCGGCGGGAGTTTACGGATTGGCGGTTCTATTTCTGTGAAAAGAGAAGCTGGCGATCCTCTAACGCAGGTCGCGGCACTCCCGATCCGCCGCGATGACTGTGGCCAAACCCGCGTACTCCTCATCACGTCGCGCGAGACCAGACGCTGGATCATTCCCAAGGGATGGCCGATGAAAGGCCGCACAAATGCGCAAGCGGCCGCCCAAGAAGCACTCGAGGAAGCGGGGGTGGAAGGACGAGTACAAAAGGAGCCCGTTGGCAAATATCTGTACTGGAAGCGCGCCGAAACGAACTTCGCCCTTTGCGAGGTGCTGGTCTATCTCCTCGACGTCAGGCGCCAGCTGGACACCTGGCCCGAATGGGGACAGCGCGAGGCGCGTTGGTTTTCCGTCGAAGATGCCGCGGATCTCGTTGACGAACCGGGTCTTACCGCAATTATTGCCTCGCTGGCCCCTCACATTAGCTGAGGGTTTGCTGCAGCCTGTTTACTAGCCGCTCTGCAGTAGATTTTTTGGTGGAGCCAGAGGGAATCGAACCGACGACCTCTTCAATGCCAGGCTGATCGGCCGACCAGCAATCCGGATTTAGCCACGATCCAACTCGTTGCCGGCGATTTAGAGCGGATTGTAGACGAAGCCGAAGGGGCACTGATCGCCGCAGATCGTGGACTTTACCAGCGAGACGCTCGTATCGTGCGTATCGGCGACGCCAAACTCCAGACCGCAAACTCCGGCGAAATCGTCGGCAAGCGTATATACGAGCTCGACGAAAGCGCTCTGATCGAAGACGTGTGCAGCTCCGCGAGTTTCAAGAAATTCGTGCACAGTAAAATGTCATGGGTGGATGTCGATCCGCCAGGAAAAATTATCAAGATTCTCGCAAACCGCCAAGACAGATTGCGCCTACCGTGCTTACCGGCGTCACACATGTCCCAGTCATACGCAAGGATGGATCGATCTCCGTCGAGCCGGGATATGATGCCGTAACCGGCCTGTATCTCGACCCAAGGGGAACGAGATTTCCCAAAGTGGAGGAGTTTCCCACGAAGCAAGAAGCGGGGAAGGCGCTTGCCTTGTTGCGGGATTTGCTAACGGAATTTCCATTCGTTGGCGAGGCCGACAGGGCGGTTGCCGTCTCGGCAATGCTGACGATTGTCAGTCGGCGAAGCTTGAGAGCCGCTCCAATGCACGCCTTCACATCGCCGGTTATGGGTTCCGGTAAGTCACTCCTAATCGACATTGTTTCGCTTATCGGCGCCGGCCGAGAGGCCAGCGTGATTGCCCAGGGATCAAAACCTGAAGAGACGGAGAAGAGATTAGGCGCCATTCTCCGCTACGGCGACCCGCTGATCTCTTTGGACAACTGCGAGCAACCTGTCGGGGGAGAATTTCTGTGCCAGTTGCTCACACAGCCCATCGTGCGAGCACGCATCCTCGGCCTTTCGGAGGCACCGGAGATGAGCACCAATACGATGGGATTTTGTACCGGAAACAATCTGACTGTGTCCGGCGACATGTCCCACCGCATGATCCTGTGCTCGCTCGATCCGAAGGAAGAGCGGCCCGAGAAGCGGGAGTTTACGCGTAACCCGATTGATATTATCAAAGCTAATCGTGGCCATTACGTGCATGCTGCGCTGACAATACTGCGTGCCTACCGCCAAGCCACGGATATGAAGCGGCCTAAGCCACTCGGCTCGTTTAACGGGACTGGTCGGACACGGTTAGGGGCGCGCTGCTCTGGCTAGGGATGGTCGATCCGGTTGATACGATGGAGTTGGTGCGGGAATCTGACACGAAACTCGAAGAGCTAACGACGGTACTCACGCACTGGGAAGAGGTGATCCGCTCCGAGCGGATGAGCGTGGCTCAAGTCATAAAGACAGCCAACAAGCGTGAAACGTCGAATTTTGTTGGCAGCGAATATAAGAATGAAGGGTTTCGCGATGCCCTGCTCACGGTGGCAGGCGCAGGGGGCGATATCAGCCCCAAGCGGCTAGGAAAGTGGCTGTCGGCAAACAAGGAAAGAATAGTCGATGGCCGCCTCATAAGTCGAAATGCGGTTTTCAGTAAGGTGGCACATTGGAAGCTTATCAGAAGGCAATCGCGTGAGGCCTAATCACGGGGGTTTGAGGGGGTTTACGGGGGTACGTTTCAGCCGTCCCAAGGGTAAAATTATAGTCAGTAGTAAAATCTCGCCCGCGGAGCGCTGAAAGGAACCCCCTCAAACCGCCTCAAACCCCTGTGACCCTCTTTTTAGAATTGGGTTGAATTTTCACTCTTGAAAGGCAAGGCCCTTCAAAATAGCAACCGCAGAAAAGGTGGTACGTACCAACCCGTCCCGGCGCTCATGTTAGCACCCCTCGTGTTGAAGAACATTCGCTCTGAGGGCCCAGTGAGCCAGCTCGATGCTGGCTGAATCCACCCGGTGCCGCTTGAATGAAGATTGTCTGCCGGTCAGCCGGTCCAATCAGTATGCCAGATCGGCTCGATGCTCACGGCCCGCTCGCCGCAATCCGAGCAGCGGAATCGACGCTCTAATTCTCTGAATGCCTCCATGTCGGCAGCGCCGCACAACTTGTCCGGATGCAATTCCCGCGTCTTTCCGCAGCATCGGCAGCAAGCACGAGCCCGGATCGCGAAATCATCTGCGGCACCTAAGGATGAGGAGCGGAGCGGCCGCATTTGCTTCTTCAATCGGCCTCCTGCCGGTCGCGGGTCCAGTTCGGCTCTCCGGGCTCGCCTAACGTGCCCTGCGCATGGAAGTAGCGGGGTGAGCCTGTAATGAGGTGCGCGAGAGCGTCTATGGCAGAAGTGACCATCTGACAGCCATGGTAGACTGGCCCCGCCACCTTCACTTGCGTCTGTGCTGAGATGACGGCCTGGCGTGCGGTACCGAGTGCGTCCAAGAGCCTTCTGGCTGGCATACCTTCCAAGCGAACCGGTTTCTTGCCGCGTGACGGCATTTTGGCTCCCCGCAGTTTGTGTTCGTGCTTCGTTCTATATGGCATTGGCGGAATGGTCCAGCCGTTCAGCTCGTACTGAGCGTCAGCCCTCCCTGCGTGGGTGAAATGCGTAAAGACGAGCGTTCTGAAGCGATGTTGAGAATGGCACGCGAATTGGCTCGCCACGGCCATCGCTTGCCGATGATCGAAGCTCTGCTGGAGGCAAACTGCTTCCACGAGGCCGACCGTCGTCCTCAATCAGCCGCACATTCACAATGAGCTAGTGGACCTCGCTAATCGGGTT
>Ga0136846_1231091_pt1 | contig 29019 bp, 18 predicted proteins | sample HopSoiMetagenom2_FD_96841 | JGI IMG/M metagenome (GOLD analysis project Ga0136846, IMG submission 96841) | Grasslands soil microbial communities from Hopland, California, USA - 2 Assembly 2016 (version 4) | ecosystem: Environmental > Terrestrial > Soil > Grasslands | place: USA: Hopland... | reverse complement strand
TAACAATTCGTCTCCGGCCAGGTCCGCTCGTCACCGTGCAGCTGGTGAGGGACATACGTCCCGGCGGTGCCCGGCGCCGTCGCCATCGCCGTCGCGGTCATGTCAAACTCCTAGCGTGGCGCGAACGGGCATCGGCCACCCGTCCACGGTGAATCCGTGATGCCTGAACAACGCGAGCACGATCCGCTCGAGACCGAAGCCCACGCAGGCCGAGTGCGCGAGCGACCCACGCGCGTCACGAATCTCGAACGCGCGGCCGAACGTGTCCTGATGGTAGTTGCACGAGGCGCACGCCGTCGGATGCTCGACCGACGTGATCGGCACGACGAGCTCGAACTTGAGCGCCTGCTCGCGCTGGCTCGCGGCGAGCATCCGCCCGCCACGCCCGAAGAACGGGTCGTTGGCCACGACAGCCTCGGCGGGGAGCTGGAGCGCATGCAGCATCTCCTGCGCGCGACGAATCCACAGATCGCGATGCGCCCGGCACTGCTCGGCATCACCCACCCACACGTACTCGCGCTGACGGAACATGCGCATGCGTGCGGGATCGTCGGACGGTTCCTGCCGGAAGCACACGCCCAGCACGTCGAACAATCGTCCGGATGGCGGAAGCGTTTCTCCGCCCAATGAGGGATACACCGAGTAACAGGCCGCAGGAGTGAGCACGACGTCGGTCGTTCCCAGGGCACCCGACCAGTCAGTGCCGTGAGCAACAGCCTGCAGCAAGGCGGCGTGCGCACGGTCGTCGCCATCGAACGCGTGAATGAGCCCCACGAGCTGCGGGAACGACTTCAGGTAGCCGCTCGCCTCCAGATCCGTGCGCGGCAAGAGCGACGGGAATCGAAGGACCTCGGCGCCATCGTTCTCTCCCGCACGCGTGATCAGCGCATCCAGACGCTGCAGCACGCGATCGAACTCGGCCCCAAATCCGTACACACCGCGCGCGCCGGTGGGGATGAGCAGCCGATGCCTGACGAGTGTGTCGCGGAACGACGTGACCGGAGCGACGCTCACAGTGTCGATCATGCGTCCTCCCGATGGACGAGCAGCATGGACGCGCTCGCGCCGAGCACGCGGTCGTTGTTGATCTGGATGCCGGCGCTGTACGCGTCGCGCAGGTGGCGCTCGACGCTGTACTTCGTGTCCGTCTTGTAGCCGGCAATGCCGCAAATCGACAGTGCTTGCGAGACGACCTGCACGGCCAGCGTGGCGCTCTGCACCTTGAGACCGTTCATGCGCAGCGCGAAGCCCATCGACGAGAGCGCATCGCGGTCGTCGAAGATCGCGTCGAACGCGTTGGCGGCGTCGGTCACGCCCGCGCGCATCGTCTGTAGTACACCCACGACTTCGGCGAGTCGGACCGCGCCAGGCGGCATCGTGCCGGGCTTGCGTCTGGCGGCGTCTCGCACGAACGCGCGCGCACGGTTCACGGCGTCGGTGGCCAGCCCGAGCCACAGTGAGCTCCAGAGTACGTGGCTCACCGGCAGCATCGTCTGCGCGGAGATGTCGTCGTACCCGTCGGCGAGGATGTGCGACGCCGGAACACGCGTCTCGAGCACGTAGCCTGAGCTGCATGTCCCGCGGAGACCGAGGGCGTCCCAGCCGCTCGTTCGCGTCAACGTGGTGCGTGCCACATCGGTCGGCGCGACGACGAGTACCTGATCGCTGGCCGCGGCGTCGGGGTGACGTCGGGCGGTCACGAGGATCGCGTCGGCGTGCTCGCCGTACGAGATGACCGGTGCCTGCTTTCGCAGCTGCACCTCGTCACCGCACTGCTCCACCGCACAGATGCTCCGCCGCACATCTCCGCCGACTTCGACCTCCGAGGTCGCCGACGCGAGCAACAGTTGTCGCTCGACCAGGTCGCGCATGAGGCGGTCGAAGAACGGGGAATTGCCGGCGTGGCGCGCCAGCACGGCCACCTGGATCTGGTGCATGGCGTACACCATGGCCGTGTTGGTGCAATGCTGGCCGAGCACGTCGCAGATCTCGGCAACCTGGACGATCGAACATCCGAGCCCGCCGAAGCGGATCGGCACCAGGGCGCTCATGAGCCGCGCTTCGCGCAGCGCGGCGATCGCCTCGCTCGGGAATCGCGATTCGCGATCCACGTGCGTCGCGGCGGGACCCGCGACGGCACGTGCAACCTGACCGGCCAGCGCGACGGCGTCAGGCCCGGTTCGCGCGGCGAGATGGGGAACTGTCGCAGCCGTCATGGCGACGTTAGGCGGCGAAATTGACCTGAGTCAGCTCACGCACCGCGGCCGCGATGGACGAGACGGACTCGAACGTGCGTCGCCGGAGCATGCGCTCGGGGAACTCGACCCCGAATGCCTCCTCGATGGCGAGCATCAGGTTGACGCTCGCGTGTGATGTGAGCCCCGCCTGGTACAGGCTCGCGTCGTCGGTCAGTGCACTCACGGCGACGGCCAACCGGCCATGCTCGCCAACGATTGCTCGAATCCGTTCGTTCAGCATCGGCGCCTCACCCATCCTACGAGGTTGACGTTGGTCGGTCCTTCTACTGATTCGGTCTCGTCGACGGAATCACCCACGCGACCGCGTGGTGTCGCCGACTGGTGCGAGGCAAGCGACGACGGTCGCCGTCGCATACTCCTGCTCATGGCTCATCGACAGCGACAGGTCGGCGATCCCCGACCGTCGCGCGAGCGCGATGGCGCCATCGTACAGCACGATCTCGCACGCTCCTTCGGGCAGCTGCCGTACTTCGATCGATCGCGGGTCGATCGCGTCGTGCGCCATCACCCGGAACACCTTGACTGTTGCTTCCTTGGCGGCGAACCGGGCCGCGTAACGTTCGGCTGCCCGCGGTACGTCTGCGTCGCAGTACGCGCGCTCGTCGGCCGTGAACAGCCGCTCGGTATAGCGCGCACCAAATCGTGCGATGGACTCTGTCACGTCGGCCACGCGCACGAGATCGACGCCAACGCGAAGAGTTGCTGACGACATATGTTCAGCGGTGCGCGGAACCATGGTGAGATCCGACCTCTGGACGACTCGAAAGCGCCTGAGAAACACGCGACTCGGCCAATGGCGATACCAGCCGATGGGCCTTGGCGAAAGCAACATTGGTGCACGCGAGGTGAGGCGAAAATGGACAGTGCGTCCAGTTGTTAGGCGACACTTCAACCGCCTAACTCGGGTCGCTAACGCGTTGCCCTAACGGCGCTTTTTCGCATCGCGGCCCGTGGTAGAACAACAGGGCCGGTCGTTTTGACTGGCGCTGGGCCGAGTCAGCGTGAGTGTGACTTGGTGCGCCGAACGCGAGACTGCGGCAGCGAAGGAACACCCCTGCCGATGTCGTGCGACTACGACCGAGCGAGAGGCCCGGCCGCGAATTGCGCAAGGACTACGGCGCAACAGAACTGGTAACTGGTTATTGGAACTGATTACAGGTAATCAGAACCCCCGGGGACGCTCATCTTGCTTCGAGAGACCTCCCGGGGGTTTAAATAACCAGTCACCAATACCAGCAACCAATTACCAGTTTTTTGCGCTGTTACCTACGGCTTGTTCCGATCTACGGATCTCGCGGCTCGTCTTCGTTGAAGCCGAACGCGCTCGTGTCGTCCCCGCCACTTACGCGCTCCACACGCAGCAGCTGCTTGTACGTCTTGCCTCCGACCGTGAGCGTCACGAGGTAGTCACCGCTCGCGACGACTGGTGCCTGGGCGCCGCGTCCACCAAAGCCACCAAAGCCGCCACCGCCACGCCCTTGCTGACCGGGCGGCCGCAGGAGCTGCTGGAACTCCTGCGCTCCACCGGGGAACGCGTTCAGTGCATCCGCGGGATTGTCGCTCGCGGCCTCTCCCCCGCCAGCCCGAGCGCCCGAGGCGCCAACCACCGCACCTTCACCGGGGCGTGGATTCCACGCGCCGCTACCAGCACCGCGACCGCCGCCACGGAACAGCCCGGCCACGTCGCCACTCATCACCAATTGGCGGATGCGGTCGAGCGCCGGCTTTGGCATGGCACCAGCCTTCTCGAGTGAGTCGAACACGAACGTCATACGCCGCGCGGCGACCACGCTGTCACGCACCTGTGATGGCGAGAGCGGAGCGCGCGGTGCCGCGCGACCACGGAAGTCCCACGTCACGCGATGCAGGCCGGCCGTCGCCGGTCCCGTCAGCGTCCGAACCGTGTCGCCCTTGGCATCCGTGATCAGGATGCTCGCTTGCGGGCCCTTCTGTCCGCGCTGGCCCTGACCGCGTCCCGACGCCTGGCCGCCAGCGTTAGGCTGCGTGCTGCTGGCGTCGTTGTCACCGTTTCCACCGGACGCCGAGGTGGTTGCCGCCGCGCCGGCCGTGAGGCGATAGGCGATCTCCGCCCCATACGCCGGGCTCGGGGCATTGAACACCTTGTGCCCTTCGCCGTTCGACGACGCGCCGAGCGCCGGCCCCTGGCCGTACTCGTACGACGTCTTTGGCTGGAACAGGTACGCGGCATCGGCGACGACCTTCGCGCCCTTGTCGCCCGCCATCTGCTCGAGCGGCGCGATATCGACGATCCAGATCCCGCGTCCGTGCGTCGCCGCAATGAGCTCGCGATCGCGCGGATGGATCTTGAGGTCGTACACCGGCACCGTCGGCATGCCGGCCATCATGCGCTGCCAGCTCTGCCCACGATCGAGCGACGTGTACACCGCGCGCGACGTGCCCACGAACAGCAGGTCACGGTTGTACGGATCTTCACGCACCGTGTGCACGAAGTCGGCGACGCTCTCCTTCGGCAGGTTGTTCACCAGCGACTTGAACGTCTTGCGGTAGTCTGTGGTCACGTAGAGGTACGGCGTGAAGTCGTTCCAGCGATGGTTGTCGAACGTGATGTAGAACGTGAGCGAGTCGAAGTGCGACGGCTCGATGCGGCTGACGTACACGTCACCCGACGCGAGGCCCGGGAAGCGGTTCGCGGGAATCTGCTCCCACGCCGCGCCGTCGTTCTTCGTCACCCACACGTTGCCGTCATCGGTGCCGGCGGCGAGGAAGCCCGGCCGCACGTACGACTCCGCGAGGGCGACGACCGTGCCGTACGTCTCGGCGCCCGTGGCATCGAGCGTGATGCCACCGGTCTTGTTCATGCTGGTATCGATCTTCGCGTAGTTCTTCTTCGAGAGGTCCGCCGAGATCGGATACAGGTTGTCGCCGCGCTGCGTCGACTTGAGCACGCGGTTGCCGCCGATGTAGACGACGTCCGCGTTATGCGGCGACAGGAAGTATGGCGTCTCCCAGTTGAAGCGCAGGTCGAGGTCGGCCGAGTCGGCCTTCTGGTGCGAGCGGAACTGCGTGATGCGGGCTTGCACGTCCTTCGACACCGGCTGCGTCGTATCGCCGCGCACCGTGAGGATCGAGTCCTCGTACGTCGCATAGCGCGGCCGCCACGTCGGCTTCACGAGCGACGTCGTCGTCCCGTTCTTCAGGTCCCAGCGCTGGATGTTCCCACCCTGCGACTCGCCGAAGATGATCTGCGGCTCGGTGGGATGCTGCGCGGTCCAGAAGCCGTCTCCGCCCGAGTACGTGAACCAGTACGCGTTCGTCACGGGGCCCTGTTTGCGCCGACTCGGCCCGCACCACGAGCCGTTGTCCTGTGCGCCGGCGCACACGTTGTACGGCGTTTCGTAGTCGAAGCTCACCGAGTAGAACTGGCCGATCGGCAGCGTCGCCGCGAAGTCGTACGTGCCGCCGCCATCCCACGTCATCGAGATGCCGCCGTCGTCACCGACGACGAAGTGGTCGGGATCGTTAGGATCGATCCACATCGCATGGTGATCGACGTGAATTCCCTGGGTCGCCAGCCGGGCGGTCTTGCCGCCGTCGCTCGACACGAGCACGGACGTCGACGAGAACCACACACGATCGGGGTTCTTCGGATGCACGCGGACCTGTGAGTAGTAGAACGGTCGCGTATCCGCGTCGTTCATCTTCTCCCACGTCTTCCCGCCGTCCTTCGTGCGATAGAGCCCGTTCCCGAGCTTCTGCTTCGGCGTTCCCGACGCGGCTTTGCGGCCGCGGATCGAGTCAGCCTCCACCATCGCGTAGACGATGTTCGGGTCCTGCGGAAAGATCGAGAAGTTGATGCGCCCCTTCTCGGTCTCGGGAAAGCCACCGCCCTTGATCTCCGTCCACGTCGCGCCGGCGTCGGTCGACTTCCAGAGCGCCGACCCGGGTCCGCCCGACTTGAGGAAGTACGGCCCGCGCACGCGCTCGTAGCTCGATGCCCAGACGACGTTTGGGTTCTTCGGGTCGAGCCCGACATCGATGAACCCTGCCTTGTCGCTCACGAACTTGATGAGCTTCCAGGTCTGCCCGCCGTTCTCGGTCTTGTAGAGCCCGCGCTCCGGATTCGACTTCCACGCAGCGCCGAGCGCGGCGACGTAGACGACGTTCGGGTTGGTCGGATTGACCACGATGCGTCCGATGTGCTGGGTCTTCTCCAGACCCATGAGCTTCCACGTCAGGCCGCCATCGGTCGATTTGTAGATCCCCTGACCGGGCTCGATCGTGTTGCGCGAGTTCTGCTCGCCGGTGCCCGCCCACACCTGCTGCGTGTCGGACGGCGCGATCGCGAGCGCGCCCATCGATATGACCGGGTAATCATCGAACACGGGGCGGAACGTCGTGCCGGCATTGGTGGTCTTCCAGATTCCGCCGCCGGCAGCGGCGACAAAGAACGTCTTCGATGGACTGGGGATGCCGACGACATCGGCAACACGTCCTTCGAAGTTGGCGGGGCCAACGGTGCGCCAGCGGAACCCGGCGATGGTGGCAGAATCGAGCGGCGTTTTCTGGCCGAACGCGGCGGCGCCGCTCAGGACGGTCGCAGCGAGAGCGGAGAGAAATGAGATAGGTCGCATAGGGACGGGAAGGGGACTTCGAACCGGGCAACCGGATCAGAGCATGAGCCTCACAGGTCCGTCGACGGACCGGGGCAGCATACTGGTACGCTCCGTTGTGACGAAGCGTTGTGTTGTGGCCATTCGCCGCGATGTTAGGGACGAGTCCACCGCGAGCTACTCGACAATGATCCGGCGCTCAGTCCGCACGTGATACTGTTTCGCGACCTCGATCTCGAGCTCGACGAGATACGGCCCCGGCGGAAGCGTCGAGATGTCGACCTCCACCGATCGCGGCGAGGTCGTCGTGCCACGAGCCGACACGTCCTGCACCTGCACGCTTACAGGCTTCGCCTCCGTCCACATATGCAGCGCGCGCCGCAGCCGCTGCGATCGCGTTGCCGCATCCTGAACCTCCGGAGCTACCGTGACGCTGATTCCCATCGTCTCGCCACCCGGGTTTGTCCCGTACGCCTCCCAGTAGAACCCGAGCGTCTTGCTCGAGCGCACCGTGAGTGTCGGCATCATGTGTGGAGTCACCTCCTCGAGCGTCGCCGGAAGCTGGCCGTACGGCTCGAACAGCAGCAGATCCGACAGCGACACGCGCACGCCGACGGCATACGGCGGCCGAATGCCATAGCGCGCCCGCGCACTCCGCTTCACCGTCGGCGACGTCACCTCGGCGCTCATGAGCAGCGGTCCCCACACGCTGTGCGCGGTGATCACGCCCCTGGACTTGTTCGGCATGCGGCCGATCGTGGCATCAGCCTCCTCGCCCTGCGTCAGCACGAGTGCCGCCCGCACGTCGCTCGCGTGCGCCAGCGCCGAGTCGCTGCGCAGGTCGTACGCCAGCACCACCAGCGATGAGTCGCCGCGGCGGAACAGCGCCGACTGGTGCTCGAGACGCAGGAGCGGCGTCGCGTACGCCGGGGCATAGCGCGCATGCACGACACCCGGCCGCGTCGTCCATCGCAGCGAGTCCGTGTTCTCCGGGTTGTCGAACACGAATGCGTTAGGCAGGTACGGGTACGCCGGCTCCGGCTCATGCCCCACGACCGCCATGCCGCGACCGCCGAACCCGCCGCCGCTCTTCGACCACGCGCGCGGCCAGCTATACCGCAGTAACAGCTCGCGCTCGTCGCTGTCGAAACCGCCCTCGTGTGCCGACGGCGCCTCGGTCAGCATCTGCGCCATCGTCACCCGCGCGTAATGCTCCGTCCGGGCGTCGTTCGCGGGCGTGGAGAACAGCGGGCGCGCCAGCCACCACACGCGACGCTCGAACTTGAGCCGCGCCGGGTCGCCGCACGCCTGCGCGCGATATCGCGGCAGCAACTCCTCGTCCAGGAGCAGTGAGATATCCTCCCACCGACACCGCTCGCGTTCCGGCATCGCGGCGAGCGCCGCGCGGTACGCGCTATCCGACTCCGCGTACGCCCCTGCTTCGTGATACGCGAACCCGACGAGCGTCCCGCACTGCCACACCTCCGTCGCCTTGCACGCGAGCGCCGCCGCAACCGCGTCCTTCAACCTCCCAGCTTCGGCGAGATACCGAACGCGCTGCGACGCGACCCAGATATTCGCCGGTGCCGCGACGGCTGCGGAATCGAGAAGGCTGATCAGCCGCGTGCGCGCGTCACGGACCTTGTCAGGCTCGCGCGGCGGCGGTGGCTCCTTGTCGTCGTACCAGTAACAGAACCGGCCGATCTGCTCGTCGCATGAATTCCCGCCTCGCGAGCTCTTCGACTCGGGAAGATTGGCAATCCGAACCTGCTCGAACTGCAATTGAGCGTTATGCGCGGCGCTCGCGAGCGCTGTGGCATCGACGGCGGTTGTCCCTATGCGCGCCGAGTCGCGGTCGAACTTCTCCGACCCGCTGCGTACGGAGGTCACCTGTGCGGCGGCGGGAGATGCAGCGCCTGCGGCCAGGGTGACGGCAATCGCGGGGACGAACAGACGACGACTGATCATTGCGACGGAGAGACGGCACGAGAGACGTGGCGAGCGTAATAATGTGCCGTCGGGACCACACTGGCGAAACGGCGCATCCATGCGACCAAAGGGTGACAAAGCGCGCAGACAAACCGATCGTGTGTCACGCTTTCGGGCACCGATTGCGGAGACGGTCTGCAACGACGCAAAAAGGGCGGCGCTCATCCGAGCGCCGCCCTTTCGACACCGAAGAGTGCTACGTGTGCCTCACCGCTCCGGCGGAGGATTGTCCGCGATCTTGATCTTCTTGAACGTGGGCGCCTGCACCGTGAGCGACATGGCGGAGTCCGCGGCCGCCTTGGTCCGCGCGGCGATCGACCTCACTGCGCCGTCCACGCTCCGCACCGCCCGCTCGAGATCCGCCGGGGTTGGTACCCGCCGCTGCACCGAGGCCGGTCGATACGGACCGAAATTATCCGGTGTGGCCGGCTCCTCGCGTGCTGTTCTGACTTCGCTCTCCACACGACGGCCGGAGATGACCCGCTCAACGGTGCCCGAGTCCGGCTCCGGCAGTGAGGCGTTCCCGGCGCTTTGCGATACCGGTGGGGTGCTCGCAGGCTGGGTCGTCGACGCCGCGAGGCTCACCGAACCTGCCGAAACGCCCCGCTCCTCGGATCCGCTCACGTAATTGCGAGCCGCAATCAGGCCGGCAACCAGCACCACCCCCGCAGCGATCGAAAAGAGGCTCGATCGCCGCTTTCGTCGAACCATTAGCTCGTCGAGAAGCTCGTCCCGACCCATGTCCGAGAACCCGTGGTCCACCGTCGGGGTGGCCGGCGGCTCAGGTGTCACGGAGATCATCTGGACCCCCGGCATCACGACCGGCTTTGGCGACCCGTCGTAGCTGTACCCCGCTTCATGCTCTGGCGCGATCGCCTTCGCTGCAGGCGCAGCAAGCGGGTGGGTGACTGCCGGTTCCTGCGTGACTTCCGCCTCGGGTTCCGGCTCGCGAACCGTCTGGATCGGCGAGCTGTACTCGGCGGTGAGGACGGTCGGAAGCAGCTCCCCGTCGACATCGCCCTCGCGGTCGGCCGTTATCTCCTGAGCGACAAGTATCGCGCGGAGCTCGGCCACCCGATCCCAGAGGCGCTGCAGCGATGCGATGTCGGCGTCGGGGGCTTCACCGCGAATGCGGAGCACTCGTTCGCGGAGCTCGAGCTCCTCACGCGCCGCGCCGAGGTGCGTGTACATCTCAGCCAGATTCGTGAGGACCCCGGCGACCTGCACGTGCGTCGGGCCGAGGGTGCGCTCGGTAACCTCGAGCAGCCTGTTGAGGAGAGCGGCAGCGGCCAGATACCGACGCTGCAACGAGTAGATGCGCGCAAGCGCGTTGAGCGTTGCGGCGAGCCGTGGATCGCCAGCGGGGAAATCCTCGGCAAGCTGCAGGGCATCGGAAAACGACTGCTCGGCATCTTGAAGCTTCCGGGCCTGGAGCGCTTGTCGCCCCGCCTCATACAGAAGCTTCCAGTTGTTGGGTATGTCGGCCATTGCGCCTCCTCGGTGACTATCGACGCACGGATTCGGGAGGTGCAACACACCGGAACGAACTTTTTCAACAGCCCGGTCTGCTAAGCCACGATTGTGACACAAGCCGCTAAACGAAGAACCCCGCCCTTGGGGGCGGGGTTCTCAACAAGCTGTATTTTCGACGGTTACGCGGCCCAGTCGCGGTGGAGTGCCTTCGCCGCTTCTCCGTCTCTCACGGCCGCCAACGCCCTGTCGCGGAGCTGTCGAACGCGTTCGCGGGTTACTCCGAACACGGTTGCGATCTGCTCCATCGTCATCGGCTCGCCCGTCTCCAAACCGTAGTACATCAGGAGGATCTTGCGATCCCGGGGCGGCAGCGGGCTCAGAGCCCGGAGCAGTGCTTCACGACGCGACTCATCCTCGAGTCGCGCATCGACATCGGTGCGCTCGTCCGCTTCGGCCGGCAGGATGCTGGCGAGCGTGCGGGCTTCCGAGCGGCCGCTCCCGTTGCCGAGCGGCTCGTCGAGCGACCGTTCCGGCTGGATTGCGATGCTCAATTCGCGGACGACATCGAGCGGCAGCTCCGCCACCCGAGCCAGCTCCTCGATCGTCGGTTCGCGCTCCAGCACCTCGCGGAGCGCAGTACGAGCGCGTGCGATCTTACGGACGTCGGTTGCCCGTCCGAGCGGGACGCGGACCGTGTGCGTCTTGGTGGAGATCGCGGAGAAGATCGCCTGACGGATCCACCACACCGCGTAGCTGATGAAGTTGACTCCGACATCGGGGTCATACTTGTCGGCTGCGCGGCAAAGTCCGCCGTTGGCCTCTCCCACGAGATCTTCGAGGGGGAGTCCGCGGTTCTGGTATTGTTTGGCGACCGAGAAAGCGAACCGAAGGTTGGCGCGGATGAGCTCATCGCGCGCCGCTTCACGCTCCTCGGCGCTCAACTTGGTGTTGCGCATGCGGCGCGCGAGCGCCTTCTGCGCTTCCGCAGTCGCAACCGGCTCGTTCGACAGTTCCTCGATATAGAGATCGAGAAGGTCGGGAGGGGTCGTGTCTGCGATTGCTACCGGACGCGGCTTCGCGGCCGCCCGGCTCTTAGTCGTGGCCATCCTCGGCACCTCGTAAAGGGCAGTGGTTATTAGGGCTCACTGACCCCGCTAATCTTTTTGGACTCTTCAACCATTTGAGAGCGCCCGCGTGCGGACCCTGCTGGGATCCGACCGCGGGCGCCTGGACGCTACAATCAAATAACACGAAGGCCTAAGCGAAAGTTCCGTATTGCAATCTCTTGGCTCGAAACAGTCGCAGTGGTCAATGTAAACGGTTACAATATTCCGGCGATAGAGGGTGTGTGGTATGACTTAGCCTCCTCAACCTGTTGAGTCCGGTGGCAACGATCAAGGATGTTGCTCGCGAGGCGAAGGTGTCGGTGGCGACGGTCTCTCGCGCGTTCAATGACAGCGGACCCGTGAGCGAAGAGACTCGGCAGCGGATCCGGGATGTTGCGGAACGGCTCCGGTACTCCCCACACGGCGTTGCTCGAAGCCTGATCACGAGCACGACTCATACAATTGGTACGTTGCTGCCGGAGCTGTACGGTGAGTTTTATGCCGAGCTGATCCGTGGGATGGATCAGGCGGCCCGGCGGAGCGGCTACTATCTCCTCGTTTCGAGCTCGAGCGACGCGCAGGACGAATTCGAGGCTGCATTGCGTGCCATGCGCGGGCGAGTCGATGGGCTCATCGCTATGTCACCGCATCTCGATGCGGCATCGGTCCTGGCCAACGTGCCACCAGCATTGCCCACAGTGCTGCTCAACTGCGCGGTCTCGGGTGATGGATACGACGCGTTCACGATCGAGAACCTTCGCGGCGCGTACGACATGGTCCGGCATCTCCTTGGTGTAGGCCATCGGGCGATCGCGATGATCACTGGCGCGGCTGGAACGTACGACGCGTCGGAGCGGTTGCGCGGATATCGGAAGGCGATGCGTGAGGCGGGGATCGATGTGCCTAACGAATGGGAGCTGGCGGGGGATTTCTCCGAGGCCTCCGGCCACCGCGCGGTGGAATCGCTGCTCGCGCTCGACCCGCGTCCAACGGCAATCTTTGCGGCGAACGACTCCATGGCGATCGGCGCGATGAGCGCGTTGCGTGAGGCCGGCCTTCGCATCCCGGAAGACATGGCGGTCGCCGGGTTCGATGACATCCCGATCGCGCGATACACGAGTCCGCCGTTGACATCGGTGCACGTGTCGATTGCCGAGCTCGGTGGACGCGCTGTCGAAACGCTGCTTCACGCGATGGTCCACAAGGGAGCGCACACGCGACGTCACCAGCGGCTGGCCACGACGCTCGTCGTTCGACAGTCGTGTGGTTCACGGACCACCGACAAACTCGGGGCGCACCACTCGGGATAGCCCGCGCGTCGGGAACGCGCGGGCGCGCCCTATGCAGAAATTCTCCTCCATCGCAGGCCTGTTCCCACTCGATGCCTAACGAGTAGAGCCCGGGCCTGCGCTTGCGACGCCCTGCCGCGCTCTGGCGTCTGCGACCACAACACGGAGGGGATCCATGACCAGCGGTGTGAGAATCGCGTCACCCCGGCGCTCACCGAATCACGCCACCGCGCGTGCGTTCGTCATCGGAGCCGTTGCCGCCCTCGCGGCGGTCGCGTCGCCCGCGGACGCCCAGACCACTACGGGCAACATCCGCGGCTACGTCCGCGGCCCGAACAACACGCCCGTTCCCGACGCGCAGGTCGCGGCGCGCGATCCGGCCATGGGGACCAACCGCGGGACCGTCTCCAACAGCAGCGGATTCTACACGCTCGCCGGTCTTCGGCCCGGCGACTACGAGCTCACGGTCAGGCGCATCGGGTTCACGCCGCAGACGCGGAACGTGACCGTCGGGATTGGCCAGACGCTGACGCTCGACTTCTCCATCCAGGAAGCGACGACGCAACTCGCCGGTGTTGCCGTCGTCGCGACACCGACGGAGACGGCGCGCACGTCGGAGGTCGGCACGAACGTCAGCGAAGAGCAGATTCAACGGCTGCCGAACTTCGAACGCAACTTCCTGGACCTCGCGCGACTCGCGCCGGGAATGACAGCCCAGGCAGTCAACAGCACGGACAAGGTTCTATCCGCCGGTGGCCAACCACCCGAAGCCGTCAATGTCTTCGTTGATGGTGCCACGTACAAGAACGACGTCCTGCGCGGAGGTGTCGTCGGCCAGGACGCGAGCAAGGGCAACCCGTTCCCGCAGGGCGCCGTCCAGGAGTTCCGCATCATCACCCAGAACTACAAGGCCGAATACCAGAAGGCGGCCAGCGCAATCATCACGGCAACAACGCGCAGCGGTACGAATCAATGGGAAGCGGACGCCTTCGCGTTCGGCATCGGCAAATCGTACGTCGCGAGGGATGCATTCTCGGCGTCGCGCGGCGACCCACGGCCTGACTACACGCGCCTACAGGCCGGCGGTAGCATCGGCGGACCGATCGCCCGGGACAAGCTGTTCTTCTTCGGGACCTACGAGCTCAACGCGCGCAACGAACCGGAATACGTGCGCTTAGGCGGCGACAGTCTCTTCGCTCCCGCGTCGCTGGTCGACCAGCTGCGTCCGCAAACCGGGCAGTCCACCAGCGAATTCCGAGAGCATCTCGGATTCGGAAAGCTCACCTGGGCGAAATCCGACCGCAGCACCGTGGAGCTCAGCGGCACCCTCCGGAAGGACACGGATTTCCGTGGGTTTGGTGGAACGACCGTGTTCCAGGCGGCCGAGAACCTGGACGTCAACGTCTACACCGGCGTCGCGAACTGGCGGTATGCCGCCGACCGGTGGGTCAATGAGGCGCAGGTCAACGTCCAGCATTTCACGTGGGGATCGATTCCAAAGACCGAGACGCCGATCGTGCAGGACTATCAGAACCTGCTCCGAACCGGCGGCAAGGATGCGAGCCAGGACTTCACGCAGAATCGGATCTCGCTCCGGAACGACATTACCAGAACCGCCGCCCATTGGGCGGGCGACCACACGATCAAGGGCGGTGTGACGGTCGACTTCCTGACTTACGAAGCGATCAAGAATCAGCAGGCGACGCCAGTCTACCGGTATCGAAAGGATGAAGACTTCGCGCGCCCCTTCGAGGCGGTGTACGGATTCGGCGATCCGAAGGTCAGCACGGACAATCAGCAGTTCGGGGCATACCTCCAGGATGACTGGACCCCGACGCCACGTCTCGTGCTGAATCTCGGTCTCCGGTGGGACATGGAGACCAACATGATCAACAACGACTACGTCACGCCGAAGCCGCTGGCCGATTCGCTTGCGGGCCCCCTCAACGGCCAGCTCTACGTCAATCGGCCGGTGCTGAAGTCGGACGGAACATGCTGCGACGACGTGAAGGTAAGGGTCATCGACGAGCTCGGTGGGCTCAATCGTTTCATCACGAGCGGGAGCAGCGATCGACCGGCCTATCTCAAGGCGTGGCAGCCCCGCGTGGGTGCGTCGTACGACGTGGCCGGCAACGGGCGCACAGTGCTCTTTGGTGGCGCCGGGATTTACTACGATCGCAACTACTGGAACACGCTGTTCGATGAGCGATTCCGCCGTCAGTACAGCATCCCCATCATCGAGTTTCGCGATACGTGCCCAGCAGGCGGCCCCGTGAACTGTGTCGTCTGGGACCCGAAGTATCTGGACCCCGCCCAGCTCAAGACCCTTTCGGGCACGGCGGGTCTTCCGGAAGTGTTCCTGGTCGCAAACGACCTCAAGCCACCCCGGACGTACCAGTTCAGCGGTGGCGTTAGGCAGGGCTGGGGTCGGTCGCTCATCACGCTGTCGTACAACGGCGTTCGCGGCAAGAACGGGATGAATTTTGTGCAGGCGTCGCCGGGCGGCGGGCTGGGGCCGAACTACGCGCAGGCGTTCGTTACGGACGACCGCGTGAAGAGCTGGTACGACGCGGGACAGCTCCAGATCGAGCGGCCGATTGCCGCCGACACCCGCTGGGGCGGGTCGATCGCCTACACGCTCGCGCGTGCCGACGAGCAGGGGCAGACGACCGACATCTTCTGGGGCTTCGACAACAAGTATCCGACAGTCGGCGATCTGCCGCGCCGCCGCGCGCCAGGCAATCAAGTGCACACGATCGCGGCGAACGGGATTGTCAGAATGCCTTACCAGATCTACTTCAGCACCATCATCAACCTCGGGACCGGCCTGACCGTGAATGCCGTAGACAACACGAACGGCAGTGCGTATGGCCAGCAAATCAGTTACGTCTACTCGCCACCGACCAAGCCATTCCTCGGAATCGGCCACGTGTTCTCCACGCAGAGCATGGATCTGCGGCTCGAGAAGGCGTTCTCGCTGGCGAGCGCGCAGCGGATCAGCGTGGTCGCCGACCTGTTCAACGCGTTCAACAACGCGAACTACGGCTGCTATAACTCGACCATCGAGAACCCACCGAACCCGAACTACAACACGCCGGGGTGCGCCGGTCTTGGCCGTCGGCTCCAGCTCGGGCTGCGGTATGGGTTGCAGCCCATCCATCAGGCCGGAACACAGACCAGATGAACGCGCGAGCGCTTCACCCGAGCTCACGCACATGGCACACGGCGGCGCGCTTACGCGCCGCCGTTGTCTTGGCGGTCGTCACGACAGGCTCCGCGTCAGGGTGCGGGCGGGCGGTCACCGCGCCAGTCGCGCCGCGGCCAACAGTGGTCGCGCCGCAACGAGCGGACGCCTTTCTCGACACGCTCCAGCGGCGAACCTTCCAGTGGTTCTGGGACACGACCGACCCTCGCACGGGCCTAACGCCGGATCGTTGGCCCGCCCGTACGTTCTCGAGTGTGGCCGCGATCGGCTTCGCGCTCACCGCGTACCCGATTGGTGCCGAACGCGGCTACGTGACCCGCCCCGCGGCGGCCGAGCGAACGCTCACGACGCTCCGGTACCTGTGGCAGCTGCCCCAGGGCGAGACGGCCACCGGCGTCGCCGGCTACAAGGGCTTCTTCTACCACTTTCTCGACTTCGAGAAGGGCTATCGCTTCGAGAAGGTCGAGCTGTCCACGATCGACACCTCGCTGCTCCTGGCCGGCGCGCTGTTCTGCCAATCGTACTTCGCCGACACCGCACACACCGAGGTGGCGATTCGCGCCTACGCCGACTCGCTATACCGCCGTGTGGAGTGGACATGGCCGCGCAACCGTCCGCCGGCGGTCAACATGGGGTGGAGACCCGAAGCGGGGTTCGAGCCGTTCGACTGGCGCGGCTATGATGAGGCGATGATCCTCTACGTGCTCGCGTTAGGCTCGCCGACGCACGCCATCGAGCCATCGGCGTGGGACGAGTGGACGAAGAACTACCAGTGGCACGACTTCTACGGCCAGCAGCACGTGAACTTCGCGCCGCTGTTCGGCCATCAGTACTCACACGTGTGGGTCGACTTCCGCGGCATCCGCGACGCATATATGCGGGGGAAGGGGATCGACTACTTCGAGAACTCACGGCGCGCGACCATCTCGCAGCGCGAGTACGCGATCGAGAATCCGTACAAGTGGGTTGGGTACGGCGCGAACCAGTGGGGACTCACGGCATCTGATGGTCCGCGCGATGGACCGATCACCGTGGACGGCATTCCGCGCGTGTTCTTCACCTACGCGGCCCGGGGCGCCGCGTGGAACGAGATTCGGGATGACGGGACCATCGCGCCAACGGCGGTCGGCGGGTCGGTCCCGTTTGCGCCGGAGATCACGATTCCTGCGCTGATCGCCATGCGCGAGAAGTACGGCGACGGGCTTTTCACGAAGTACGGCTTCCTCGACGCGTTCAATGCGACGTTCCCGAAGACGGGCCTAACGCCGCAGGCGGGGGCGGTCGCGCCGGGCATCGCCTGGTTCGACAGTGACTACCTGGGGATCGACCAGGGCCCAATCCTCGCGATGATCGAGAATCACCGGTCGGGTCTCGTCTGGCGTGTCATGCGGACGAACTCGTACATCAAGGCCGGCCTGAAGCGCGCCGGGTTTACCGGCGGCTGGCTCGATCAATGACTTCATGGGCCCGCGCATCGTCCTGAGCGATGAAACGCGTGACAGCACCGCTACTATCATCCAGGATGACATGGCCAGGAGCGTGAAGGGATGAGATGGGCCGCCGCCGGGCTGCTGCTGGCGGGCACAATGGGTGGCGCGCGCAGCTCCTCGGCCCAACAGAAGCCGGCGATGCTCGACGCGTTCGAGTCTGTGAAGGACTGGCGCGCGACCCCGTCCGATGGCGTGTCGCTCCAGGTTTCGAGCGACTCGGGTTTCCGCGGACGCGCCATGCGGCTCGACTTCGACTTCCACGGCCGCGGCGGGTACGCGGTTGTACACCGCGCATTCAACGTTACGGTTCCCCCCAACTACGAGTTCTCGTTTCGCATACGTGGCGACGCGCCGCCTAACACGCTCGAGTTCAAGCTCATCGATCCGAGCGGCGACAACGTGTGGTGGTCCAACCAGCCGGGCTTCGAGTTTCCGCGCGTGTGGACCGAGGTTGTTCGGAAGAAACGTCAGATCACGTTCGCCTGGGGGCCCAAGGGTGGCGGAGAGCTGACGCGCGTCGCCGCCATCGAGTTCTCGATCACGGCCGGCACGGGCGGAAAAGGAACGGTCTGGATCGATGAGTTACAGCTGCGCCCGCGCGAGCCTGACCGACCGTACGCGCTGACCCCAGCCGTCACCGCAACGTCGGAGGCCGCCGGTTTCGAAGCTAGACGCGCCCTCGACAGCGACACGTCGACGCTCTGGCGATCTTCCTCGACGCCGGTTCCAGCCACGCCTCCGCCGCCTGCCAAAAAAGGCGCCCCGCCACCGGTTACGTTGCCGCCTAACGCGCGGCAAGCAGTGCAGGTGGACTTCCTGCAGAGCCGCGAGTTCGGCGGTCTCGAGGTCGAGTGGGAACCCGGCCATCAGGCGTCCGACTACACTGTCGACTTCTCGCCCGACGGCAGGACGTGGGAAACCCGCTACCACGTCGCCGGCGGAAACGGTGGCAGGGACTACATCTACCTGCCGGAGAGCGACACGAGGTTCGTGAGGCTCGCGCTCGAGCGTGGCCCGTCCGACACCTTCGGGTTACGCGAGATCACGGTCGAGCCACTCGCCTGGTCGGAGTCGAAGAACGCGTTTTTCGCCGCGGTCGCGAAGGACGCACCGGCCGGCAGTTATCCCAAATATCTGAGCGGCGTCCAGTCCTACTGGACCATTGCCGGCGCGGACGGCGACCAGGCAGAGGTGCTCGTCAACGAAGAAGGGATGGTGGAGGCGCGGAAAGGTGGCTTCTCCGTGGAGCCGTTCGTGTTCGTGGGCGGCAAGCTCTCCACCTGGCACGATGTGAAAACCACGCAATCGCTCGCGGGATCGCATTTTCCCGAGCCGAGCGTCGCGTGGACGGCCGACGACTGGCAGCTCACGCTCGCACCGGTCGCTGTGCTCGGAGGACAGGACTCCTCCATCGCCTACCTGCAGTATCGGCTCGCCAACACGAGTCGCACGCGACAGTCGATGCGGCTGTACCTTGCGATACGGCCGTTTCAGGTGAATCCGCCATGGCAGTTCCTCAACACGCCTGGCGGCGTGGCCACCGTCCGGCAGCTGGCGGCCGAGGGGCAAGTGGTCCGCGTGAACGGAGAGACGGTGGCAATGTCACTGACGCCGCCTAACGGGTTCGGCGCGGCGACGTTCGACCAGGGTAATATCGTGGACTATCTCCGCGATGGCTCACTGCCACCCGCCAGCAGCGTGCAGGACCCGTTCGGCCAGGCCTCCGGCGCCCTGGTGTACACCGTCGACGTCGACAGTGGTACCGCAGCGGTCGTCGAGCTCGCGCTGCCGCTGCACGAGGCGTCCATCGCGCAGTTGGAGCGCGAGCGCGTGCTCGGCGCCCGTGCGCCGCGCGATCGCGTGGCCGACGCGCGTCGCCTGTGGCGGGATGCGATCGAACGCGTGACGATCGAGCTGCCGCCATCTGCCTCGCGCGTCGTGAACACGCTGTACGCGAATCTCGGCTACATTCTCGTCAACCGCGACCACGCCGGGTTGCAGCCCGGCTCGCGAGCCTACGGGAGGTCGTGGATTCGCGACGGCTCGCTCGAGGCCACGGCACTCCTGCGGATGGGCCGACCCGACGTCGCGCGCGAGTTCCTCGAGTGGTACGCAGGCTTCCAATACCCGAACGGCAAAGTGCCGTGCTGCGTCGACTCGCGAGGAGCTGACCCTGTCCCCGAGCACGACAGCAACGGGGAATTCATCTACCTCGCGGCCGAGTACTGGCGGCACACGCACGACCGCGCGGTTGCGGATCGCCTCTGGCCTAACGTGTTGCGGGCCGCCCTGTACATCGACTCACTTCGCCAGCAGCGTCGCAAGCCGGAATTTCAGGGCGGCGACAAGCGCGCGTTCTACGGCATCCTCCCGCCCTCGATCAGCCACGAGGGCTACTCGGCCAAGCCGATGCACTCGTACTGGGACGACTTCTTCGCGCTGCGCGGACTCAAGGACGCGGTGGAGCTCGCTCACGCGCTGAGCCGACCGGAGGAGCCGCAGCTGATGTCGCTGCGCGACGAGTTCAAACGCGACCTGTACGCGTCCATTCAGTTCGCGATGGCGCAGCACCACATCGACTACATCCCGGGCGCAGCGGACCTCGGCGATTTCGACGCGACGTCGACGACGATAGCCGTGACGCCCGTCGGCGAGATGGGTCGCATGCCCGATAGCGTCGCGCATGCGCTCGACCGCACGTTCGACCGGTACTGGACCGAGTTCGTCGCACGGCGAGACGGCACGAAGCCGTGGGAGAGCTACACGCCGTACGAGCTTCGGGCCGTCGGAACGATGGTGCGGTTAGGCAAGCGCGACCGCGCCCACGAGTTGCTCGACTGGTTCTTCAAGGGCCAGCGGCCACCCGAGTGGTACCAGTGGGCCGAAGTCGTGTGGCGCGATCCCGCGACGCCGAAGTTCGTCGGCGACATGCCGCACACGTGGGTTGGTTCCGACTACATCCGCTCGCTGCTCGACATGTTCGCGTACGAACGCGAGGGCGACGCGTCACTCGTGATTGGCGCCGGGATTCCCGAGGCGTGGGTCATGGAGAAGCCGGGCGTGACGGTGCGGCGACTCTCGACGCATTACGGGCCGCTCAGCTACACGATCCGCAACGAGAACGGCCGGGCCCGCGTGTCGATGTCCGCGGGCCTAACGATTCCTCCCGGCGGGATCGTGGTGTATTCGCCGTTCGCGAAGTCGGTCAGCGAAGCGCGCGTGAACGGCGTGCCGAGCGCAGTGGGGCCATCGGGTGGGGTGCTCGTGCGGTCCCTCCCGGCTGAGGTGGTGTTCCGGCCGTAAGGAAAAAGAGGGTTCGGGTCGAGATTCGGTTTCAAGGGGTCAGAGCCCTTGATCCGGTCGGATCAAGGGCTCTGACCCCTTGAAACTGCAGAACTGCCGCTACCGGTCTTTCTTGACCTTGAACTTGCTCCACATGACGATCGTCGTGCACGACGAGCTGCCCGCCTGCTGGAACTCCGCAGGTGTGGAGGAACCCGTGTACACCTCGATGGCTGCAAGGTCAGACGGCGGCATGAGTCGATCGACGTCGCCGGGATAGAGCGACTTGTACGGCGCCCCGTCGACGACGTAGTTCATGCAGCCGCCGGTGGCGTCCCGGGCGCTCTCGACGATGTAATCATTCCCGGACGGGGTGACGCGGAGTGAGGGGATCGAGCGGAAGAGATCCGTCATGCGCGTTGCCTGACGATCATTGATCTCATCCGGCGTCATGAAGTAGCCAAACCCGGTCTTCTTTCGCTGCGCGAATCCGACTTGATCGAGCCCGTCCTTCGAGCTCGTGGCGGTCACGGCAACCGGGTCAAGCACGCGTGCCGGCTTGGCGAGCGTCACTGTCACCTGCTTCGGCGCCTTGCCCGAAAGCTCGACGGCTACCTCCACTGGCTCGAAGCCCAGCTGTCGAACGACCAGGGCTTGTGTACCGCTCGGCAGGTCAGAGAACCCGAACGTGCCGTCCTCGCGGCTCAGCGTCGCGGCGCCAGTGCCGCTCACGTCAACGCGCGCGTTGCCGACCGGTGCCCCGGCCGCGTTGATCACTCTTCCCGTTAGGCGCGCGGGACCTCGCAGGCGCTTGGCTGTGTCGCCCTGAACAACGCCTTTCTTCACGCCGCCCGTCGTATCAGCTGGCGCTTCCTCGACCACTGTGGTGCCAATCCGCAGGCTCTGGAAGCCAAGCGGGTTCGCTTCGTCCATCTTCACGTGGACTTCAGCGGTCTTTCTGCCGCTGAACTCCGCCTGGACATTTCCATCGACGTCGCCAGGGAGCCCACAGATGCGATACATGCCGTCAGCCCCGACGGTCCCTTTCCGAACCACATCTCTTTTCCGAAGGTTCGTTAGGTCCAGCTCCTTCCAGGTGAGTGACACCGAGGCGCCAGCGAGGGGCGTGTCGTTGTCGGCGTCGAGCACCCTTCCTACAAGGGCGGATGGACCGCGGCGCCGCCACGCGGGTGCGCACGACATCGCGAGGACAGTCTCGACCGATGGAACCGCCAACTCTACGGCCAATGGGGGCCCAGCCTGGAACGGGACCGCCTTCGTATTGATGGCGACGCCCAGCGTATCGAGCAGCGGATGGATGAGCGAAAGGCTGTGCTGTCCGGGCGGGATGCTGTCGATCTGAAAGTGCCCGTTCTTGTCGGTTGTGCCCTCGAGCTTCGTGTCACTGATCCGGATGACCGCCCCGGCGAGGGGCACTCCGCCGTGGATGCTGTCGATGACGCTCCCGGTCACGCTGGCCATGGTGCCTTGCTGAGCGGCCGCGGAGCGAGGGGCGCCAGCAACGCCAACCAGGCCGATGACGGCAAGACAGATTACGATCGAAGAGCGCATGCAGCGGTGTTTGAAGAGGTTACCGGATCAGGGGTTGAGCCTCCATAGTATGCCCTGCTGCACACACCCATGGAAGCCGTTGAGAGCCAGTCACCATACACCAGGGCAGGGGTCCGGTGCCCGATAATCGCGCCAGATCACTCGCGGTCGGGGAGCCGCGTGCATGACGACATTGCTGTTGGCGGCGACCTTGTTGCTGCAGATCACGCCTGCACAGGCGGAGCGGCTGCGGTGGGTGCCGAATCCCAGGGTGACGAACGGCTCGTGGGTGGCGGATCCGTCCCATCACCTCGCGCCGGCAACGGTGGACTCCCTCAACTCGGTCCTGTCCCGGCTGTCCCGGGAAACGGGGACGGAAATTACCGTGGTCGCGATCGACTCGACATCCGGGTTCGAGCCCTTCGACGTCGCCCTCGCACTGCATCGCATGTGGGGCGTAGGGCAGAAGGGTCGTGACAACGGCATCGTGGTACTCTGGGTTCCGACTCAACGTGCCGTGCAGGTCAGTGTAGGGTACGGCCTCGAGGGTGTTCTACCGGATTCACGCGTTGGCCGCATTCGGGACGAGGCGATCTTTCCGGCCTTCCGCCGCAAGGGGTTCGACGCCGGGATGCTGGCGGGCGTCGAGGCGATCTCGGCCGCCGCGCGCGAGGAAAAGGATGCCCGTGGCTCGACGATGTCGACGACCAACCCGCCGCCTAACGGGCGTTCGGTGGTCGAGCGTGAGCCGGGTCGCGCGGCAGGACGACGAACGGGCATCGTGTTCGGCGCGATGGGCGGGCTCCTGGCGCTCGCAGGCGGCGTGGGTGGCGTCGTGGCGTACCGCCGCCGTCGCTCGCGGCAGTGCCCGAACGGCCACGGCAAGATGGTTCGTCTCGACGAGCAGGCCGACGACGCGCGCCTCGACCCCGGCCAACAGCTCGAGGAGCGGCTCAAGAGCGTGAACTACGACGTGTGGGTGTGCCCCACTTGTCAGTACGTGTCGATTGTCCCGCACAAGGCCTGGTTCAGCCGCTACTCGAAATGCCAGTCATGCCAGCGACGCACGCTGGAGACAGAAACACGAACAATGGTCCGCGCGACGACGAGTCACGAGGGCAGCGAGGAAGTGACCGAGCATTGCGACAACTGCGGCTGGGGTCGCACGTACATGCGGACGATCCCACGCGTACAGGTCAGCTCCGGAGGTTCCGGCGGGTCGGGAGGGGGCGGGGGCGGGAGCAGCTTCGGCGGCGGGTCGGCTGGTGGCGGCGGCGCGGGCGGACGTTACTGATGGCGATGGCTTCGCGAGACGACAGCGTCGTTCGCATTGCGCTTCCGCCGGACTTCGACTTCGACTGGGTGCTCGGGTTCCTCGCGGCCCGTACCGTCGCGTCGCTCGAATCGGTTCGTGAGCGCGCGTATCACCGGTCAGTCCGTGTGAACGGCAAGCCAGTCACGTTGCTGCTGACCGAGGTCGTCGGCGGGTCTGGCGCCCGAGACCGCGCGCGGCGCGTGCTGGTCGCCACCTCGCGTCCCCGACTTCCGGCGGGCGCACTGGAGGCAGCCGTTAGGCGGATGCTGGATCTGGATGTCGACCTCGGGCACTTTCACCGTCTCGCCCGACGCGACCCGATTCTCGCGCCGATCGTTCGCCGGCGGTCCGGGATCCGGCTCCCGCAACTCCTCGACCCGTTCGAGGGGCTGGCCCGCGCGATCCTCGGACAGCAGGTGAGCGTCGCCGGTGCGAGCACGATCACCGATCGGCTGGTGCGCCTCGTTTCGCGCCCCGTGCCCGGCGCGAAAAATTCGGGCTTTCTCGCCTTCCCGACTCCAGCGGACGTGGCTGAGGCGGCTGCGGATCGCCTGCGCGAGATAGGCCTAACGAAAGCGCGTGCGGCGACGTTGCACGGCGCCGCTCAGCGGATCGCCGATGGTACGTTGGACCTCGAGCGGCTTCGGACCGTCCCTGCTGACGAAGCGCAAGCGGCGCTCGAGCAGCTCCCCGGCGTCGGGCCGTGGACGGCATCCTACGTGCGAATGCGGGCGTTAGGCGATCGCGACGCGTTCCCGAGCGCGGACCTCGGCGTGATCAAGCGCATGCAGGCGGCGGGCGTGGCCCGTCAATCCATCCTGGAGGTCGCCGAACGATGGCGGCCCTGGCGCGGATACGTGACACTGCATCTCTGGGCCTCGGCGGCCGATAGCGGCTGACGCCAACAGCTCATGCCTGTTAGCTCGTAGCTAGTCCCTAATGGCTAATAGATTGGGCATGAGCACTGAGAAGCTACGAGGTCATTCCGCGCTCCCTTTGAGCTGCGTACTCGTGGCGCTGGTCATCGGCTGCGCGACGGTGCGTGGTAGCGCCGTGCTCCCGCGCGGCATCGCGGGCGAGTGGGTCGACCTGCACAAATCCGCGCCGGGGGACACGATGGTGTGGCCGCTCGCGCCTAACGGCGACGACGGCCTGCTCGAGGTCCGTATCGATGACTCCGGCCGGCACGAATCACGACGGCAGTATGGTCGCTGGGAGTCCGGTGGCGCGGTCGGCGGGACGGGCGAGATCTGCTTCCTGCGGCGGCCTGGCCGCGAGGCTTCATCGTGTGTCGACTTCGCGCTCGATACCGTGATGATCGATGGCGCCGCGGTGCCGCGACTGCGGCTGCGTGGCTATGTCGGCGAGGACTCCACCGGAGATCGAACGCTGCTCGCGCGAAGCGCGGCCGTCGTCAGGCCGGTCTCGACATCAACTCCGGTGTCGAGCGGAGCGTCGCCCGCGTCCGGCGGGGGAAGCAATTACCACCCACGGGCAGTCCAGCCCGAGCGGCCGAGTGTGGCGACGCACGCCGGCACGGTGGCACCCGGCTACGCTGAGCTCGAGACCGGGGTCGAGCACGACCGCTTCGCCGATGGCACGACCGCGTTAGGCGTTCCGACGGAGCTCAAGGTCGGTCTCGCGCGCACCATGCAGCTGTCGATCGGGTTGCCGGCGTCCAGCTCGACCGGGGTGCCGTTCGGCGCGGGCGACATCTCCGCGGGCCTGAAGTGGCGGATCGTCGAGGATCATCCGCAACTGCACGACGTCGCGGTACTCCCGTCGGTCAAATTCGCGACCGGCGGTGTGCGCGGAACGGGTACAACGGACGCGAGCCTCTTACTCATCGATAGCCGAACCATCGGTCCGATAGGGCTCGATCTCAACGTCGGCGCGACGTGGCGAAGCGGGGACGGCACGCAGGCGCCGCGCTTTTCGTCGTTGTGGACCGCCTCAGCCGGGATTCCGCTACGCGGACCTTTCGGGTTGGCACTCGAGTGTTACGGGTACCCCGGCACGTCGGGTCCGGCCGGCGACCCACCGATCGTCGCACTGCTCGCCGGCCCGACCGTGATTGTGCACTCGGTACTCGAGTTTGACGTCGGATTCATTACGCCGATTCATGGTCCCCAACCGCACGCGTTGTACGCCGGGCTGGTGACGAACATGGGCCGGTTCGCGCGGTGGCGGTGAGCTGCCCTCGTCATGCGTCCCGCAACACGGACGTCGCATCGACGCCCAGTGCGCGACGTGCAGGTATGTAGGTCGCGGCGAGCGATACAATGCCGACGAGAATCGCCGCGCTGGCAAAGAATCGTGGATCAGTCGTACTCATGTCGAACAGCAGGCTCCGAAGCACGCGGGTCAGCGCAAATGCGCCCGCCAACCCGATCGCGACGCCGAGTAGTGTCACGCGCATCCCTTCGCCGAGCACCAACGCGAGGACATCGCGCGGCTGCGCACCGAGCGCCATGCGGACGCCGATCTCGCGACGGCGTTGACCGACACTGAGCGCAATGACGCCGTACAACCCCACGAGCGCGAGCAGCAGTGCCAGCGTGGCAAACACGCCCAGCACCGCCATGCTGAATCGCTGCCGCGCGATCGAGTCGGCAAACACGCTCGAGAGAGGACGCACGTTGGACAGGGCGAGTGTGCCGTCCAAACGCGCGAGCTCGCGCCGAACCGACGGAAGGACTACCGTGGGATCGCACGCGGTCTGGCCGGCGGCGCATTTGGCGCGAACGACGATCGACATGAACGGATACGACATCTGCGTCTCCGGCACGTACGCTGCCGGATTCGTCTCCGCATCGAGCGCTGTCTGCTTCACGTCGTCAACGACGCCGATGATCTCGCGGGGCGAGGCACCATTCGAGAAATCGAATCCGGTACGAATCCGCTGCCCAATCGGTGACGTCCCGGGGAAGTGGCGGCGTGCGAGCTCGCGGTTCACGATCACCACGCCCGGCGCGTCGCTCCTGTCGCGGCCGTCGAACATTCGCCCTGCGAGCAAGCGGATCCGCATTGCGGCGAAATAATCACCGCTGACAACCGAGTAGTCCGCCGTGGGTGACTCACCCGGTGCCGGTCGCGGGCGTCCGTCGATGGTAAACCCGCCAGACTCCACTGCGCCGGAGAGCGGAAGTGAGCTGACGGCGCCGGCGTCGCCGACGCCCGGAAGCGCGTCGAGGCGAGCCGTGAGCTCGTCGAAGAACTGACGCCACGCTGGCCCGTCACGCACCGGATCGAAGCGGGCCCCGACCGGCAGGAGAACGTTTCCGGTCAACACATCGTTAGGGTCGAAGCCGGGTGTGACGTGCTGGAGGCGAGCAAAGCTCCCGGCGAGAAGCCCGGCGCCGACGAGCAGCACGACGGACAGCGCTACCTCCGCGGCGACGATCAGCCGGCGACCGAAACGCTGGCGCGCGTTGCCGGTGAGCCGTGTCCCGCCGCTCTGGAGGGTAGCCGCGACGCTTCGACGCGCGACGTGCAGCGCGCTCGCGATCCCGAACGCGATGCCGGCCACGACGGCCACGCCGCACGTGAACGCAACGACGCGCGCGTCCACCGCGACGTCATCGGCGCGCGGCAGGCTTCCTGGCACGAGCGACAGCATGACCCGTGAGCCCCAGATGGCGATCGTCACGCCGACGACCGCGCCACCTAACGCGAGAACGATGTTCTCGGTGACGAGCTGGCGGACAATACGGAGTCGCCCCGCGCCGAGCGCGGCGCGTACCGCGAACTCGCGTTCGCGCGCGGCCGTGCGTGCGATCAGCAGGTTGGCGACGTTCGTGCACGCGATGAGGAGGACGAACCCCACCGCCCCGAGCAGCACGAGCAGCCCGCGGCGGACCGTGCGCGAGGCCTGGTCCTCGAGCCCGACGATCGCGTAGCCGAACCGTCCGTCCGGGAACCCGATCTGCCTGAATACCCTGCTCGCGAGCGCGTCGACCTCGGTCTGGGCCGCTGCTCGTGTGACGCCGGGCGCGAGTCGGGCGACGGCCGAGAGGTTCATTGTCCCGTAGTTGCGGCGATCCTCCTCCGTGAACGGGAGCGGCGCCCAGACGTCCGTACGCGGGCCGAATTGCAGCCCCGCCGGAAGCTCGGCACCTCGCGGAAACCCGAACCCGCGCGGCATGACGCCAATGATGGAATACCGCTCGCCGCTCAGCGTCACCATCCGGCCGAGGACGTCGCGAGCGCCGCCGAAGCGCCGTTGCCAGAGCGCGTAGGAGATCAGCACGACGCGAGTGGCACCGGGCCGCGCCTCGTCCGGCGTGAACGTGCGGCCGAGCACGGGCCGAACGCCTAACGTGGCGAAGAGCGTCGGCTCAGTACGGGCACCGGCGATCTGCTCCGGCTCCGTGTTCGACTCGCCGCTCAGCACGAACGGCCATGAACGGAAGGCCGCCATCGTCGAGAGGTCCTTCACGGCATCCCGAGCCTCGACGTACAGGCCGCTGGACAGCGGAAGCTCGCCTCCACCCTGGCTCGCTGCGCTGGAGATCCACAACATCGCGAGCCGCGACGGGTTCGTGTACGGAAGCGGCCGGAGCAACACGCCATCCACGACGGTGAACACGGCGGCCGCCGCGCCGATCCCGAGGCCGAGCGTGAGGACGGCCGCGAGCGTGAATCCGGCGTTCGTGCGCAGGGACCGCAACGCGTAGCGGAGATCCATGCCGAGCCCGTGCCACCACTCACGCCGGCCGCGCTCGCGTGTCCGCGCGTGGCGCTCATCGCGGCACTCGGCCTCGATGGCCGCGATGTCACCGAACTGGTGCTGAGCTTCTCGCAGGGCCTCGTCTGCTGACATGCCCTGCTGGATCAACTCCTGGGTCCGCATATCGAGGTGGAACCGGATCTCGTCGCTGACGTCGCGGCGCGCGTCCGGGCGTGTTTCGCTGAGTCGGAATGTATGCTTCATGGTGGCTCCTCGTCGTTAGGCGGAGCTGACGGCGAGCGCGCGGGTGACGGCGCGCGAATAGGCCGCCCAGCGAGCCGACTCCGCCCGCAGATGCGCTCGGCCGGCGGTGGTGAGCGTGTAGTATTTGGCCTGCCGACCGGTGTCCGTCTCGCCCCACGCCTCGGAAATCACGCCGCGCCGCTCGAGGCGATGCAGTGCGGGGTAGAGCGCGCCTTCCTGGACGGCGAGGACATCCTCGGTGGTCTCGCGAATCCAGCGTCCGATCGCGTACCCGTGTCGTGGCCCCCAGGTCAGGGCCTTGAGAATCAGAATATCGAGCGTTCCGGTGAACAGATCGGAACCGGCCATGGTCGCTCCAGCGAGGAGGCGTGCACCCCTAAGTGAACAGAGTATAGGGTGGCGACCATGCCTAAGTCAACAAGGGGTATGCCGGCTCATCCAGATGGACGCTGGAAGAACCGATGACCAATCACCTAACGCGGATTTCGAACATCGATTGCGCGAATGCTCGCAGATTTGCTCCGTGCGCGCCGACG
>Ga0136846_1233787_pt1 | contig 29028 bp, 23 predicted proteins | sample HopSoiMetagenom2_FD_96841 | JGI IMG/M metagenome (GOLD analysis project Ga0136846, IMG submission 96841) | Grasslands soil microbial communities from Hopland, California, USA - 2 Assembly 2016 (version 4) | ecosystem: Environmental > Terrestrial > Soil > Grasslands | place: USA: Hopland... | reverse complement strand
GCTTTCCTCACAGATGGAGCCCGCGCGAGTGGGGGACGAAGATGAGCGATCCGGTGCCGCAATTGAGTCCGGAGGAAATGGAACGCGAGCGCCGGCTCGATGAGATCCGGCACGAGGCGGAACGAGGAGGGCAACTGCAGGTCGTCGGAACACGTCCTGCTGGAGCGCCCTTCCCCCAGGCTACACCCGACAACGGCTACTACCGAATTCCCCTGCTGAAGCAGCCGCCATGGACTTGGGAAATACCGCTTTATTTTTTTGTGGGTGGCGCGGCGGGAGCTGCCGCAGTAATCGGTGCAATTGCGGATTACACCGGGGCGGATCGCGAACTGGTCAAACATGCCCGCTGGATTGCTGCCGCGGGCTCCGTCATCTCCCCAGCACTCCTGGTCGCAGACCTGGGGCGACCTGCACGTTTCCTCGCAATGCTGCGCGTGTTTAAGCCACAGAGCGCCATGTCGATGGGCGTGTGGACGCTTCTTGGATTCTCGACAGGCGCGTCCGCTGCCGCATTCGCTGGATTTCTTCAAGACCGCTATGGTGAATCGCTGCCCTTGCGTGTCATAGAGAATGCTGGACAGGCAGCATCGCTGGCGTTTGGACTTCCGTTTTCAAACTACACGGGAGTGTTGATTGGTGCGACGGCCATCCCAGTTTGGAATCAGAACTCCGGGGACCTGCCTCTTCACTTCGGAATGTCCGGCTTGGGCGCCGCGGTCGGCATACTTGAGCTTCTGGGGCATCGGAAGAGTCGAGCTTTGCAGGCGCTCGGGTTAGGTGCGGCCGTTTTCGAGATGTGGGAGGGACTTAGGATCGAGGGGCGTTCGCATTATCACCTTGATCCTTTGAAACACGGAACGAGCGGCTTGATCACTCGGACGGGTGGTGTTCTTTCGGGACCGGTGCCGACTGCCCTGCGCGTTCTCAGCCTCTTCGGTAACGAGAAGAGATCGCGCTCTTTGCGTCGGTGGGCCTCGTGGTCCTCCGTGATAGGATCCCTCGTCACCCGCATTGCATGGATTCATGCGGGACATGTCTCCGCCCGAGACTGGCGGCTTCCATTAGAAAACTCTCCTGCTGCGCCGGCGCGCAACGCCAAGCAGGCAGGTTATTTCGGGAGTAGTTCATCTGAGGCCTAGGCAGCTTTCTGCCCGTGTCCTTTTGCTTCGATATGACCATGTTCCGCAGCGGCATGCTCGATTGTCGCGTTAATCTGCCCGCCAATGAGGACAGCCAAGCCAGCGACGTAGAACCACAACATAAGAATGATCACTGCTCCCAGGGATCCGTAGCTTTTCGTGTACGAATTGAAGAAGTGCAGGTACACGCGCAGTCCCGCTGAAGCTGCAGCCCACAATACAACTCCGATCACAGAACCCGGTGTGATCCAGTACCAGTGCTGTTCCTCGACATCAGGCGCAAAGTAGTACACGATTGCAAAACCTAAGACGACGAAGCCAAGCGCCAGAGTCCATTGCAGCACTTTGGCGGCAACCAGCGCTGCTTCATTCATCCCGATTTGTTGCCCTACAGATGCTATGACGTGTGCGCCCGTGAGAACAAGAAAGAGAGCCGCAATCACCAGTACAGAGATTGCGAGGGTCAGGCCAAGAGAAATGATGTGCACCTTGATCCATGATCGTCCTTCTCGAATCTCGTACGCGGCATTGAGCGTGGATATTAGCTGCGTCATTCCAGCAGATCCAGAATAGAGCGCGAATAACAACCCAAACGTGAGCTTTCCGGCAGTTCCATTGCCCGTGATCTCGGTAACCGTCTGCTCGAGGATCTGGTAAGCGGCAGGAGGCAGTACAAGCTGCACATACGAGAACAGGTCATTACGCAGAGTCCCGCCCTGCGCAACGAAAATTCCCAAAAGCGCAAACAAGAAGAAAAGGAGCGGAAAGATTGCCAACAAGAAGTTATAGGCTAGTTCGTAGGCGCGATTGATGATGTCCGTTTGGTCCATCTCGTGCCAGACGCGGCCACCTAATTGCTTCCACGTTAGCCCTCCCAGACTCCAGATGGACGATACTTGTTCGTCTGTGTTTAGCTTCGATTCAGTCATGTCGCGAGGCATCACGGCTACATTGCGATGCCACCTCGTGCGGTGTGGTTGGTTATGCAAGCGTCGGAGGGAGAGTATTTAGGCGATGCGGGACTACTCAAAACGGACCAGCTCCAAGAGATTAATCCAATTGCGGTTCGATCCTACGTCACAGAGTCGCCCCAGAAAAGCGCCTCGTTCGCTCATAAACTGCCGCCAAGGCCACTCCATAGACGACGTGAGAAGCCACTCCGAACGCGCGGCTTCCCATCAGTGATCCTCGTTTGAACCCCGACATCGGAGTAACAATCTCGTCCGCGGCGAAGAACATCGTAGTGCCCAGCAGCGCGCCAACCACAGCGGCCACAGAATGAGAAGCTGTCTCATCAAGCACGGCTTCCCGAAGGAAGCCATATAAGAGACCTGCGCCAGCCCCGAACGCATAGTGCATTGTCAGGCCACATATCCTCAGAAGTGTCTTCGAGACGCTCAATCGATAGAAGCAAGTAAGGCGGGATGCGATCCTGGTACAGGCCACAATATCTGTAGGCTCCTCCTCCGGACGTGAAAAGAAGGTGCTGCGTTCACCACTCGCGGCCTCGTTCCATGCGTTTTGGAACTTGCTCATCGAGATCGTTCCGGCGAGTCCGCCGAGCAGACCAGCCGGAACCGAGTTGGCAATCGATAGTTGGCGCCGTGCCATATGCTGCTCTCCGATGCTGAGAGTGCTCAGCAGCTTCGTTGTTCAACGGGAGAAACTCGTTGCACCAGAATGGAGGTGCGGAAGGCATGAACCACACTCGTGGCACCGTACGCGTGCGTTGTCAAGGCAGGTAGTGAACTGCAGTTCGGCGGGGGATCAGGACAGTACGGTAGAGATCCTCAGCTATCCCGGCTTCCACTTGGATCCATACCTGCAACACTGCAGGAGATCTGGATGTCAGGTCTCCCAGTTTGCCACTGCCGGTCCTGGGCATAACGGCTGGTGCGAATTTCAAAGTAAGAGTTTGCGACACAAGTCTGCCCTGATGGCATCCAAGTTCGGGTGGTCAGACCATTGGCCTCGCCATGTCTAGCCACAGAAACTGAGGCTGTTTGCACGAGAGTTTGGAAGCGTCACAACAATCAGGTCTCGAACTGTGGGGCGGGGTGGAATGCACCATCAACCGCGTTCAAGACGAATACTTTGAACAACTCAACCGCAGTGGACACATTAGCCGAATGTCGGATTTTGATCTCTTCGCTGGCCTGGGTATCAAGGCGCTTCGGCATCCACTCCTCTGGGAGTCTAGCCCGTCCCATGCTTCGGAGTCGGAACGATGGGAGTGGGCGGACGCTTCCCTCCGACGACTTGATGAACTCAACATTCGTCCCATAGTCGGACTGGTTCATCACGGCAGTGGGCCACGATTTACTGATCTGCTAGATCCGCATTTCCCCACGAAACTGGCCACCTATGCGGAACAAGTCGCGACTCGCTTCCCCCATGTGCAGGACTACACGCCCGTCAATGAACCTCTGACGACCGCACGCTTTTCTGCGCTATACGGGCATTGGTATCCCCATCGCCGGGACGAAAACTCATTCGCCCGTGCGTTGCTGAATGAATGTCGTGCGGTGGTGCTGGCCATGCAGGCGATCCGTCGCGTGGTTCGTGCGGCGCGCCTGATCCAGACTGATGATCTTGGCAAGATATACAGCACTCCGAAGCTTGCATACCAGGCCCAGTTCGAGAACGAACGTCGCTGGTCGAGCTTCGATCTTCTTTGTGGGAAAGTCGATAGCTCGCATCGCATGTGGCATCACTTTCTCTGGGCAGGCATCGAACGCGCAGAGTTGGAGTGGTTTCTGGATCATCCATGCCCGCCCGACGTCATCGGGTTGAACTATTACCTGAGCGGAGAACGTTACCTGGATGAACATCTCGATCGATATCCCCCTAACACCCATGGTGGAAATGGAAAGGATTCCTATGCGGATGTCCTCGCGTCACGAGTGCTGAAGGACGGGAGTCTCGGACTCGAGGACTTATTGTGCGAAGCGTGGCAGCGGTACGGCCGCCCGGTTGCCATTACGGAGTGTCACAACGGATGCACTCGCGAAGAGCAGTTACGCTGGTTTCTCGAAGTCTGGAAAACTGTGCAGAACGCACGCGAGAGAGGTGCGGAGATCACTGCAGTCACTGGGTGGTCGCTGCTAGGAGCATTTGATTGGAATCATCTGGTCACGCAACAGAACAACCATTACGAATCAGGTATTTATGACATCCGCTCTACCCCTCCCCGGCCAACTGCCCTGGCTGGACTCATTCGGCGGCTCGCGACAGGAACCGAGGTATCAGAGCCGTTGCTGCAAGTTCCCGGTTGGTGGAGACGCCCTTGCCGCTTCGTGTATGGAGTGTCGATCGACGAACATGGAGAGGCACATCCCACAGACGGCGAATGCATCAATCGCGCATATCCCAAAGTGCGGCCCATCCTTATCACCGGAGCAAATGGCAGGCTCGCTCGAGCTTTTGCGCGTATCTGTGAACTCCGCGGTATCCCCTACCGCGCGTTACCCGGGTATGCGTTCGACATCGCAGAGGTGATGTGTATCCGAAAAGCGTTCTTAGAATTGCATCCCTGGGCGGTGATTAATGCTGCCGGCTACTCACAGGTGGATGACGCAGAACTCGAGGCCCGGCGCTGCTTCCGCGAGAACACACTGGGGGTGGAACTGTTGGCGCGAGAATGCGGACAGCGAGAAATCCCATTTCTGACTTTTTCCTCGGATCTCGTGTTTGATGGTCTAAAAACATCGCCCTACCTTGAGAGCGACGGCGTTTTCCCCTTGAATGTGTATGGCCATAGCAAAGCTGAAGCGGACAAGCGCGTTGAAGAGGCCATGCCTGCTGCGCTCATCATTCGCTCAAGCGCATTCTTCAGCCCTTGGGATGAAAACAATTTCGTGGTTCGCGCGCTGCGAACATTGTCGGCGGGGCAGCCATTCCGGCCCCCCTGCGATGTGGTCGTCTCTCCCACATACCTGCCGGATTTCGTGAATGCCTGCCTGGATCTTTTCATCGATGGTGGGCAAGGTTTGTGGCACATTACAAATGGGGGCCAGATTTCCTGGGCGGAGTTTGCATCGAGAGCAGCGGACCTTGCGAAAGTCTCTTCCGAGACTCTGTATCCAGCAAGACTAGAAGATCTGCGCCTGCGGGCGAAGCGTCCCCTCTATTCAGCGCTTACAAGCGAAAGAGCAATTCTGATGCCCACTCTGGAGCATGCGCTCGATCGCTTTTTCCGCGATTGCGAAATGGATTGGAAGCTCGCCAAGGACACTTCTGAACGAATTGCTGCTTGAGAGCTACGCTTAGGCAGCGTCGAGATGGGCGTCGCTGCCGTCGCCATCGGCCTTGGCTTTTCCAACCTCCGCGATTGACGCGAATGCGCCGTGCCCCACCGCTACCTGAAGGAGGGCACTCTTCTTCCTTCCGTCATCTGTTTTCTGCATCCTCAGTTTCTTGAACAGAGACAAGGCCTGACCTGTTACCTGATCCATGTTGTAGTACTTGTACGTTGCCAGCCTACCTACGAAGTGGACCGATGGAGTCTGTTCTGCCAAGGCTTTGTACCTTTTGTAGATCAAATCGTTCTCAGGACGCGGGATGGGGTAGTAAGGATCGCCCTCAGCCTGAGGATATTCATACACGATGCTCGTCTTCGGATGCTCCTGACCCGTCAAGTACTTGAATTCGGTGATGCGTGTGTACAGATGCTCGTTCGGATAATTGACCACGGCCTCTGGCTGAAATACGGTCCGATTGATGGTCTCGTGCTTGAAGCGCAGAGAACGATAAGGCAGCTTGCCGTATCGAAACTCGAAGAACTCATCGATAGGTCCGGTGTAGATCAGGTGTCGGTAGAAAATCTCTTCCTGAATCTCCCGGAAATCAATGTTCAATAGAATCTTGATCTTGGGATGATCCAGCATGTTCTCGAACATTCGTGTGTAGCCGTGCAGCGGCATCGCCTGGTACGTATCAGTAAAGTAACGGTTGTCGCGATTAGTCCGGACTGGTACCCGAGCGGTAACCGACGCGTCGAGCTCCGACGGATCGATGTCCCATTGCTTGCGCGTGTAGTTGCGAAAGAACTTCTCGAACAGCTCTCTGCCTACGCGGCTCACTACTACGTCTTCGGACGTTTTAACTTGGGCTCGACTCTCGGCGAGAGAATCCAGAAACTTTGCCGCCTCAAACGAGTTCATGGTTAGACCGTAAAGGCGGTTGAGTGTGTCCAGATTGATGGGAATTGGAAGCAGTTGACCATCCACACTAGCTAGCACATGGTGCTCGTACTGACGCCATTCTGTGAATTGCGACAAATACTCGAACACCTCACGGCAGTTGGTATGAAAAATGTGTGGACCATAGCGATGCACCAGAATCCCATGCTCGTTGTAATGATCGAACGCGTTCCCGCCGATATGCGGACGCCGGTCGATCAGTAACACCGATTTGCCCATTTCCTTCGCTAGGCGTTCCGCAAGAACGCTCCCGGCGAAACCCGCCCCGACGATTAAATAGTCGAACACTCGATCTCTCCATCCAGCATGTTGTTGCCAGCCTGCGACGTTAGATTGCTCTCGTTCTCTCCGACCCCGAAGATCACCTCCGATATGAGGCTGTTCATTTGCTTCCAGGTTGAGTCCCACGACATGCCGCTCAGGTAGTCATCTACGGCAGCCAGTCGTTTTGCGGAGTGTCTGAATCGGAGAGCTTTGTCAATACATCGGACGAATTCCTGCGGCGATCTCGCGATGTGCACGAGCCCGTTTACTCCGTAGGGATCCACCACATCATTAATAGGTGTCGAGACAGCCGGCAGCCCGGCTGCAAGATACTCAGGGGTCTTAGTAGGGCTGATGTATCGAGTCGATTCGTTGAGCGCGAAGGGCAGCATTCCGACATCCCAACCAGCAAAGTACGCGGGCAGCAACCGGTAGTCCTTCTGACCTAAATAGTGAATGTTAGGCCTCCGGGGCAGGTCACCTTCAGAGATTTTGGCTACTGGCCCAATCAACACGAAGTGCCATTCAGGACGAAGGTCCGCGACCGCCGCCAGCAGGTCCAAATCCATTCGTTCGTCTATCACTCCACAGAACCCAATTCTCGGATGCGGAATGTGGGCCTGATCGTCTGTCTCTGCGCGAATCTTCCGAGCCGTTGCGAAGAAGTCGCGATCGATACTGCTGGGGAAGCAACGAACGGACGAATGCTGGCGCCGCTTGCTCTCATACAAGCTTTTCCCTCCCGTGAATACCAGATCCGCCCGAGAGAAGAGCTCAGCTTCTGCGGCTCTCAGGCCAACAGGGGCGCCTCGAAACGCTGACAACTCGTCCATGCAGTCATAAACGACAGCTCGCGCGTCAATGTCTCGCGTGAAGCGGGTCGCGAGCGGAGTGTAATACCAGGAAATAGGTTGGCGGATGGCGTGCTGAGCCATCGATTGACGCAACAGGGCATGCTGCAAGTTATCGACCTCTGCGTCCGTCAGTCCACACGGAAGGTGAGGCACCGCGATCTTCAGCTTAAGATTGACCTCCCGAACTTCGACAAAGCCCGATGTGGCGTCCAAAACGGGCTCTTCCCAGAATAAGACGTGCGCCTCCTCGGAACATCGAGTCATCAGATGCTGAGGGCGCTGAAAGACGAAATTCCAGCGCAGGTGGGAGAAAACGGTAAAATCCATACTCCTAAGATGCCAGTAGCAGTCGCAGCGATAGTCGCAAAAGAGCAACACAGCGCAGACGTTACAACTCTAAGTTTCGAGTGCTTCGACAATATCTACAGCTGATGTCTCAGTGCGGGCGGTGTATACGCCTGACGGCGCCTTGTTGCTGGCGCTTTTGTTTTACAATCAAGCGAACTCTATTCCTCCAGGATGTCCTTGCGTGAGTCTTTCACTCCCTTTGCAATCTTCAGACGGCACCCAGCGCGTTGAACTAGAGGATGGGTGGCAAATCCTTATAGATCCCTCTGGGCGCATGCTGCGTGAAACCGCCGCCGAAAATGTCGACGGCTGGCGCAATACGCGGGTTGGTCTCTCGTGGAACGTGCAGTTCGAAGATCTGCGCGATTACATGGGTGCCGCGTGGTATCGCCTGCATTTTGAACTGCCACAGTTCCGAGATACACGTCACGTCTTGCTCAAATTCGGTGCAGTCGACTACTTCTGCGAGGTCATCGTCAACGGAGTCACCATCGGGACTCATGAAGGCGGATATACCCCTTTCAGCTTTGAGATCACGAATGCGGTTCATCCGGGCGCTAATGAGCTGATGATCCGGGTCGTTGATCCACCGATGAATGAAGCAGAAAATCGCGCTCTGTTCCCGGAGATGATGTACAACGAAATTCCACACGGCAAGCAAAATTGGTACGTGCAGAACTCCGGAATATGGCAGGGCGTACGCCTTGAGTTATGTCCCAGCATCTACATTGAGCGGCTGGATGTCACGCCTCACGTCTCAGGCCATTTTACGGTGGACGCTCGTCTGGCGGGACTTGGTTTGACCGCCGAAGGGGGCAGCCTTACTCGCTCGGTGGAGCTTCGGGTGCGGGTTTTTGAGAAGAGCGGCCGATGTGCGTTCGATCAGCGCACGGCTCTGACTCCTTCGTCCCACAATGTGAAGATCGATGGCTCCGTTGCAGGGGCCCGGCCATGGTCGCCGGACGATCCAGAATTGTACATTTTGACCGCAGAACTGACCGGAGCAGTGAGTTATCGTCGCCGTACTCGCTTCGGTTTCCGCTCCTTCGAAGCCAAGGAGGGCAAGCTTTATTTGAATGGCGAGCGGTTCTTCATGCGGGCGGCACTCGACCAAGATTTCTATCCTGAAACGATCCACACTCCGACTTCGATGGAGTTCGTCCGCGACATGATGCTGAAGGCCAAAAGGCTAGGCATCAACTTACTCCGCTGCCATCTCAAGGTCGCGCACCCGGTCTATCTCGATGTGGCGGACGAAACGGGCATGCTGATTTGGACAGAGCTTCCTTCGTGGAGCGACTCTTGGTTCCCTTCCGATCACTTCTCCACGATGGCGGCGATCCGTGCTGACCGAATGTTCTGGGAAATTCTCATTCGAGATTGGAATCACCCCAGTATCGTGCTGCAAACCATCATGAACGAATCGTGGGGAATCAATCTCAAGGACGCTGCGCAGCGCGATTGGCTTCACGCAACTTTCGACCGCATCAAGGACTTGCTCGAGCCGCTGGGCCGGCTTGTCGTAGACAACAGTGCATGCGAGGGTAACTTCCACGTCAAGTCCGATATCGACGACTTTCACCAGTACTACTCGATGCCCGACCACGTCGACCTGTGGGATCGCTGGCTGGCGGAATTGTCGTCCAGGCCGAGTTGGACCTTCAGTCCCTACGGCGATGCGGTCCGCACGGGCCAGGAACCGCTTGTGGTTTCTGAGTTCGGGAATTGGGGCTTACCGAAGCTGCCGGATCGGCTACCCTGGTGGTTCAATGTTTCGTTTGGAGAACGTGGCGTTACGAAACCCGCCGGTGTGATAGATCGGTTTCACGATTACGGTTTCGACAAGCTGTTCGGAAGCTTCAATGAACTGGCAGAAGAAACGCAGCGGCACCAATTCATTTCTCTCAAACACGAGATTGAAAGCATTCGGTCCTATGCAAGCCTGCAGGGATACGTGATCACCGGTATCACTGACGTGCATTGGGAGGTCAATGGGCTTCTGGATATGTGGCGAAATGAAAAACTCTATGTGAAGGATCTCGCCAACATTCAAACCTCTGACCTGATCGCCTGCAAGATGCCAGCTTATTCTTTCTATGGTGGCGATCGTGTCGAGATCCCGACCTTCATCTCGCATTTCAGTCGCGTGAACCTTGCTGGCGCGATGCTTCGCTGGACGAGCATCTCGGGCGAGTCCGGACATATTCCGATCGCATCAGACCTACCATCCGGCAGCGTAATCGCGCTTGCGCCGATTCGCATTTCGCTTCCGGGTGTAGATCGTCCTCAAACCGAACGGCTTGAACTGGAATTGCGCGACCGCAATGGTGATCGGCTCGCGGAAAATTTCTACAGTTTACCTGTGCTGCCTCGCAGGCCTGTCGCGCCTCGAATACGCCTTGCCCTCACGAATGAAAGCCATAAATATATTTTTCCCAGGCTGAAAGATTCTGGCTTTGTGTTGGCGGTGCGGCCAGATCCAGCCCAAATCATGATTACCGGTTCCTACGATTCTGTCGTTGAAACTCATCTGCAGCAAGGCGGGAAAGCGCTGTTGATCGCGAACTCGGAAACTGCGCTCCCAGCGGATTGGCCCATTAAGACGGTTGTGCGTTCAGGGACCGAACTCGATGGCCGCTGGTTTTCCAATTTCAATTGGATCCGCTGCGATGTGGAACCCTTCTCTGGGCTCGCATTCACGCCAATCCTCGGATTCGAGTCTGCACGGGTCGCCCCAAATCACGTCATCCTAGGGGTGGAACCGGAGCAATTCGATGATGTGCTATCGGGAATTACTTACGGTTGGCTAAACAACAATTGCGCTCTGGCTGCCCAGATCCAAGTGGGTCCCGGCAAACTCTTCCTCACCACGTATCGTTTCCAGTTCTATGGTTCGGATCCGTATGCGACAGAGCTATTGAACTCAATTCTTTGCTATATGGACAGTCCGAAGATGCAGCCCGGGTTCAAATTGCCCACCAGTTCCATGGCCCATACAAAAGCGTGATGCTCTGAACGGAAAGCAGCGCGTGCCAGAAAGGCAGCAGGCTGGGGTCTAGTCAATTTCTGGCGAAGTACAAAAGCAGCAGAAATATGGCAACAGGAATGACTGCTGTCCCGAGATACACCCAGGATTTCTTCCATGAGTTCTCGGATTTTGTGCGAGGGACGTCTGTCTGGAACTTATCAATATCTATTTGCTCTGGGTTAGCCAGACCTTGCGCGAACTCATGCGCGTTGGTATAGCGGTTCTTAGGTTGCCGCTCGATGGCGCGATGAATGATGTCGTCGAGAGCCGGGCTTATAGCGGGATTGACTTTGGTGGGCGGCATAGGCTCTTTGGTCAGCCTCTCCAGCGCGCCGCCACTCTCGAACGGCAATTTTCCCGTGAGCATTTCGTACAGAATGATTCCGAGCGCATAGATGTCGCTTCGAGCGTCGCCGCGCTTGCCGTTCAGTTCTTCCGGAGAAATGTATTCTGAGAAGCCGACTACCTGCGCCAGATTAGTGAACGTAATCCGGCGAGCTCCTACCTTGGCAGCCACTCCAAAGTTCACGAGTTTGACGTCATTGTCGCCGTTAACAAGGATGTTTTCCGGACGTAGATTGCGGTGTACAACTCCGCGATTGTGCAGGTAGAACAACGCTTCGGCTACCTTCAACGCGATCTTTACAGCGCGGTGCTGCGCAACTGGCGTTCCGGTGAGAAGTGAGCGCAGCTGCTCGCCACTGAACCACTCGCCGACGATGTAGCTCTGGCTTCGGTGTTCGTCCGTGAAAACTTTCAGCAGTCCCGGATGATCCAGTGATGAACCGATCTCCTGTTCGCGCTGCAGCCGCTCAAACGCAACCGGGTCGCTTTCCGGATCAAAGTTCGGGATTTTTATCGCGACCTGACGATTGTTCTCGACATCTATGGCGCGGAAGATCGAAGCAGAGCCCTGGTGACCCGCCATATCTTCAATCCGGTAATGATCAAGCTGGTCGCCGGGATGAACTGGGATTTTCATAGATTTTGTCCCGTTGCGCGGCTCCCGACCGATTCCGTGAGTGCGCTCGGCAATTCGGCAACCGAGACGTGTGCCTCCTCAGTGCTCCCATAAGCAGCCAGGCTCTCGCTGACAACATTCTCCAAGTCTTGCCTGGAAGTGAGCTGGTATGCGCCACGCAAGGCGAGTGGAGTAAGAAGTGTGGTAAGAAGCACAACCGCCACCATCACTGCCACCTCGGACTGCCCGAAAATCCCGGAGCTGGCACCCATCGCGGTCACGATCAGGCCAACTTCACCGCGTGACATCATTCCGCAGCCCACTCGGAAGCTGCGGACCCAGTCCATGCCTGAAGCCGCTGCAGCGAGACCACAACCGACCAACTTGCCGAGTATTGCCACGAACAGCATCACTGACATCAGCCACCAGTGTCCGTTGAGCGCGCGGTAGTCGCTCGACAGACCAATGGAAACGAAGAAGAGCGGGATGAGAAGACCGTGTCCCATCGCATAAAAGCTGCGTTCGACATCGGCTTTGAACTCTGAGCCGGCGAAGACGTAACCGAGCAAGTAAGCGCCCGTTATGCCTGCAACGCTTCCCAGCCATTCGGCGCCAATTGCATAGAGGAGAACCAGCGCCAGCACACAGCTTGGAACCGCCTCGTTCGACGAAATCTTGCGCAACTGTCGCATCAGTGGTGCGAGCCAGCGCTGGGCGGCACCATAGCCACCCACGAAAAACGTCGAAACACAGAAAGTGATCACCGTCATCTGAACTGCGAGCGGGTGCGCGGCTGCAATCGCAGATCTGCGTTGAATCCAGCCACTGAGTGCCGGCGCCACTCCGAATGCCTCTCCAGTGCCTGTCGAACTCGAGGCTGCTAAAAACGCCAGCACAAACAGCCCCATGACATCATCGATCACCGCGGCGCCAAGGATCACAGTCGCTTCCGGCGATGACATCCGTCCTGCATCCATAAGCGTGCGTGCAGATATTGACACACTTGTTGCTGTCAGCGCGCCTCCAAGGAAGCAGGAAGTGGTCCACGACAGCCCGAACAGATGACCCACGGCGGCGCCGAGCAGGAACGGCCACACCACGCCGGAGAGGGCGACGATGAATGCGGTAACACTTGCTTCGCGCATCCGGTCGATATCGGTTTCAATCCCGGCCATGAACATCAAAACCATCGCACCCAATTGCGCGAGTAGCATGAGCGATCCGGTGGCTAGATCGCCTTTAAAGAGGTGGAGGTGCAGAAGATTAACCGCGCCCGGGCCGAGCAGCACGCCGATCAACAGCTCCCCGAGAATGGCTGGAATGCCGAAGCGAGTGCAGAACGACGCTGCGAATTTGCCTGCCGGCAGCAGGATGGCGAGCAGCAGCGCGAGCTGAAGGGCTGGCTGCATCGTTAGCTTAAGTCAATCGGGACAGACGGCTCGTCTGCATGCCGACTCCAAAGACGTCGCACAGACCGTCCCAATCTCTGCAATGGAGTTCCATAGCCGCCACGCTCAATGCCTTCCCGTTTCATTGCACGAATGGAAGACGCCTGCCGTCGCGCAAGCTCCGACTGTGGCAGGTTCTGCGCCAGCATGGCAGCCATTCGCGTATGTTCCTCCGCTTTATCAACAACCCGAAGCCGCATCCACAGCTCGCCCATCTTGAGCTGGGCAATAAAGCTGTTCGGCTCGAGGCGTACAGATTCTCTCAGTTCCGTAATCGCCGCTTGGGCGTCCAGGTTCACGCAAAGCGCCATCCCCAGCAGCAACCGCAACTCGGATACTTCCGGGAATTGCGCTGCACAGTCGCGAAGATCCTGGATCAGATTTGCTCGCTCGTGCTTTTCAAGGAGATACGGATCTGAGAACATCCGCAGCAAAAGTGTCTGCGTCTCTCGCGAGAATGAAGCAAGTGCGACCGAAGACACGGGAGCAGTCAGCGCCGCACTGGGGTGTTTATGCATGGATTCGGAATTCATAAGTTCTGGCATCGCGTATTTTTCCTTTGTGAATGTCTTTCTGAAGATCCCCGGCAGGGATGAGAGCGTACCCTCACACCCCGCCGGAATCATTGCTTTAAGCCACAGCGAATTCACGCGAATGAGTCACGAAGATATCCGGCTCCTTCGCAAACAGGAACTCCGGATATCCAAGTTGGCCCATTTCCGGGAGATCTAGTCCCGCTACTTCGCTTTCCGCCGAGACGCGATGTCCCATAAAGAACTCGAGTGCGAGGTTGAGAGCGAAGCTGAATGTGAAAACGAAGCCCAGCAAGGTCGAGATTCCAACGAGCTGAGCGGCCAACTGACTGGCGTCACCATAGAACAGCCCTGTGACTGACCCTGCCACGCCGTTCCAGCTTCCGCCATAGTTACTTGTTCCATCCGCAAAAAGGCCGACGGCCAGTACGCCCCACAGCCCATTGGCACCGTGTACCGAAATTGCTCCGACGGGATCGTCAACCTTCAGCACATTTTCCACGAAGGCAACGCTCATGCAGACGAGAACGCCCGCAATCAGTCCGATGATTGCAGAACTGGTCGGACTCACAAATCCGCTCGGGGCCGTTATCGCTACGAGCCCGGCAAGCAGTCCGTTTCCACTCATGGATGCGTCGGGTTTGCCTTTCAGAATCCACATGTACAAAATGGCTCCGAAGGTCCCCGTGCAACCGGCGAGCATCGTATTCACTGCGACTGAACCAATTCGCAGATTTCCGTTCGCCGAGGCGCCGAGAGTGCTGCCAGGATTGAACCCGAACCATCCGAACGCGAGGATGAAGCAGCCAATCAGCACCGCAGAGATATCATGGCCGAGAATCGCGTTGCTCGACCCATCACGATTGAACTTGCCGATGCGTGGACCGACAATCAACGCCACCGCCAGCGCACTTAACCCTCCTACTGCATGCACTACTCCCGATCCGGCAAAGTCGGCATAGCCTTTTCCAAGTCCAAGATTCGAGCCGAGTTGAGCAAGCCAGCCGGCGCCCCAAGCCCAGTTGGCAAATAGCGGGTAGGTAAATGCGCCCATCAGTACGGAGGACACGGCAAAGGTCAGGAACTTCCAACGTTCAGCACAGGCTCCAGTGACGATCGTGAGAGCCGTATCCATGAACACCATCTGGAACAGGAAGATCACCATCACCCCGACGTCATATGTGTGGCCGGCGAGGAACATGCCGCTCCCTCCAAACATTCCCCAGGTCTTTCCGAACAAGGTGAACGCGTGTTCCGTCGCGAGTGGACTCAAACCGCCGAGATTCGCATTCCCGCCGGCACCGCCCATCTGAATGGCGAAACCGATCAGCCAGTACGCGAGCAGCCCGCAGCCGTACACAAAGAAATTCATCATGTATGTGTGATTCGAATTCTTCACACGACAGAGTCCCGCTTCGACCATGGCGAACCCAGCTTGCATGAACATGACGAGAAAACCACAGAGCAGCGTCCAGGTAAAGTTGATGCCAATCTTGTTCTGGCCAATTTGGTTCGCCATGTCCGGCAGTGTCAGGCCGGCTTTTGGATCAGATACCGGAACGTCAATGATCGTTCCCGTAACCGTGCCGCTTGGGTCGCCTGCCTTCAGAGTGTCGGCAGTCGGTGCCTTGGCTGCCCCTTCCTTCAGTTCGGCCGTAGCCACTGAGGACGGTGGTGCCGCGGTAGACGCAGCCGGGGCGGCGGCTTGTGCCAAGGCCGTGGTCGCGAAACCTATGGCGATCACAAGCCCGGCTAAGAGTGAATAGAGAGGTCCGATCCGTTTCATGTTTATCAGCTCCATGTTCGTTTGTTGAATCTTTGGCGCTCTGTATGCCTGCTATGCCTTCCAGATTGCGTTCTTGTTGAACGCTGTCGGCAAGATGTAGATGATCCCGAACAAACTCACCCCAATTCCAACCAGCGAGAGAACGATGCGACCACCGGTCCCGGTCACCACGTGCAGGCCGAACAGAACGAGGATCCAGCCGAGGCAAGCAGCTACGGCGCCGAGCAACTTCATTCCCCCTGCCCCGGGTTTCTGAGCCGGCTTGCCCTCCATCGGTTTAATCTTCATAAACGCAAATAGACTTGCGACAAAGATCACCACTCCGACGGCGAGTGCGAACTTGCCGAGTCCGGTTGAAAGAAACGCGATCCCGACGCATGCGACGGTGATCCCGACCAGGAACGTCGCGAACGAACGCCCCTGTCCCGAAGTTGCTGCCATGATTTGCCTCCTCGACCCAAAGGGTCAGTACTGCTCTGCTTCTACAAACTTGCAAAGCCGAATTTGTGCTCTTTCGGCGGGAGCGCGCCCAGAAGGCCGTCGTTCATCGTGAAGTGAAGACCACACAATTTGGCCTGCATAGCGATGGAACTCACGCGGAACGGAGGTTTGTCCTCCCGTGTCACTGTTCCGGTGATGATCAGTTCAGCGGCTGAGCTCGATTGTCGGTAAACGCGCAGCTTCGCTGTATTCACGCCCGAGATCGTTTCGAAGATCAATTCGCGAATAGCGATAGCATCTCGCAGTGCCTGAAACGTTTGATTTCGGTGTGCGATGTGCGCCGGGATATCCGCGTCCCACGGGTCTGGTGGCCGTGCGATCCATTCGCATTCCGCTGCTGTCTCGCGCACTTCAAAGCGCAACAGGCGAAGCGAAGCGCGTGACAGTTCGCCGAAACGCAACTCCCGCTGCACGCGTTTCAGGAAGTCGGCTGCTTCCCAAAGTGCCTTCATCGTGCCCTCACCCGTTTCTTTGCCTGGCTTCGTTCTGGGAGCGCCATAAATAGCGCGAACTGCGCCGCAACCATGATTTCGAGCGCGAAAGGGATTGGCTGCTGGAGACGAATCAGGAGCAAGAGTCCTACCATCGAGCACCACTGCCAACGCGTGTGCCGTAGTCGTTCCAAACGGTCGGACAATAGCAAAAGATTGCTGAGCTTCGTCGTTTCGCCCGGCTCAATCGGACCGTGGGCGCGAATGCAGGCGACTGCAAAGAAACCTGCCATCAGCAACTCGAACGCTACAGTTCTCGCATCCATGACGCTCTCCAATTCGACTCGGCTTTGAACGGTCGCACGCAGTCTCGAAGAATGGGCAGAGACTCACCCTTCGAGGACGGCGGTGGCATGCCGTACGCAATCGTTAGGCCACGAGTGCGTTCAGCAGCACATTCTGCACAGCAAGAAAATTGTGTGGATTGGCACGGCGTCGTGCCTGGGACTTGCCTCTTTTCTGCGTCGAAAAGAGAGAAACTAAACTACCCAAAATTGCTCGTCGAAATCTTCTATTACCTGTGCATCAAAGTCCAATTCAAAGTTTGTATGGCGTGCATCATCCCGCTGCATAGCGCTGCTTAACCCTGACGTCTTGCAGCCCGGTTGCATCGTGCTTCACGCTATAGCTCAAGATGATTGCCTCGGCGATGGCCTTCATGGGCTTTCGATGAAACTGACTCTGCCTTTGCAGAACCTCGTAGGCTTCCGGCTCACTAATGCCCATGTCTTTCTGAAGAATGCCTTTTGCGCGATCAAGCAGTTTGCGGATCTCCAACCGACTCGATAGCTGCAACTTTTCTCGCTCGAGGGACGCCATCTCGATCTCCGCCCCGATCAGAAAGCCGACGGTCGAAATTGTCGCCACTTCGCGCTGCGTGTACTCGTGCGGAAGTCGGTTCTGCAGGTTGATAGCGCCTACCACACGACCGCGGCTAAGAAGAGGAACTGACAAAAATGACTCGAACTCATCTTCCGGTAGTTCGTTGAAGAACTGAAATCGTGAGTCGCTCCCGGCCTGTCGCGGTACCGCCACAGGCTCGCGATGTTGCGCAACCCAGCCGGTGATCCCCTCCCCTATTCTTACCTTCAGTCGGTCGACGACATCCGGGTGGGGATTCTTGGATGCTCGCAGCACCAGATCGTCCCCTTCAAGCACATAGACAAAGCAGGAGTCGCACTCGACTACCGACGTGACGAAGTCGACGACTTGCGTCAGCAGTTCAGAGAAGGGAACGGCCGATTCCGTTCGTCCGGCGATCTCTCGCAAAAAATCGTGCGGGTGAGGCAAACGATCGGGCAGCCCGCCGCAGCTCAATACGTGCTTCGACCTGCCCTCCGCGCGCTCACCTGAAGCATTCATGCAGACACGCTACTGGTAAGGTGGAGTCCGGACAATCATCCTTTGGTATGTTTTCGATGGAAAAATCCGATGCGACAAATCACGATCTTGAAGAGTTGGCTCGCGATTTAAGCTTGTCGGCTATTCTGACCAGATCTGCCAGCGATGCTGCCTGCATCTTCTGCATCATCCTGCCCCGGTGAATCTTCACGGTAACTTCACTCAACCCGAGTTGTGCCCCTACCTCCTTGTTGATGAGCCCCGTTACGATTAGTGCCATCACATCGCGTTCGCGCTGCGTCAGTTGCGCTTCTCGCGACCGTAGAACCTCCATTTCGGATTCCTCTCTTCGCTGGATCGTATCTTTTTCCAATCCATGGCGAACCGCTGCCAGCAGTTCATCCTTTTGGAAAGGCTTCATCAGAAACTCGACTGCTCCTGCTTTCATGGCGCGAGAAGTCATGGGGACATCACCATGCGCAGTAATAAATATGATCGGGATCGTCACTCCGCTCTTTATCAGTTGATGCTGAAAATCCAGGCCACTCGCCCCTGGAAGCCTCACATCCAGGATCAGGCAGCTTGGGACTGAGGGTCGCACCTCTTTGCAGAATGCTTCCGTCGATGGGAATGCCTTGGCGCGTAGCCCTACCGATTCAAGGAGGTTACTGACGGCGTCCCGCACGGATGCATCGTCGTCCACAATATAGATGATTGAGTGATCCTCAGGCATTGCTGTCAATTGTTGGAAGTGTAAATTGAAAGATCGTTCCGCCAGAAATACGCGGCGCAGCCCAGAGTCTCCCCTCATGCGCTTCGATGATCGAGCGGCTGATGGATAGGCCCAGACCAATCCCGCCCGGCTTGGTGGTATAGAACGGAGTAAAGATCTTTTCTCTGCTTTCCTCGTTCAGACCGGTTCCCGAGTCCTCGACCCGAACGACAACTTCCGTTTGCTCCGCGCCTGTGCCAATAGTAAGCTCCTTCGAATCAGCGTCGGCTTCAGCCATCGCGTCCATCGCATTCATCACCAGGTTCGACAAGACTTGTTGTACCTGAACGCGGTCCGCTTTGACCTTGGGCAATCCAGCAACCAGGTCGGTGCGAATGGTAATTCCGCGACGCGCGGCTTCGTCCCGCAGAAACATGGCAAATTCGTGAATCACTTCATTTACATCGAGCCGGCCTTTAACCGGTTCTTCCTTTTTGAATAAGGATCGAACTCGGGTAATCACATTACCCGCGCGCGTTCCTTCCGCAATAATGCGCTCAATCGTCAGGCGCGTTTTCGCAAGGTTGGGCGGATTCGTTGCGAGCCACTCCAGACAGGCGTGCCCATGTGTCACAATCGCCGTGATCGGCTGGTTGACCTCGTGCGCAATCGAGGCCGTCAGTTCCCCCATGCTGAGTACGTGTGACAAGCGTGCAAGTTCGGTCTGAATTTTCAGAAGCTCCGCCGTGCGCTCCGAAACACGCGTCTCTAGATGATCGAGCGCCTCTTTCAGTGCGAGCTCCGTTCTTCTCTTCGCGGAACTTACCCAACTCACTGCCATTGCACATACGATGAACGCTGCAAAGTACGCCTCAGCCGTCGTGCTGACCAAGAATGAATACGTAGGCGGGACGAAGAAATACTCGACAACTAACGTTGACAGCAATACTGCGACTAGTCCGGACGCTGTTCCCCCGAACCACGCGCTGATCATCACAGCCCCAAGGAACAGAAACGGGAACGGGTAAGGAAACAGAGGCTGCACGAGCATTGTGAGGCCAAATGCGACTCCCACGCTGAGCACAGCGATGCCCATCCGCTGGAACGAACGTCTCACCATTATGGAAGTCTCCTTCCACGGGTATAAGGGATCCGCGTGGGATCAACTAGACCAACATCTTTTCGATGTTGCCGCATGAGTGATCGCCGGCGCGCACGCGAGAATACCTTCTTCGTTCGGGCGCATTGTCCAGGCGCAGCCGCGCTACAGGACTATAACGCAGAGGCGGGCGCAACTTGAAGTAACGTGTATTTGGGTAGAGATAGACTGGAGCTCACATCAGATTGCATTACCTCTTGATTTGCGATAGGCAGCTTCAGTGGATGGACTTTGTTTCATTGCTACGGGGCGTAGCAACGGGGGCGTGCCATTGGATTCGAGCATCGCGTGGAGGCGTTTTGTGGATTCTTTCCCAGGCGCGGCGAAGCTGGCGCGTCGAACTGAATCCGGATTGTTCAGCAACCTGTTCCATGTCAAACCGGGTCTCGCGAAGCAGTTCCTGGGCATAGGCGACGCGAAGACGATTGCTGTATTCGGGAATGCTCATCCCCACGTGTTCGTGGAAGAGGCGGGAAAGATGCCGCTCACTGGCACCTGCCATCCGTGCAAGCGCCCTCAGGTTCCAGGGCTTCGTAAGATCTGCGGCAATCGTATCCTGCACTCGATGTACCGCCGGATGGATGTGATTGCGACCCTCCAGCCATGGCGAGAGCTGTGGGTCCGAGCCACTACGCCGCAAATAGACGACGAGGTAGCGCGCGACTGCCACAGCGCAAGATTGGTTCGTCGATTGATGAACCAGGTACAGCATGAGATCGATTCCTGCAGTAATACCGGCGCTCGAGTAGCGCTCGCGGTCTTCGACGTAAAGACGATTTTCGAGAATTCGAGCCCGGGGGGCGATCCCGGCAAGCTCCTCGTAACTCAGGTAGTGCGTCGTGCAGGAGTACCCGTCAAGCAGGCCGGCGCGTGCAGCGATCAACGCGCCAGTGCAGATGGAAATTACTTTGTGACCGGGACGAACGGTAGCCTTCAACCATCTCACGATACCTTTTTCCGCTACTTCGTCGTGCGCTGATTTTCCCGGCCCGGGGCCGCCCCCGCTGAGCATCACGTGTTCGACGTCGCCGGCAAGCACGACCCAGGACTGCGGGGGTAATTCCTCTGGCAGCGGTTCGATTGCTGCGAGGGTGATTCCAATCGAAGTCAGCACTGAAGAGTTGGGTCCTACGTAGCGGACTTCGAACTGTACAGCGCTTTGTACTCGGTTGGCCTGGCGTAAGACTTCAAGAGGACCAGCAATATCAAGCAGAAGCAGTCGCGGCGGCACTACAACGAAGACTGGGATGCGGCTGGGTTCGTCAGAACTCGAAGCGCGGCCCGCGTGGCGGACCACTGCACGATCGCTGGGACCCACCTCAGCGCCTCTCTTCCGCGGCCTTGAGAACTGCTTCATGACTTTTCCATAGGACATTTTCGACCAACTGACGGGCAGGCGAGTGAATGAGTCAGAGCCAGACTATAAGTTGCTTGACGCCTCTGCAAGCGCCTCATCAACGGTCATGATTCGCGCGAACCTGCCGTCCAGAACGAGTTCGGTTCTCGATCTAATTTGCGCCGGTGTCCATTCCCTTCCGTGTCGATCGATCATCGGAAATGTCAGTGTCGCATCGGTGACATAGTCGACTTCATACCCAAGATCGGAGGCATGGCGTGTGGTCGTCTCGCAGCATTGTTCGGTTCTGATTCCCGAAACGATAACGCGGCGAATGCCATGTCGCGTGAGCCACACATCAAGTCCACTGCCAATCAACGCGCTGTGACTGCGCTTTCGGAAGACGGCATCAGGCGTGAAAGATAGATCCTGTAGCGGCACAACATGTCCCGACTCCAGAGAGAATGGACCGGAATCCTCGACGTGGAAGATCTGCAGAACTGGAACTTTGCGGGCCTGGGCTCCGCGAATCAGAGTTCGTTGGCACTCTATAAAAAGTGGAACGTCGGAGTCGCGCCAGTACGGACGATGACGGAACGATTCCTGCACGTCAATTACAAGAAGCGCAGTGGCAGAACTGGACATTAGAGGACCCCCGTTCAGTAACGATTGTTGCAACTACAGCTGGATGCATGAAAGGCCTGTATCGGACCTTAATCGGACAAAAAAGGACATTGCAAATGCCTCCCTGCCGGAACGCTTCGGGAAGAGAAAGCATTGCTCCGGCGCGCAAAAAGTGACTATCCGAAGTTCGCTCCAATCTTCCTTGCCCCTGCGCTTGTTTCGAAAGGTAGTCGAAAAAAAGGATTGTCGTTTTTTGTCCGATACGCGTCCGTCGGATGCCTTTCACGTCTCTCGAACTCCTGACACAATCGCCGCATTAGGGAACTCGATAAAAAACTCTGCAGGTCGTACTCCTTGTTTGCTATCTGGATTGCTCCGGCTTTGCGAGTCCCGAACGTTGTGTAGCAAAGGTCTTTAGAAAGAGCTGATTTCGCGGTTGGCTGTCCCAGCCGTCACAACACAGGTTAGAGCCGGCACACGCAGTGAAATTGGGTAAAGCCCGGTCGATTGCGAGGCTTATAACGCTGCACCGCGAAGCAAGCCCTTCAGTTTCGAAACTTAATGGAGGTCCGAAGTGAATCGAGTGGAAATGCGAAACGGAAGTTCAAGCCAGTATCTCTATTTTCTCGCAGCCCTTGGCTGCGTATTGTTGCTGCTGGCGGCAGTCGCGATGGGGCAGAGTACGACCGGAACCTTGCGTGGACAGGTTCTCGACCCTCAAGGCGCCACGATTGCAAATGCGAAAATCAAGATTACGAATCAGGAGACTGGAGTCGTCTCCAATACTGCGAGCTCATCAGCTGGAACCTGGAATGTCCCCAGCCTGCTCCCGGGAAAATATACGGTGAGCGTTGACATGACGGGATTTCGCGGATTCGTGCGAAAGGATGTTGTCGTGCTTGCAGACCGCGACAACACAGCCGATGCCCAGTTGCAGGTGGGCACCGCGACGGAGACCGTGGAAGTTGTCGGCACCGGAGTAGCCATTCAGACGACCTCCTCTACGCTGACGAACGACTTCAATTCCCAGGACGTCTCCAACCTGCCGAGCGGCGGGGGAGCCCTTAACGGCAGCCCTCTAAATCTGGCGGTGCTAGCCCCCAATGTTGTGGCACAGCCTGGCGGTGTAACGGGAGTCGGAGGGTCCGTTGGCGGCACGCGGCCTCGTGAGAACAATTTCACCGTCGACGGTGTGGATGATAACAACCTCGGAGTTACAGGACCAAATTCAACCGTGATTCCAGACGCAGTGGCCGAGTTTACATTGCAGACGAACCAGTTCAGCGCCGAAACTGGACACTCTTCGGGTGGCCAATTCAATCTCATAACCAAGACCGGAACGAGTAGTTTCCACGGTTCCGCGTACGAGTACTTCCAGAATCGAAATCTGAACGCGATTGACAGCCTCACCCAGGCAGCCATTGACGCCAAAACGATTCCAGGCCAGCCCGCCTACGACAACAACCGTTTCGGAGCGAATCTTGGCGGCCCGATCGTAAGGAATAAGCTGTACTTCTTCGGAAACTACGAATACACGGACCTGCACGGCGCTGGAAACGCAACATTTCTGGATGCTCCCACCCCAGATGGACTGGCGACCATGCAAAGCATGGCTGCCGACCAAGCGGTGGCGGATGTTCTGAAGAACTACCCCGTAGCCCCAACCGCCGATCCAAGTCTCGCCATTAACGTCAACGGAACATCCATTCCTGTTGGGCCACTCGTGATCATCAGCCCGCTCCTCCAGCGGGAGCACGATGCAATTGCCAACATTGACTATTCAGCAAGTAAGCACCAGCTCGGATTCCGTTTTCTGCTCAACCAGGTAAAGTTCATCCTTCCGGTGAACTCAACCCAGTCTCAATTCAATCAGGATCAGCCGGTACGCAGCCGCAAGATATCTCTGAACGATACTTGGACGCTAAACAATCACATGGTCAATGACCTTCGCTTGCAGTATTCGTATTTCTCGCAGGCCGTGGTCAACCCATGCACTAATTGTCCTCCAGACGTCACGATTCTCGAACTTGGGGGCACGACCATCGGCCCCGGAGATAACCAGCATCAGAAGCAGAATTCGTACCAAGTGAAGGACGGCCTCTCCTGGGTGCTTGGCAAACACACTCTTAAATTTGGGGGAGAATACACCCACTACATCTATCCACAGTTCTTCCTTCCTCGCAGCAACGGTGATTACTGGTACAACACAGCGCAAGACCTCGTGAACGACAATCTGGCCTCCGTCGCGGGACGTACGTTACGAGGAGCCGGCAGTGGTAGTTTCCTCGGAACGGAGAGTCTCTTCGCAGGATATGTCCAGGACGACTTGAAGCTGACGCCGCGCCTAACGTTAAATCTTGGACTCCGGTACGAGTACTGGACGAATCCGGTAGGAGGCGATACACAGGCACTCAACGCCATATCCAGTGTCCCCGGTGTCATCACGTTCGGAAAACCGAAAACGGATACCAACAACTTTGCCCCGAGGGTTGGCTTTGCTTACGATCCGTGGGGAACGGGTAAGACCTCAATTCGTGGAGGTTTTGGCATTTCCTACGGATGGAAATTCCAGAACTTTGCTGCCATTACGCTGCCCCCTCAAACCCAGAGCGAAATGGATCCCGCGTCAGCTTGTAACCTGAGTACTCCGCCGGCATGGTGTGCTACTGGATCCCCCTTTCTTGCGGGTGGAGGCTTGCCCTCGGTATATCTGCCTCCTGCGGATCAGGCCGAAGCGAGGGCCTTGACGACCAGCTACATCGACGACACCGTCATGCCCAAGATTCTTACTTGGTCTTTCGGAATCCAGCGTGAACTCTACCGTAACGGTTTGTTCGAGGTGCGCTACCTGGGAACTCGCGGGTTGGAATTACCAGTTCAATTCCGCCGGAACCGCATCAGCGCTTTTGATGCAGGAGTGAATGCCATTCCAACGTTCTTCCAAGCGTCCGACGTCCCAACAACCTGGGACGCCAGCACGCCCACCGACGATGCCTTCAACGCGTTCCTGGCCAGCGGGGGCAACAATATCTACGGTCCGTATGGTTTCCTGGCGAATGTCACGTCCGACCCACCGCTAGGAAGCAGTGTTTATCATGCCCTTTCGTGGAACTATACGCAGCGAGCATGGCGAGGCTTGTCATTCAACGCAAACTACACCTGGTCGCACGCTATCGATGACGCCACCAACGAATTCTTTACCAGTCTTCTGAATCCACGGCGAGCTCAGGACACAAACAGGATACGGGAGGACCGGTCGAACTCCGATCTGGATGTGCGCCACAAGTTCGCTTTGTCAGCAACCTTCGAAACGCCCTCAATCCATTCCGAGAACAGGACCGCCAAGGCGTTGTTAGAGGGATACAGCCTTGGGGTGGTTTATCTCGCGCAGGCTGGCCAGCCGATAACGATCCAATCTGGGCAGGCGGGCATCGATTCAAACGGTAACGGCGATACGGCCGGAGATCGTGGCGTACTGAACCCATTCGGCACATCGCTGAAAGGTTCCGATGTCATTCCGGTCTGCGCAAATTCCGACGGTACAACTTCTCTGGCTGCCGACACACTCGGAAACCAGGGAGCCTGTGCTGGCTCTACCATCGGATACCTTGCCGCTGATCCCAGCGCAAAGTATGTAATCGCCGGGCCTGATGTTCGAGCAACCATTGGACGCAACAGCTTCCGGTCGCCGGGCTTCGGAGTCATGAACCTGTCCCTCGGGAAAAAAGTCAGGCTGACGGAATCCGTCTACTTCCAGCTGAAGGCAGATTTCTACAACGTTCTCAATCACAAGAACTTCACCATCAGCAATGGCAACGTATTCAGTACGTCAGGGGTGACAGCAGCAACGTCAAATCCTGGATACGTCAGCATCACTGATCCAAACTTCCTGAATCCGAAAATATTCAGTGGAGGGAATCGTCAGGCGACGCTTACGGCGAAGTTCGTGTTTTGAGACGGGGGAGCCGGAGGGACCCAAAGCAGGGCCCTCCGGCGCGGTGAGCGCAAACACAAATGCGAATCACCGGCTGAACTTTACTCACAGGGCTCATGGAGGTTATGTGCAACTCCGGTTTTGCACCGGGCGGCTACTCGTGGTGCTGGCATTGGTGGCTTCATCCATTGCAGCTGCTCAATCTGCGCCTCCGAATGCAATTGCGGATGACGTAGATAACTCCGTCAAGCCAGGCGACGATTTTTACCGGTACGCCAATGGAAGCTGGCTCAAAGCGAATACGATATCCGCCGGACTTTCAAGCTACGATTCCCGCGCAATAGTCGCGGAGAAAACGAGCCAGCGCGTGCGAGATCTTATTCAAAAAGCAGCTACGGCTCATGCGGCAAAGGGCAGCGTTGTACAAAAAGTCGGGGACTACTACGCCAGCTTCCTCGACCAGAGCGGAATCGACGCTAAAGGAGTTTCGCCACTCGCTCACGAGATGGCTAGCATCGCCGCGATCACGGACAAATCATCACTGTCCGCCTATTTCGGCACCACCTTAAACAGTGAGGTCGAAGGACTCACTGCCAACGCCGATCATATCTTCGGCATTTGGGTCAACCAGGGTTTCGAAGACTCCGACCATAATCTTCCGCACATCTGGCAGGGCGGCTTGGGTATGCCTGAGCGTGACAACTACCTCGATCCGTCTCCCAAGGCTACTGAATTGCGCAATCGTTACCAGGCCCACATTGAGTCGATACTGAAGCTGATAGGCGATGCAAATCCTGAAAAGAATGCGGCCGGCATCTTGTCACTTGAGATCCGGATCGCCCAGGCATTCGCGCCAGACTCAGATGCCGCTGACGTTGCCAAACAGAACAACCCATGGAAAAGCACCGACTTTGCCTCGAAGGCTCCGGGCCTTGACTGGCAGGCGTACTTTCAATCCGCTGGACTGGCAGTACAGCGAGATTTCATCGTATGGCAACCGTCCGCAGTCATTGGAGTCGCCGCACTCGTTCGCGATGAGAGCACCGAGCTCTGGAAGGAGTATCTCCGCTTCCACCTGGTGGAACACTATGCCAGCGTATTGCCCAAAGCGGTGGCAACTGAGCACTTCGCCTTTTACGGCACAATCCTGATGGGAACGCAGCAACCGCCGGACCGAAGCAAAGAGGCGATGGCTGCCACGAATGGCGCTCTCGGGCAGGCTGTCGGCCAGCTCTATACAGAACGCTACTTCCCAGTGAAGGCCAAGGCAAGAGCTCAGGCGATGGTCAAAGATTTGATGGCTGCGTATCGAGTACGCATTTCAGGTCTCAGTTGGATGTTGCCACAGACAAAAGAAAAGGCGTTAGCCAAATTGGCCGCTCTTCAGGTGATCGCAGGCTATCCCGACGTGTGGACAGACTATTCATCGCTCGATATCGCGCGTAATGATGCGTTCGGTAATATGCGCCGGGCAGAGGTTTTTATTCGTTCGCGCAATCTCGCTAAGTTGAAGCAACCTGTCGATCCCATCGAGTGGCCCATCAATCCGCAGACTCCCGGTGCCGTCATTATGTTCAGCCCGAACGCGGAATTCTTCACGGCTGCGATACTGCAGCCGCCTTATTTCGATGGCGAAGGCGATTCCGCCTCCAACTATGGATCAGCCGGGGCTGCGATGGCGCACGAAATCAGTCACAGTTTCGATGAGCTGGGGAATATCTACGACGCACAGGGTCGGCTCGGGGATTGGTGGACGGCAGAAGATCACGCCCGGTATCATGAGGCCGCCGAAAAACTTATCGCGCAATTCAACCGTTACTGTCCCGTACCCGACCTTTGCGTCAATGGCAAACAAGTTTTGTCCGAAAACGTTGCAGACCTGGCGGGGTTGCACGTAGCGCATGACGCCTACGTACTCTCACTCAAAGGCAAAACCGGCGTCATCATTGGCGGATTAACTGGCGAACAGCGTTTCTTCCTGGCGTTCGCAAAGAGATGGCGGAAGCTCCAGACCGAAACAGCGCTGCGCCAGCAGATTCAGACCGATACGCACTCGCCCGGCGAATATCGAAGCGATACAGTGCGCAATGTTGATCCCTGGTATGAGGCCTACAAGGTCACGCCGAGCGACAAACTCTACGTGAAGCCCGAGGATCGAGTCGGCATTTGGTAACACGATTCGTGAGTAAATCCCCGCAAGGTCTGGTTCCGACGAAGTCAAACGACTGCGGAGCCTCTTCAGCCCGTATGCCGAAGTGCGACGCCTGACAACTCCACGGTATGTCCACTGCTGTCGCTCTTGAGGGGAAACGGACTACTCGAAGTGTGTGCGGGGTGCTTCATGTTAGATTGACCCCGCTTTCATTCCGAGAAACGTGCCTGGTGGGATTCACATTGTGGGCAGAACGGAGCCGCAAGGCGCATGACCTTTCCTGACCCGGCGCACGTGTAATCAGCGTTAGTCGTGGCGATGGAAAGTGTAATGTCCACTCCAACTGTTGCGGGCATGCACTGGAGCTAAGCCGGAGCCTTGAGGCTCGCATTTCTCGTCCACACCCGTGTTAGGGTTGTACCAACTGTTTCCAGCCCACACTAGCTTATAGATAGTTCCGTCTTTGGTCTCGACCGACGCCTTATACTCCCCAGAACGCAAATCGAGCACCATGCCCGTACTAGGATCGAATGTGATTCCTTCTAAACTCATAGCATCGCTATTCATACTAATAACACTTCCCAAAAACTGTGATGAAGAATGACAACCAACGTCTCTTTCATCTTGTTGGTCGCCGATCTGAGCTTCATAGAGAATACTTTGGTCCGTTCTCCTTAATGAACTTCAAACGACCCTAAAGATATAGAGAAGAGCCTATCCCGGGCCCTCTTCTCCAATTCATCGCAAGCTGCGATAGCTTCCTCCAGATCACTGAACGGATGCACATCCTCACTACCACTCATCTTAGAGCACGAGAACATCAGCATGTACCTCACCATATGTGAACCTCCTTCAAAAGAAGTGCAAGCGGACGGAATCCAGCCACACGCGATCAATGTATGTCGCAATAGTGCCGTGAGTGTTGAGTGCCTGCCGCAGCTCAATCATCGGTCCTCACCGTACGGCAGTGAGCGCCATATCAAATCGTAGGGGACTGTCCAGAAAGGCTGTTTGCAGCACGCGCCAGCTTCGCCACAAGTTGAGAGTTGCGTCCTCGTCGCGTTGCAGTTCAGACAACGGATTTCTGCCATCGGCGGCGGTAAGAGATGCTGTTTCCTCCGCGCGGCAGGCATTGCTGCAGATTCGTCGAGGGTCATTAGGGCTGACGCGGTGCCTTTATCGCAGGCGAGGGTAGCACCGCTGGACATGCATTGCT
>Ga0136846_1229009_pt1 | contig 29043 bp, 19 predicted proteins | sample HopSoiMetagenom2_FD_96841 | JGI IMG/M metagenome (GOLD analysis project Ga0136846, IMG submission 96841) | Grasslands soil microbial communities from Hopland, California, USA - 2 Assembly 2016 (version 4) | ecosystem: Environmental > Terrestrial > Soil > Grasslands | place: USA: Hopland... | reverse complement strand
CCGGCTCAGTGTTGAGTAAGCGATGAAGGAACGGCGCCTGCTGGAAAGAATAGCGGCCTGGGAAGATGGTGAACAACGCACCAACCAGACGCAGGTCGACATTCTTGTCCGGTCGGTGACCGACCATCTTCGGCGCCTTCTCAATACGCGGCAAGGCAGCGTGCAGCTTGATCCGCTCTTCGGTGTACCCGACTTCACCAATATCGCCGGCGGACTCACAGCGGGTTCCACCGGCGATATTGAAGAAGAGATTCGCCGCATGGTGTTGAAGTACGAGCCACGGATCAAATCGCCCAGGGTGGTGGTGAGCCGTGAATCGACAGATGTGCTGTCCATCAGGTTCGCACTTGAGGGCAAGCTCGAAGTGGATGACCGGGAGATCCCGCTCCAGCTATCTACAACGGTTGGCGCAAGCGGCAAGGTCAACATCAACTGATTTTTAATGGCCCTTTAATTGTTCCTTGAGCGAGAAGATCAACATGTTCAATCGGTACTATGAAGATGAATTGAACAAGCTCAAGGGACTGGCGGTCGAGTTTTCCCGGGCCAACCCCGCGCTGGCGCCCATGCTCTCCGGCGCTTCGGCCGATCCCGATGTGGAGCGTCTGCTCGAAGGCGTCGCCTTTTTAACGGGCCTTACGCGCCAGAAGCTGGACGATGAATTCCCCGAGTTCGTCCAGGAACTTGCCAACCTCCTTTTTCCGCACTACCTGCGTCCGATTCCTGCCAGCACGCTGGTGAGCTTTGCCCCCAAAGGCCTGCTGGCCGAGAGCGTGAGCGTAGCGGCGGGTTCCAAAATTGATTCGGTTCCAGTGGACGGAACGCCCTGCCGGTTTCGCACCTGCACCGAGCTGGTGGTCCATCCTCTCAGTCTGTCGGCGGCCCGGCTTGTCAGCGGAGCCGGCCAGGCGCCCCGGCTGGTCCTGGCGTTCGACATCCAGGGCGGGCTTGATCTGACGCAATGGACAGTGCCTGCGATTCGCCTGTTCCTTGGCGGCGGCTACACCGAGGCTTCCAAGCTGCTTTTGCTGCTCGCCAACCATGTCAAAACAGCAAGCGTGAAGAGTGATGGTGTCGCGTCGGATCTTGGGCCGAAAGCCATCCGGCATTCCGGATTTGAAAGCGAACTGCTGCCTTATCCCAGCCATGCCTTCCAGGGCTATCGCGCCTTGCAGGAGTTCTTTGTCCTGCCCGAGAAACTCCTGTTTGTGGACATCGAAGGCCTGGACAAGGCGCTGGCAAAAGGAACCGGAACCTCGTTTGAAGTTTCGCTCTTGCTGGATCACCTTCCCGACTGGATGCCGGACATACGCGCCGACAGCTTCATGCTGAACATCGTGCCTGCGGTCAACCTCTTTGAGCATGCCGCAGACCCTGTCAATCATGAACACCGGGCGAGTGAATACCGCCTCATGCCCGAGGCAGCCAATCGGCAGCACTACCAGATCTATTCCGTCGACCAGGTCGTGGGCTATCAGCAAGGCGCCTCCAGGGAGCGCGCCTATGTGCCGTTCGGCATGTTGCAGCACGACGGAAGCAACACGCTCAGCTACCGCACCACCTTGCGTTCCGCCACGGTGGGGCGGGGCAGCGATGTATTTCTTTCGGTGGCCTACCCTCCCGGCGATGTCCCCTTGCCAGAGACGCTGTCGGTCCAGATCACCTGCACCAATCGCCAGCTGCCGGAAAGCCTCAAGCTGGGCGACCTGAGCAAGCCGACCAGCAGCTCACCCGACCGCATGACTTTCCGCAACATCCGGCCCATGACGTCCCCGCTCAATCCACCCTCGGGTGAAGCGCTGCTCTGGCGGCTGGTCTCGCATGTCTCGCTGAATTTTCTGTCGATCGCCAATGCCGAAAACCTGCGCGCGCTGCTGGGACTTTATGTTTTCTCCGAGCGGCAAGAGCAAGGCCAGGAGACCGCCAATCGCCGGCGTATTGACAGCATCCAGCAAGTGACCGCGACACGCGAGACGCGGCTGGTGGGGCGCGGCAGCCTTCTGCGCGGCCAGCAGATACGCATCAAGTGCCGGCTGGATTTTTTCGCCAGCATTGGCGACATGTACGTTTTCGGTTGTGTCCTTGACCGTTTTCTCGGCGACTACGCCGGCATCAATTCATATACCCGCGTCGAACTTGAAGACGCTTTCACAGGAGCAGTCTTCAAATGGCCGCCAAGATTGGGTCAGCAGCCGCTGCTGTAGAGGAGCAACTCCTCGCCCATGGCGAGAGGTTCTCCTACTTCCAGGCCATCCGCTTGCTGCGGCTGTTTGGAAAGGCGCGCGGGATGGAAACGGGCAGCTTGCGCATTCGCCCCAAGCTGAGCCTGGGCTTTCCTGAAAACGACATCGACAGCATTGAGCCGTTGCCCGAAGGCGGCTACCGGATCACGGCGAATTTTTTCGGCCTGTACGGCGTGGCCTCGCCACTGCCGACGTATTACACCGAAGACCTTTTTGAAGAAGAGCGCGAGGGGCGCCACGCCACCCGCGATTTTCTGGATGTCGTCCATTACGCGACCTACCCGCTGCTGTTCGACGCGTGGAGAAAACACCGCCTGCAGGACCGCGTGCTGGAAGATGGCGATGCGGGCGTCCTTGACCTGTTCTACTCATTTATTGGGCTGCATGCCAGCGACCTGCGGGACGGGCTGCCGGTCAGCGACGGCTTGTTGCGTTATGCGGGCTTGTTCAACCTGCACCCGCGGTCGGCGCTTGGCCTTAACACCTTGCTGGCCGACGCGTTCAGGCCCGCGAAAGTCCAGGTGCAGTGCTGCACGCTTCAGTATGTTCCCATCCCCGCTGATCAGCGGCTTCATCTGGGTCTGCAGGCGCATCAGTTGGGCGAGGATACCTATTTAGGCAGCCAGGTCGATGACTACAGCGGCAGCATCACGATCACGCTCAGTGACCTGCCTGAGGATTCTTTTCACCAGCTGCTGCCCGGAACACCAGGGCATCAGCGGCTTGAGTTCCTCACCCGCTTTTACCTGATTGATCCGCTGGAAGTCAGGGTCGTCCTGGAACTGAGGCACGAGGAAGCACGGGCGGCTCGCACCTTAAAGGGGCTAGGCGCGATGCAAGCCACACCCGAGTCCAGCACGACAAACTGGACCCGCTTGGGGCTCGATACCTGGCTGACGCCGGAGCACGTGCACCAGCCTACCCGTGTGGAATTCACCCTGTAATTTTCGGCATTCATTCTTCATAAATAGAGAAAGAAAAATCATGTTGCTGGTCGAACTGAAACCCCTGGTCGGACGCCTGAATGCCTTTACCAAACAGGCGCTCGAAGACGGTGTGGGCCTTTGCGTGTCCCGCAGCCACTACGAAATCACGGTCGAGCATTTGCTGGCCAAGCTGTTCGACAACGTCCAGGCCGACGTGGCGCTGCTGCTGCGCCAGAACGGCGTGGACGCTGCCCTCGTCAAGCGCGGGATAGACCGCGCCCTGGAGGACATGCGCACCGGCAACGCCGGCAAGCCGGCTTTCTCGCCGTTGCTGCTTGAGCTCATGCAGGATGCCTGGCTGATCGCCTCGGTCAACCTGGGCGAGGCCCGCATTCGTTCCGGCGCGATTTTGCTGGCCTTCCTGGCTCGCGCCAGCTACTACGCCACCGGCGACTACGCCGAGCCGCTGCGCGCGCTCAACCGTGAAAGCCTGCTCAGCGGCTTCGGCGCCGCGTGCGGCGCTTCGATTGAAGAAACCCCGGGTGCCGGCGAAGGCGGCGGTGCGGGCGGCGGCCAGGCGGCTGCCGGCGGCGAAGGCAGCGCGATCGCGCGCTTTTGTGAAAACTTCACCGACAAGGCGCGCAACGGCAAGATAGATCCGGTCTTCGGCCGCGACAAAGAAATCCGCCAGATGGTGGACATCCTGGCCAGGCGCCGCAAGAACAACCCCATCTGCGTGGGCGACCCCGGCGTCGGCAAGACCGCGGTGGTCGAGGGCCTGGCGCTGCGCATCGTCGACGGCGATGTGCCCGACTCGCTCAAGGACGTGACTATCCTCGGCCTGGACATGGGGCTGCTGCAGGCCGGCGCCAGCGTCAAGGGTGAATTTGAAAACCGCCTCAAAGGCGTGATCACCGAAGTCAAGGGTTCGGCCAAGCCCATCATCCTGTTTATCGATGAAGCCCACACCCTGATCGGGGCAGGTGGGCAGGCCGGCACTTCGGATGCCGCCAACTTGCTCAAGCCCGCATTGGCGCGCGGCGAGCTGCGCACCATCGCTGCCACCACCTGGGCTGAGTACAAAAAGTATTTTGAGAAAGACCCGGCGCTGGCTAGACGCTTCCAGCCCGTCAAGCTCGACGAGCCCGATTTGGCGACCGCCGTCATCATCCTGCGCGGCCTGAAAGAAAAATACGAAGACGTGCACCACGTGGTGATGCGCGACGATGCCATTGTGGCCGCCGCTGAACTCTCCAGCCGCTACATCACCGGCCGCCAGCTGCCCGACAAGGCCGTTGATTTGCTGGACACCGCCTGCGCGCGCGTGAAAGTGCTGCAAAGCGCCAAGCCCGATGTGCTGGAAGACAAAGAGCGCCAGATGCAGGCCCTGGAGCGCGAGCAGCGCGGCCTGGAGCGCGACCGCGACAACCACCAGCCGGTGGATGCCGAGCGCCTGGGCGCCATTGCCGGCCTGGTCGTCACGCTGGCCGCCGAGGCAGAGGTTCTCAGGGCCGAATGGAGCAAGCAAAAGAGCGCCGCCGATGCGCTGCTGGCCGCACGCGCCGCCTGCCAGGCCGCCAAGGCCGCCAACGCCACACCTGCCGAATTTGAGGCGCTCTCGCAGAAGGTAGGCGAGGCCGGCAAGGCCTTTGAAGCGGCCCAAGGCGCCAACCCGCTGGTGCGCGTCGACGTGGACCCGGACGTGGTAGCCAAGGTCGTGTCGGACTGGACGGGCATTCCGGTCGGCAAGATGCTGCGCGACCAGGCAGAAAGCGTCATGCGCATGGAGTCCGTGCTCACGGCCCGCATTCGCGGCCAGGACCACGCCATGCACCAGATCACTGAAGTGCTCAAGACGGCCAAATCGGGCCTGCGCGATCCGCAGCAGCCGCTGGGTGTGTTCCTGCTGGCCGGCCCATCCGGCGTCGGCAAGACCGAAACGGCGCTGTCGGTGGCCGACATCCTGTTCGGCGACGAAAAATCGACCGTCGTGGTCAATATGAGCGAGTTCCAGGAGAAGCACAACGTCAGCCGCCTGATCGGCTCGCCGCCCGGCTACGTGGGTTACGGCGAGGGCGGTGTGTTGACCGAGGCGGTGCGCCAGCGCCCTTATTCGGTGGTGTTGCTCGACGAGGTCGAGAAAGCCCACCTCGATGTCCTCAACCTGTTCTACCAGGTCTTCGACAAGGGCATGCTGTCGGATGGCGAAGGCAAGGACATCGACTTTTCCAATACCGTCATCTTCCTGACCTCCAACCTGGCGACCGATGTCATTACCGAAATGACGGCAGGTGACGAAAAGCCCGATGCGGCGACGCTGCTGTCCGCCATCAGGCCTATTCTGTCGGCGCACTTCAAGCCGGCGCTGCTGGCGCGCATGACGGTCATACCTTACTTCACCCTGGCGCAAGACGCACTGGCCGGCATCGTGCGCCTGAAGCTCAACAAGATCGTGCAGCGCCTGGCGCACAACAACAAGATGGCCTTTACCTACAGCGATGCGGTGGTGCAGCAGATCGCCGCGCGCTGCACCGAAGTGGAAACGGGCGCGCGCAACGTCGACTTCATCCTGCGCAGCGGCGTCATGCCGCTGATGTCGCAGGGAATTTTGTCGCGCATGAGCACGGGCGAACAGCCCGGCAGCGTGAAGCTGGACATCGACGCCCAGAACGAATTTACCGTGCAATTTTTAGACAAGGCCGCGGCATAACGCGCTTGTTGCGCCATTGACGCGTGCAACGTACTTGAGGAATAGAGGAAAACTGAAATGACTTCGCTTGATAAAAACCTTAACGCTGGCAACAAGCGTTTTTCATTCGCTTCCAAAGCCTATCCGGCGGACAAGTTTTCCGTGGTCAAGATGGAAGGCTACGAAGCCATCTCCGCCAATTTCTCGTTTGAGCTGACGCTGGTGTCGGACGACGTGTCGGTTGACTTCGAAAAAATGCTGTCGAATCCGGCGACTTTCACCTTGTACGCGGCGGGCGGCAATATGGAGACGCCTTACCACGGCGTGCTGTCCGAGTTTGAGCAGTTGCACCAGTCCGGGGATCTGGTCTTTTACCGGGCGGTGCTCGCGCCTCGCCTGCAGCGCCTGACCCTTTACCGCACGTCCGACGTTTTCCTCAATGACCAGACGATTCCCGATGTTCTTGAGGCAGTCATCAAAGACAGCAAGGAAAGCGGGCTGACTTCGGCAGACTACGAAAAGAAACTGAAGGGAAGTTACCGCCCACGCAGCTTTGTTTGCCAGTACCAGGAAACCAACCTGGACTTCATCATGCGCTGGATGGAAAAAGAGGGCATGTACTTCTACTTCGACCACAGCGGCGGCGCGGAAAAGCTGGTCATGGTCGACGACACCACACTCCAGCCCGCGGGCGTGCTCGGGGTGACTTACCGGCCGGTTGAAAACATGGCCAGCGGCGCCGCCAAGGACTCCATCCAGAATTTTGTCTGCCGGCAAAAGCCGCTTCCCAAGCAGGTGATCCTGCAGGGTTTCAACTACAGCAGCGCCGCCGTGGAGTTGAAGCAGACGGCGCCCGTGTCGGACAGCGGCGCCGGCGACGTGATGCTGTACGGCGAAAACTTCCTGACGCAGGAAGAGGGCCAGCGCTATGCCAAGTTGCGTGCCCAGGAAATCCTGTGTGGCGGCAAGGTGTTCAAAGGCGAGGCCACGGCCGTCGGGGTGCGCAGCGGCTATTTCATGCAAATGGCTGCGCATTACCGCACGGACTTTAACGGCAAGTACCTGGTTACCGAGGTAGAGCACTATGGCTCCCAGGCCGGCGTGCTGCTGGCGGGTATTGCCAATTCATTTGGTGGAACCCCCGGTGAGACCGATTACCACCTGAAATTCAGGGCCATTCCTTCCGCCGTGCAGTTCCGCCCGGCGCGTTCCATGATCCGGCCCTTTATCGCCGGCACGGTCAGCGCCATCGTGGATGCCGAAGGTTCGGGCCAATATGCCGAGATGGATACGTTGGGCCAGTACAAGGTTCAACTGCCCTTCAGCAAAACCGGCAAGGCCGCTAACAAGGGGTCCGCCCGCATCCGCATGGCCACGCCGTATTCGGGCAGCAACCATGGCATCAACTTCCCCTTGCACAAAGGCGCCGAGGTGCTGCTGTCGTTCATCGACGGAGACCCCGACCAGCCTGTGATCGTCAGCGCGGTGCCCAACTCGGAAAACCCGAGCGTGGTGAACAACGCAAACCCGGCACAGAGCCTGATCACGACCGCCGGCGGCAACCAGATCCTGATGGACGACACCAAGGGCAAGGAGGTGGTCTATATCACCTCGCCTTATCAAAACAGCGCGCTGGTGATCGGCAACCCGGAGGGCCGACGCAGCACCGTGGGCCGGGATGGCAAAGACGGCAAGGACGGAGCTGCGGGCGCCAAGGGCGACACCGGCGCAACGGGTACGGCCGGCGCGACGGGAGGCAAGGGCGACAAAGGCGATACCGGAGCTACAGGTGCTACGGGCGCCACCGGAGCTGCTCCACCGGAAGCCCCCAAACCAAGCTACCCCGGCATCTGGGCATCCACCAGCGGCAGTTCCGAGAGCATCACGTTCGGCACCACCAATGCGATCAAGGTCGGCTACAACAATACCCTTGGCCTGTCGATCGACAACTCGGTGAGCGCTTCCATTGCCAACAAGGTCGCATTGGGCGTCAGCGCAACGCTGAGTTACGGCAACGATGTGGCGTGGAAGCTCGGGCGCAGCATCACGCTGGACGACTCGGAAGCCATTTCCATGAAGGCTTCAGGCAAGCTGAGCGGCAACAAAGACGTCATGATTTCCGGTGGCCAGGCGGCGCCGCTTGCGGCTGCGGCCGAGGCCGCCAAGACCACCGTCAAGAAAGCCGTGCTGCTGGCGACCGGCCTCAACGTCGCGGCCGGAGTTGCCGCCGGCGCGCTGATCAATCAGGGCGCCGATCTTGACGACAAGGGAAAAGCGAAATTCAAGGACAACAGCTGGGGCAACTGGTCCGCACGCGCGCTGGGCATTGTCTCCGGGCCCCTGACGGCCATCGCCATCAACAGGGTGCTCAATGGATTGGCGACCACGCTTGCCGAGCTGACCAAACCGTCGCTGGCTTTCGCGAGCAATATCAAGCTTGACACCTCGGGTGCGGAAATTTACTCCACCGACTTGCCGCCGCTCAGCCAGGGCCGCATCATGCTTTCGCCGGGTAATGTCACCCTGCATGCCGGCTTGCCCATGCCTTTGCCCCCGCCGGTATTGCCCGGTGGAGTGGCCGGCCCGCACATATTGCCGCCTGCGGAAACCATGGGTTCGGCGATAGAGCTGACGCGCACGCGCATCAAATTGACGAATAGCATGATCGCGGTCCCGCCGCCGAGTTCGTTGCAACTGGAGGCCACGGCCGCGACGCTTGCCACCTTGAACCCGGGAGGCGAAGTCAAGCTGAACCACGTGACCGGCGGCCATGTGACGCTCGCCGGCGCCGGCATAACTGCCACCTCGGGGACTGCCGAGCTGGCGCTGGAGCTGATAGGCAGCGCAACTCTGCAGGCGACACCCACCGCCAAGATCTCCGTCACCGCGGCAAATATCCAGGCATCGGTGGCCCCGGGCAGCGGACTGATTGTCGATTCAACAGGCGGCGGGATTTTTGCGCCCGGTGGAAACGCGATATCGGTTTCGCCCGGTACGGTTGCCATTAAAGGCATGTTGATCCAGCTCGGATAACCGGCACCTGGTGCACGCCCCATGAAAATCTTCAAACCAGACTCGCTCGGCCTGCTGCATCGCGGCATGCGTTTCGCGCGCAAGAACCAGCTGTCCATAGGCATGATGGCCTTCTTTCCCCTGGACGAGACGCCGGGCTCGGCGCTATTGCCCGAAGCCCAGATGTGGAAGGCCGCCGCCGAGGCGATCGGCAGTGACGCCGTCATGGACGAAGGCCTGCCCAAACCGGCTGGCGAGTTCCTTGTGTTCGGCGCCGCGCATGCGCCTTCGGGTGTGGCCGCCCCCGAGGTGGCCGTCAGCGCGCAGGTGGGCAGCCTGTCCAAAACACTGCGTGTCAGCGGTGACCGGCATTTCAACGCGCTGGGCGTGATCAGCGGGCCCAAACCATTCACTCACATGGCGATCAGCCCGCAGACGGCTTTTGGCGGCGCGGGCTCTGCCGACAACCCCGCCGGCAAGGGCCTGGTCAAACTGAAGAACGCCGACGGCAGCGAAAGCCTGCCCTTGCCCAACGTGGAACACATGGCAAAGCTGGTGCTGCGGCCCGGTGACGAAGCGCCCGCCGCCGGCTTCTGGTCGCTGCCGCCTGATTCACCGCTGCGCAAGCAGCACCTCGGTACGTTCAACGACGCCTGGCTCAAAACAAGCTGGCCGCACCTGCCCGACGACACGCAGCCCGCTTATTTCAATGTGGCGCCGCCCGACCAGCGCCTGGGCGGATTTTTCCGCGGCGACGAAAAGATCGTGGTGCACAACATGCACCCGCAACGCGCTTTAATCAGCTCGGCCTTGCCGCAAGTGCGCGCGCGATGCTTTATCAACCGGCGCACGGCGGGTGGAGGCGAGGAGTTTGTCGAGGTCACCTCGCGTGCGGAAACCGTCTGGCTGTTTCCGGGGCAGGGCTGCGGCGTCGTGCTGTTCCGCGCGCTGGCCCAGGTGGCCGACGAAGATGCTGATGATGTGCTGCACCTGCTGGCCGATTGGGAAGACCTGCGCAGCGCGCCCTTGCCGCTGGATCATTACTATCGCGCATTTAAGGCCCAGTTGCCGCAAGCGCCCGTTGCCCCTGCCGATCTCCCGCCGGTTGTGGCGCCGGCAGTGCCTGCCGTCGCGGCCGCTGCCATGCCGGCCGCTGCCGCCGCCCTCACAGTGCCGGCAGTTGCCATGGCCATGCCTCCGGAGCTTGCCGCCGTGCAAAAGCAGGCGGCCGAGCTGGAGACCCACACGCGAGAGCTCATGCGCCAGCACGGCATCACGGACGCCGACATCGCGCCCTACCTGAAGCCGCCTGTCGACGGGCCCGCACCGTCATTCGCCGAACTTGAAAAGATGTCTCAGGACCTTGAGGCCGACACCCGCGCGCTCATGAAGCAGCACAACATCAGCGAGGCCGACGTGGCCGCCGCGGTTCGCCAGCCTCCGCCGGAGCCGGCGCCTAGCGCGGACGAGCTGAAAGACATGGTCAAGAAAATCGAAGCCGACACGCGTGAGTCCATGCGCAAGCACGGCATCACTGAGCAGGACATCCAGAAAGAGTTCGACTCGCGGCCGGAACTCGCCGGGCTCGCCGCAGATTTCCGCAAACCGGGCCCGGACATCGACCAGGCCTTTGCGGCCCTCGGGGCAGCTATGGCTGCGCAGGCCGTGGCACCGCCGGCCATCAAGCTGCCAACACTGCCGCTGCCCACCTTGCCTGCGGCGAAACCGCCGCCGGCGCAGAAGTTGACACGCGAGGAGGTCGTTGCACGCCATGCGGCCGGCAAAGGCTTTGCCTCGCATGATCTTTCCGGCGTTGACCTGTCGGCGCTTGACCTCGCCGGCGCCGATTTCTCGGGTGCCTTGCTCGAAGGCACTGGGTTCGCCGGTAGCAAGCTGGCCGCCGCCAACTTCAGCCAGGCCTTGCTTCAGGGCGGTGACTTCAGCGAGGCGGACTTGAAGGGCGCGAAGTTTGGCGGCGCCAGCGCAGGCCAGGCTGTTTTCAAGCAGGCGCTTCTGGACACCAGCGACCTGGCGCACGCCGACTTCACGGGAGCCGACTTTTCAGCGGCCAGCGTGGCGGGCGCCAAGCTGAGCGATGCCGTCTTTGACGGCGCCAAGATGGCCGGCCTGAAAGCCGCGGGCTGCACCGCCTTGCGCACCAGTTTTGCCGGCGGCGACCTGGCCGGGGCGGATTTTGCCCGCGCTGTGCTGACAGGTGCCGCTTTCGCCGGCGCCAAAGTCGGCAAGGCGAGCTTTGCCGGCGCCAATGGCGACAACGCTGATTTCCAGCAGGCTGACGCGACCGGAGCCAACTTCACCGGCGCCAGCCTGTGTGCTTCGCGGGCCGACGGTAGCAGCCAGTTTGCCGGGGCGCAGCTGCCGGGCGCGCAGCTTGAGCGGGCGGCCTGGGGTGGCGCGATGATGGGCGGCGCCCTGTTCGAAGGCGCCTTGTTGGACAACGCCGACTTCAGCGACATCAAGGCAGCGGGCGCCAACTTCGGCCGGTCATCGGCCAAAGGCGCACGCTTTGACAAGGCCGACCTGAGCGGCGCCGACTTCACCGGCGTGAACCTGCACAAGGGCTCGCTGCGCAAAGCCAACACCGAACGCACGCTGCTGCGCAAGGCCAACCTCTATGGCGTGGATTTTTATGACACCACGCCCACCATTGCCAGTCTCGAGGGCTCCAACATCGACCAGACGATTTTGCTGGTCAGAAAGCCGGTGGTTTGAATGGCTGCCCGCTCACCCGTGTCTCCAGTTTGCTATCGTATTGATAGCTGCTTGCCAATATGGATATTGGGCTACAGCCCTAAAACACTCGTAAACCCAGGGGAAGCGCGATGGATGTAAAAGATGCGCTGGCCCAGCTGGCCAGTGACCGCTACCTGGCCGATGCAGACCTGTCCGGCGCCGATTTGTCGGGCGCGGATTTCATCGGCTGCCACCTGGAGAACGTCCGCTTGGCAAATGCCAAGCTGTCAGGCAGCAAGCTCGCCGGCAGCGTCTGGCAGGGCTGCGACCTCACGGGTGCCAACCTGGCAGGCGCTGATCTGTCGGCCGCCCAGATGCAGGACGTCAAGCTTGCAGGCGCCAACCTGGAGGCCACCAATGCCTCCGGCGCGAACTGGTCGAAAACAGACCTGAGTGGCGTGAAAGCCAAGGGCACCGATTTCAGCCACGCATCGTTTGATTCCGTCAACCTGAGCGCTGCGCAGTTTGCCGGCGCAAGGCTTTTCAAGGCTGCATGCTATGGCTGCACGCTGGACGGCGCCGACTTCACAGGGGCGGACCTTACCCGCTGGGTGGTGATAGGCACCGACCTGCGCACCGTGCGTTTCGAACGGACTCAGCTGGTGCAGGCCTACCTGAAGGATTGCGACCTGGAGGGCCAGCGCTTTGCCGGTTGCGACCTGACCATGACCATCTTCAATGGCAGCAACCTTCAGGCCGCCGATTTGTCGGGGCTGGCGCTGGACCGCACCAGCCTGATGGGGGCCCAGCTGCAAAAAGCCCAACTGGCCGGCGTGAAAGGCACCTACACCGCCTTGCTGGGCGCCAACCTGGCCGGCGCCAACCTGAGCGCTGCGGTCTTTGAGATGGCCGATGCCAGCGACGCCGACTTCAGCGGCGCACGCTGCGACGGCTCGCGCTGGCACATGTCGGTGATGCAGCGCATCAAGGCCGCCGATGCCAGCTTTGCCAACACCTTCCTGGTTTACTGCGATCTGTCGAATGCCGACCTGTCGAACGCCGATTTCAGCAGCGCAGACATGAGCCACGCCAACCTGCATGCCGTGCTGGACCAGGGCACACGCTGGGGCGGCGCCAACCGCAGCGGCGCCCGCGAGACCGACGAGAAACTTTTGCGTGCCGAACGTTGGCAGGCCGCCTGACCATTTTTTTGAAAGACACAACCATGTCAAATCCTTCCGCCACTTCCGCTTTCCCCCTGCCGCAATCCAGCCCGGGCCTTGTTTCCGCTGTCGTCACCGGGCGGGCCGACAAATGGTTTTTTCTCGATGCGGCTTCCGGCGCCGGCGGTGCCGACCGCGCACTGCGTGCCGAGAGCTGCCTCATCCAGCCCGAATGCGGCGACACGGTGCTGGTCTGCCAGGGCGTTGCCGTGGGCCTGACCAGCGTTCCCTACATCCTGGCCGTGCTGTCACGTGCCGATGCGCAGCATGGTGTGCTGGCACTCCCGGGCGGCGCGCAGATACGCGCCGATGCGGGGGCGCTGGCTTTTGTCGCCAGCGATATCGGCCTGGAAGGCGCGAACAGCGTGTCGCTGAAGGCGCCGCATGTGGCGGTGGACGCCGCCGCCGGTGAACTCCGCTTTAACCGCCTGGCGTCCACCATCGGTGAGCTCAGCGCCAGCCTGGGCAGCGTGCGCACTGTCGCACAGGCGGTGACGTCAACCGTGGGCCGCCTGGTGCAGAAGGCGACCAACAGCTTTCGCTGGACGGAAAACCTGGACGAATCCCGTGCCGGCCGTATGCGCCTGCAGGTGGCCGAACGCTTTCACCTGAAGTCGCGCCACGCCAGCGTGATCGCCGAAGGCCAGGTCAAGATCGACGCCGAAAAAATCGACCTCGGTTGAGCCGGGCCGGAAAAGAGAAGAGAAGAGAAGAGAAGAGGAAAGCCACCATGTTCGCAGTCACCAAACAGAACGGCCAGTGCATGGCCATGCCGGACGTCTGCAAGACGCCCGCGCCCCCGGCGCCGCCGATTCCCATTCCCTATCCGAATATCTCCATGCCCATGATGGGCAATCCGTCCACCATGAAGGTCTTGATCAGCGGCATGCCGGCGCTGACCAAGTCTTCCAAGATACCGATGAGCAATGGCGACCAGGCGGGCGTGGCGGGCGGTGTGGTGTCGGGAAAGATAATGGGAGAGACCGAGTTCGTCATGGGCAGCATGAAGGTCAAACTCGAGGGCAACCCGGCCGTCAAGCTGGGCGACCCCACCAAACAGAATGCGGGCAATGGGGTTGGCGCGGTGCTGGCGCCCAGCCAGGCCGTTGTCATGATCATGGGCTGAGCAAAGGAAATAAATGAAAACTGTCTGGATCACTGCCCTCAAAGAAGACCAGCCTCGCGTCGCCGCGGTCACTGCCGTGCTCAAACGCTACGGCCTGCAGTGCAAGGGCCACTTCTGGGCCGACCAGCCCGACAAGATGGCCTGGCGCGTGGCGCTGGATGCCATGCTGGAGGCCAAGGCCGATGTCTGGCTTGTGTTGGTGGATGGCGATGAGGTCAAGAAGCCTTCTGTGCGCTATGGCCTGTCGCTGATGGCCTCGGCCCTGCGCAGCGCGCGCGGTGGCAACTTCCCCATGCTGACGCTCTGGAACTCGGCCCCTGCCGCCGAGGCCGCACTGCCGCCTCTCATGGCGCAGGCCGAACTGCTGCTGGAGTCGGGCGCGACCTGGCCCGCCAAAATCGTGGCCAAGGCCAATGTGCCAGCCAAGGCATCGTCCGCCGAATTCCGGCTCGACGTACTGGGCAACGAGCGCCTGGGCCAGTGGTTTGAGATCGGCCCCGTGGCCGGCATCTGGCCGGGCGTGGTGTTCGGCATAACGGGCGGCGTAATGGGCGGCGGCGCCGAGATCCAGTTCCAGGCCGTGGGCCCCAAGGCCATGCTGCCGGAAAAGACCACGCTGGAGTTCGCGCAAGAGGGGATGAAGATCGAAGTCGCCGGAAACGAATACGCCGCATGGGCCGTGCGCAACCAGGTCGACGGCAACAGCTCCTACTTCGTCAAAGTCAAGGGTTGCCCTGACTCGATTCTTTTTATGCCTTATGCCGAGGAAGCGGATGCGGAAGCCACTGTCCTGAGGCTGGTGTGAATCCGCGGACTTTTCCGGTTTTAGCGCCGCTCACAAAACCCAGCGAAGCGGTCCTGGCTAGGCGCGTCGCCGCAGACAGTGCACCAGCACGGCAAGGCGGCGCAACAACGCCAGGAGGGTTTTGTGAGTGGCGCTTAGTCCAGCCGCTTGCGGGCCGGGCCGGTGATATCGCCGCCCGCGCTGACCAGCAGGGCTTCACCCGGGTCGTAGGGCAGCTCGGCGACGCGCTCTTCATCGTTAAAGCGGTAGCCGACGCGGTAGACCGACTGGCTGTGGGCGGTTTGCAGCCGGGTGCCGCAGGTCTTGTCGCGCAGAAAGACCTCGACGGGGATGTCGCCTTGGGGGTCGTCGCTGGGCGCCGGCGGCACGGCGGGTGGAAACACCATCTCCCAGAGCGCCTTGCCGGCCAGCGCGCCGCCCACCATGCTCACGGCGGTAATGAGAGGTTTTTGCTTGCCCAGTTTGTCGCCGATGGCGCCGCCTATGACGGCGCCGGTTACGCCGCCCGGGCCCACCACGAAGCCGGCGCCGGCGCTGCCGAGGATGACCGGCACGGCCCAGCGTTTGTAGACAGCGGCGGTGGCATGGCGCTTGAGCAGGAAACCGCCGGTGAAGCCACCCATGGCCGCGCCTATCAGGGGTACGGCGTTGCGCAGCAGCCAGGGTTTGGCATTGTTCTCGCGGATCAGGTATTGCCGCTCCGGGATCAGCACTTCCCAGCAGGTGGACTCGACGGTGCTGGTGCTGGCCAGCGTGGCGTAGGCATAAAGCACAGGCGCAAGGACGGGTGGGGGCGGCGGTTCAGTGTCGGCCACGGCGGCGGGTTCTGTCGGCGCCGTGGCAGGAGTGATCTGACCCAGGGCGGGCACGGCCTGCAGCGCCATCGCGATGCAGGCAAGCCACGGGTAAATTGCCGCTCCAATTTGCATGGCTTATTATCATCTTCCCGAATGAATTCACCAAAATTACCTTTAATTACGCGCAGGCAAAAACTTGGTTGAACAAAGGTTTCATGGGGTGCGTACATGGCGGGTGGCCGGTGCCTGCCTGGCCGCGAGCGTGGCGGCGATGGCCTTGTCAGGCTGCGCCACGGCCAATTCCATGATGGGCGGCAACACGCGCAAGGACGCCGTGGCCGAAATCGCCTGGGGTTTTGCACGCAACGCCATCCTGCTGGAGGTCGAAGCCGATCCCCGGCTCAATGAATACGGCGGAGAGGCCCACACGCTGCTGCTCGGTGTTTACCAAATGGAAGATTCGGCGGCCTTCTATAAATTGATAGCGGATTCGGCCCTGGTGGGAAAATCGCTGGAAAGCGGCAAGGGCGGCGAGGGGTTTGTGCACTTTGCGCGGTATGTGGTAACCCCGGGCCAGCACTCCATCCTGCAGCTGGACCGGGCGCAAAAAGCGAAGTTCGTAGGAATTGCCGCCGGTTACTACCAGATCGAAGCGGCCCGGAGCGCGCGGCTCTTTGAAGTGCCGCTCACGATCGAGAGCGAGGGAATGGTCAGCACGACCTACAAAGCGGCCCCGGCGGCCCTGGTGGTGCGGCTGAATTTCGGCCCGGATGAGCTGGTCAATGCGCAGCGGCTTAACCGGGACCCGACAGAGAAGAAGTCCAGCGAAGCGGTTCCGCTTGACGGCGGAGGGCGGGAGATCAAGTTGACACCCGATGCGCTCAAGGATGCGGCGAACATCAACAGTGCAGTGAAAAAACTGGACAAATAAGGACAGCAGGCAGCACATGGATGAAAAACAAGGCATTTACTGGCACCAGGGCATGTTCCTGCAGTCCCAGCATTTCCAGATGGCTGACCTGCACAACCAGTTTCAGCACAAGCCCATCCAGGAGTCCGGCCTGCCGCATTTCTGGGGAGTGGGCGAGCTGGAGATCGTCGCCGCCGCTGCCGCAAACCGTACCGTTGAAGTGCAGTCCGCCAAGCTGCTGTTCCAGGACCGCAGCTATATTGAATACCCCGGCAACGCCGTCATCAAGGCCCGGCCTTTTGACGTGGACTGGGTCGAGGGCGACAAGCCTTTTACCGTCTACCTGGGGCTGAAGAAACTCAGCGCCACTGAAAACAACGTCACCATCGCGGCCGACCTGACCGAGGCCGGCACCGCGTCCACCCGTTATGCCACGCTGGCCAACCCGGCCGAGGTGGCCGACCTGTATTCAGACGGCCCGGCGGCCCAGGTGCGCACGCTGCTGCATGTCGTCAAGGTGTTTTTCGAGGGCGAGCTCGACAAGCTGCAGGACTACAGCCTGATTCCCATCGCACGCCTGGTGCGCGACGGCGACGCCATCAAGGTGTCTGAAAGCTTTATTCCACCCTGCTATGCGATCTCCGGCTCCAACGTGCTGCTGCGGCTGGTCAAGGACATCCGCGACGAGTTGACCGGACGCGCGCGCCAGCTGCAGGAATACAAAAGCCCGCGCGAAATGCAGAAGGCCGAGTTCGACGCGAGCTACATGGTGTTCCTGCTGGCCCTGCGCTCGCTGAACCGCGCCAGCCCCTACCTGTTTCACCTGACGGAGACGCGCCAGGTTCACCCCTGGCTGGCCTACGGCGCCATGCGCCAGCTGATCGGCGAGCTGAGCTCCTTTTCGGAGCGCTTCAACATGCTGGGAGAGGCCGAAGACGGCACGCCGGGCCTGCCGCCCTATGACCACGGTGACCTGGGCAAATGTTTCGAGCGTGTGCGCAGCATGGTGAGCCACCTGCTCAATGAAATCACCGTGGGCCCCGAGTTCCTGTGCATCTTGGAGCGCCAGGGCGACTACCACGTGGGCCAGTTGCCGCGCAATTTCTTCGGCCAGCGCAACCGCTTCTACCTGGTGATACGCACCGAAAAAGACATGGAATGGGTGGTGGACGCGGTGCAGCGCGACGTGCGGCTGGCGGCCGCCGACGAAATGCCGGGACTGATTTCCCACGCGCTGCCGGGCCTGGAGCTGATCCACATGGTGGCGGCGCCGCAGGGCCTGCCGCGCAGGTCATACTCCTACTACTTTCGCATCGAGCAGATGAGCCAGCAATGGGAAGTGGTGGAGCGCGAGGGCTCGATCGCGCTGTACTGGATGGATGCACCAGCCGACCTCAAGGCTGAAATTGTTGTGTTGCGGAGATAACGTGCGCCTTGTTGACTGTTTCATTCCCTTCATGGCCTTCGTGCGCCACTTCCAGGCCCAGCCCTCGGGAAGCGCGGCGCCAGTCAAGGAACAGCTTGACAGCCTGCTGGCCGAGGCCCGCCGCAAAGCCCAGGAAGCCGGCATCTCCGAGGCCGACACGCTGAACGGCATGTTCGCCGTGGCCGCCTGGGCCGATGAAATCCTGCTGGCCACTGCCTGGCCGGGCGCCGAAGAATGGAAGCGCCTGTTGCTGCAAAAACGCTATTTCAACGTGTCCAGCGCCGGCGTGGAGTTTTTCACCCGCCTGGAGGCCCTGGGCGCGCAGCAGCTCGCGGTCCGCGAGGTCTACTTCTTTTGCCTCAGCATGGGCTTTGCCGGGCGCTACGGCCATGACCGCAATCCCAAGACGCTGGAAGACATCAAGCAGGCCTGCCTGTCGCAGCTGGTGCGCGATGGCGAAGGCCTTCAGGGCGACGGCAAGGTGATATTCCCGCAGGCCTACGCCAGCCTGGCGCGCGGCAAGGGCGGCAAGCAGCCGGGCGAGAGCCGCTGGGGCTGGCGCATCTCGTCGCTGACGCTGAGCGTGCTGCTGGCGCCGCTGGTGGTGCTGGCCGTGCTCTACGGCATCTACCACCTGATCATCTGGCAGACGGTCAACTCCATCATGGCGCAGATCAAATGAAGGCGCTGCGCACATTCCTTTTGTGGCTGCTGGTCCTGACGGTGCTGGCGTTGCTGAGCTGGGGCCTGGCTCTCTATATGGACTGGCCGCTGTGGGCGGCCGTGGCGGTGTTCTTCGGCGTGCTGGGGCTTTACCTGCTGGTGCGCTTCATCATCAGGCTGGTGCAGGTCTACCGTTCACGCAGCCGCATGGCCCAGCTGTCAGCGGCCAGCCAGGACAAGGTGGCCAAACAGGCATCGCCGCGCGCGGTGCTGATCCGCAAGTGGAAGACGGCCGCGGCAACGCTGCGCGCCTCCAGCCTCAAGCGCTTTGGCAATCCGCTGTATGTGCTGCCCTGGTACATGATCGTGGGGCGTTCGGGCACGGGCAAAACCACGGCGTTGACGCGTACCCGCCTGTCGTCGTCCATCCAGAAAGTCAGCCAGAGCGCCCGCATCGAGCAGACGGCGAATTACGACTGGTGGTACTTCGACCGCGCCGTGATCATCGACTGCGCGGGGCGTTACGTGGAAGCGGCCGACCTGGAACAGGACCGCGCCGAATGGGAGCTGGGCCTGGACCTGCTGGCCAAATACCGCGGCAAGGAAGGTCTTAACGGCCTGGTGCTGGCCATCAGCACCGAGCGCCTGGCCCATCCCGACAAAGACGGCCTGCTTGAAGAAGGCCGGGTGGTCCGCGAGCGCATCGAGCAACTCATACGCCTGTTCGGCAAGCGTTTCCCGGTCTATGTGCTGGTCACGCAGTGCGACCGCCTTTACGGCATGGAAGAGTGGGCACGCCAGCTCAACGAAAGCGCGCTGGAGCAGGCCATGGGCTATCTGGCCGAGCCCGACGCCGGCGAGCCCGGCGAGAACTCCTTCCTCGACAAGGCCTTCAGCAACATCCATGACCGGCTGCAGGTATTGCGCACGGTGCTGGTGGCGCGCGGCAATCCGGTCGCACCCGAGTTGCTGCTGTTCCCCAATGAGCTGAACCAGCTCAAGCCCGGCCTGGAAGTATTCCTGCGCGCCTGCTTCGGTGACAGCGCCTACCTTGAAACCCCTTTCCTGCGGGGCCTGTTTTTCAGCAGCGGCCTGCAGCAGGGCGGCGCCGTATCCAGCCTGCTGGGCAAGGTGCTGCCGCCCGTTCCGCAGCACCCCAACGCCAACGCGGGCTTGTTCCTGCATGATTTTTTCGGCCGGGTGCTGCCGCAGGACCGCAACATCTCGCTGCCGGCTTCGCTGCGCAACCCGTGGCGCACGGCCACGCAAAACCTCGGGCTGCTGGCCTGGGTGCTGCTCAGCGTCGCGGCGGCGATATTCATCACCATCGGTTTCGTGGGCAACATGCAGACGCTGTCGCTGCTGCAGGAAAAAAACCGCCTGGCCGCCACATTCACCGGCAACCTGGACGAGGACACGGCCACTCTGGAACGGTTGAGTGAAACCATCTCCCTGATTGAACGCCGCGACAGCAACTGGAAAAGCCAGTGGATGGTGGACAGCACCAACATGGACGACCTGGAAGACCGCCTCAAAGGCAGCTTCACCGACAACTTCCGCAAATACATACTGCCCGTCACCGACGCCAACTACCAGGAAGACTCAGAGCGGATCCTGCAGAACGATCCCAACAAAGAGTTCCCGCGCACGATGCGCAACCTGGTCCGCTACATCAACCTGCTGCAGGCGCATCAGCGCGGTGTCGACCGCCAGGGGCTGCTGGCCATGCCACAGCGCCAGCATATCTCGCGCTACACCCCCGAGCTCTACACGCGCCTGAACGATCTCTACATTTCCAACATCGCCTGGTCGGCGCCCGCCGACCCCTATGTACCGGTGCGCCTGCGCTTCGAGCAGCAGCTGTTCAACCGGCTGGCCCTCCATGATCCCGCGCTGACCTGGCTGGCCGGGTTGCCCGACAGCAATCCGCTGATCAAGCCTGTCACCGTGCAGGACTTCTGGGGCGGCACCAGCCAGGCCCGCGCGCCGGCGGCCGGGCAGGAACTCCCTGTGGTGCCTGCCGCCTTCACTGTCGCCGGCAAGAAGGAAATCGACGCCTTCCTGGTCGAGATGGAAAAAAGCATCGATGACGGCCCCAAGTTCTTGACGCACCGCGGCGCCTTTGAGGCCTGGTACAAGGAGCACCGCCTTCAGCCCTGGCAAAAATTTGCGGCAGGCTTTCCGGGCACCGAACGCACGCTGTCCGGCGAGGTCGAATGGCGCTCGGCCATGGGCCTGATTACCAGCGCGCGAAGCCCTTACTTCCGCGTGATGGACCGCCTCAACGACGAGTTCAGCGACCAGACCGCCGCGCAGCTGCCGAGCTGGCTGCAGCTCTCGCGCGAGCTGGCCGAGCTGCGCAAGCAGGCGGCCCGCTCGGGCGCGGCCGGCGATGCGCTCAATGTGATGGGCGCCATCAACAACGTAGGCGGCAAGGCGATGAAGGAAGTGCTCGCCGGCGCGCCCGGGCAGGGCCAGACCACGCTCAAGAACAACCTGGGCGCGGCGGCCACGCTGCAAAAGTTCTTCAAGGATATCAATGCCGTGGCCACCGATGTGGTGGTGGGGCCAGCCAAGGCCTACCAGGCGGCGGTGGATTTCCACAGTTTCTCGACCGACCCGGCCGTCAAAGCCTCGGCCCTGCAGTCCACGGCCGACAACCTGATCCAGCTGCGCAGGCAGGTGGGCTACAACAACCCGAACGACGAAATCATCTGGCAGCTGATGGGCGGGCCCCTGCGTTTTGTGCTCGGCTACACCGAAGAGCAGGCCTCCTGCAACTTGCAGGGTGAGTGGGCATCCAAGGTCGACTGGCCGCTGCAAACCGCCACCAACATGACCGCCATGATGGACCAGCTGTATGGCCCCAAGGGCACCGTCTGGGCCTTTGCCGACGGCCCTGCCAAGCCCTTCCTGCAGCGTGATGCCAACCGGTTTTCGATTGTGCAGACGATGGGCTACAGCGTGCCGTTCACGCGGCAGTTTTTGCCCATGCTCAATGACGCCGCAGGCAAGCGCGTGGAGCAGCTGGTGACGCAGCAGCGTGCCGAGCAGCAGGACCAGACCGACAAGCTGACGGGCCAGAAGGAGCAGCTGCAGTCCCAGCAGGCGCTGGCGCAGATTGACCGCGTGCTGGCAGACATCAAGCAAAAGGTCGACGCCATCAAGGCCCAGGCTTTGCAGCTGACCATCACCGCGCAGCCCACCAGCGTCAATCCCGGCGCCAAGGCCAAGCCTTTTGTCACCGTGCTGGCGGTGCAGTGCGCGTCCGGCGCGCGGGTCATCAACAACTACAACTTCCCGGTGACGGACAGCTTCCCGCTGGGCGACCGCCAGTGTGGCGACGTAACGCTGCAGATCAAGATCGAGGATGTGGTGCTGACCAAGAAGTACCCCGGCTCCAGCGGCGTGGTGCGTTTCCTGCAGGACTTCAGGGACGGCGCGCGCCAGTTCAACGTCGACGAATTCCCGGCAGCCCGTGCACGGCTTGACGCGCTGGGCGTGCGCCAGGTCGGCCTGCGCTACAACTTTGAAGGCCAGGACGCCATCCTGAAGGCGGCACAGCAGCTTGAGCAGCTGGATCGCCAGGAAAAAGAAAAGACGGCGGACAAGCAGCGCTTGCAGGATGCACAGTTCGCGCGTGAAGAGCGCGGCCTCCAGGCCAAGCTCTCCAACGCCACCAGCGTGCCGGCCATTGAAGTGTCGCTGCCCAAGCAGATCGGTGTTTGCTGGGACACGCGCCTGACGCCCCACAAGCCGCAAGACACCCAGGCCATGTTCAAGGAACTGGCCGCGGCGCAGGTGCAGGCCGCGCCGGCGGCAGCGACACCGGCTGCGCCCGCGCGCTAAGAGCTGCCATAGCGATTCGAATCAAAGATTTTTTTATCCGCAGATTACGCAGATTTCCGCAGATTGAAGACAAGAAATCTGTACTTGCCGCTTCGCGCCTCATGTGCGTTTGCCGATCACGCGACTTGAGCCGCCTTGGTCTTCATCTGTGTAAATCTGCGTAATCTGCGGATAAATCTCCCTCCCCAGATGCCGCAGCTTCCCGCAGATCACAGACAGCGGATGTGTATTGCGGACTATCGGTGGAGCAGCCCTCAAGTCACCAGTTTGACCGCCATGCCCGCATCGAGTGTCACGATACGCGCAAGCAGCGCATCCGCAGCACTGCGGTCTTCCTCGTCGCGCGTCATCACCCCGTAGGCCACCTGCAGGCCGTCCAGGGCCATGGCGGGGTCCCACACGGTGAGCTGGTGCCGGTCAATGCTTTCCACCACCGCTTGCGCAAAGGCCTTCAGTGCGGCGCCCGGGCGGTGCTGCAGCAGCAGTTCGCACAGGCGGATCTGTAGCAGCAGCTGCTCCCTTGCCGAAGGATGCAGGGCCAGCTGGTCCTGCAGGCAGGCGGCCGCGCTCGCGAGGTCGTCGTTGGCGGCCAGTGAACGCGCGTTGCGGATCGCCGCGGTGACTTCGTCCCGTTCACGGCCGGAAGGGGCGGGCTTGCCCGAGCCGGTGAACGAGCCGATGCCCAGCGTGGCCAGCCAGTCCTGCGTATCACTGTCGGCAAAGGGTGTGCCTCCGGAAAACGACAGTTGCTCCAGGCCCGGCAGGCGTGCGAGCAAACGGGCGGTCTCGTTGCAGACCTCCTGGCGGGCCGTCGCGAAGCTGCTGCCCATGCGCCCCAATGCGGCGGCGCAGATGGCGTTGAGGTCTAGCCAGAAAGGGAAGGCGGCAAGCTGGGCCTCGGCGAACTGCACGAGCTCCGCGTCCGACTGGCTGTCTTTCAGCCGCACCAGGGCATCGGTGACTTGGGAAATAGGCGGTGCGATCCGGGTCTGGCCGGCGTCGGCGGGCGGCAGGGCCTCCAGCGTCGACCAGGCGGCCGTGCGGTTCAATCGGTAAGACAGGGGGTTGCTGGGGTCGTTGGCCAGGAACCACTCCGCCAGGCTGCCCATGCGGCTGCAGGCGTCTTCCAGCGCACGTTCGACGTTGCTGGCCGAGTCCAGCAGCAAGGTGGCGGGCGGAGGGGACGAAGGTGCTTCACCCGGTGCTCCGGTTGCGGGCGCCGGCGCGGCGCCAGCGGGCTGCGGTTCCGGATCGGGCAGTTTGACCTCGATCACCGTCAGAGTGCCGATCAGCGACAGCAGCGTGCGCACGGAAGGGGCTTCGCTGTCCTTGTCGGCCACGACGGCATCGATGGCCCGCACCCGGTCGTTTAGCTGCGCCACCAGGTCGCCCTCCTGCGGCGGCAGCGAGGCCCAGTCCGTCTCGGTGGCGCGCTGCTGCACGCGGTCTATCAGCCATTGCAGGGCGTTGCGGCGCCCCCGCATGCGCTTGAGCGGCGGGTACAAGGTGTCCCAATAGGTCTGCACCAGATCGCCCACCACCTTGAGGCCGTCGGCCAGCCCATACAGGCCCCGTGTTTCCAGCAGCCCTGCGGTCAGGTAGCACGCCACCAGCAGGTCCTTGCCTTTGGTGCCCAGCAGCTCGGCCGACAGCTGGGTGACCTTGTTCCAGTCCATCGTCGGGCTGTTGACCGCGCTCGAGAGCTTGGCGAGCTCGGCCTCCAGCAACTCGAACGCAGGCTCCTCGCGCACCTCCTTGCCCACGGGCTCCGCCCCGGGGATGGGCTGTGTGCCGAGTTCGGAAATCAGGTCAGTAGTCATAAGGGCCAGGGAAAGGGGAGTTATCTATTGGAAGTGTCTATTTGCTATTGTTTTGATAGCTGCTTATGCATATGGGTGTTGGGCTGGAAGCCAAAATGACTTGAAACTCTGGCGTGCACATTACTCCCACAGTGCTTCGACCTCGGCATTGAGGAAGTAGCCCACGCCGCGTTCGGTGCACAGCAGCTTGGGGTTTTTGGCGTCGGCTTCGAGTTTGCGGCGCAGCCTCAGGATCTGCACATCGATCGCGCGGTCGTAGATGTCGTCAAAGGCGCGGGTCCGCTCCAGCAACTGCTCGCGCGAAATGATGCGCCCCGGCGTGCCCAGAAACACCGCCAGCAGGTTGAACTCGGCGTTGGTCAGCGATACCGGCTTGCCCTCGGGCGAGGTCAGCCTGCGGGTATTGAGGTTCAGCGCCCACAGGGCGAAGCGGTAGGCGCGCGGGTGCTTGCCTCGGGTCACCGGCACCTGCACGCTGCTGTTCGGGGGCAGCGCGGCGGCCTGCGCATCGGCAGGCGCCGAGCCGGCGCGCCGTGTCACGGCGCGTATGCGAGCGAGCACTTCGCGCAGTGAAAACGGCTTGGTGATGTAGTCGTCCGCGCCCAGCTCCAGGCCCATCACCCTGTCGGCTTCTTCCAGCCGGCCTGTGAGGCAGATGATGGAAATCTGCTGTTCGGCGCGCCACTTGCGGGCCAGGTCGATGCCGTCCCCATCGGGCAGGCTGAGGTCGAGCAAGACCAGGCTGTAGGCATTGCTGGCTACCGCCTTGACGGCTTCGGTCGCCGTGCCGACGCCGGACACGCTCAGGCCATGGCCGCTCAGGTAGTCGATCAGCAGCTTGCGCAGGGCGTCGTCATCGTCGACGACCAGGATGGCTTGGGGTTTGGGCTGCGTCATGGCGTAAGGTTGCCTTCTTGCTGGGCGGGCTGAGAGTCGGATCGCCCGGTTGCCATTTTGACGGCCTGGCGCAATGCGGGCCCGTCAACCGACCCGGCTATGGTAACCACGCCTGCGGCCTGGATGATGCCCGGCTCTTCGCCCCCGGCCGCGCAGCGGATCAGCGGCAAACCAGGCGCAAGCGCGCGCAGCCCGGCCAGCTGGCTGTCGGGCGCGCCGGGCGACACGATCCATACCAGGAGATCCGCATGCCCGCCCAGCGCTTGCAGAGCGGCTGAGGCCATGCCGGAAGGTGCGTAACCGGCGGGTTCAAAACCGAGCAGCGCCAGCGCATCTTCGGCGCGTTCACGGGCCTCGGGGTCTTGCGCGATGACCACGGCGATTTCCCCGCTGCCCAGTGGCGCTGCCGGCGTGGCTGGCAAAGCGGGTACTTCCTCAGTGTGCACAAGAAGGGGCAGCGTCAGGCAAAACCGTGTCTTTTGCCCCTGGCCGCTCCACACCGCCACGCCGCCCTCATGGTCCGCCGCGACGCCCGCGACGATCGCCAGGCCCAGCCCCGTGCCGTGGCCTTTGCTGCCTCCCTGCTGCGTGCGGGAGGAAAAGAAAGGATCGAACAGCTGGTGGATATGCTGCGGCGCAACCCCTGCGCCATCGTCCAGGACATCCAGCCAGATGCAGCCTTCATTCAGCATGTCGCCCACCACCGTGTCGGCATCTCTTGCGTAAGCCGGTGCATGCGTGTCTGCTGCGCCCAGGTTCAACTCGACCTTGCCGGATGCGGCCTGTGATGCGTTGCGCAGCAGGTTCATGATGGCGCGGGTGAGCTGGCCACGATGCGCCAGCACCGGTACCGGTGCCGCCGGCACCCGCACGGCCAGCTCGACGCCTGCGGGAAGCAGCGGCTTCACAGTGGCCACGGCCTCTGCGACCAGGTCGCGCAAGTCTGCCGCTTCACGGGTGCGCGCGCCGCGCCGGCCGGCAATCAGGATCTGCTCGGTCAGGTCCTTGCCCCGGCCGACGGCGGCACTCACTTCCTCAAGCGCTGCCTGCACCGTCTGGCCGGCTTTTTCGCGTTCTATCGCCAGCTCGGCATAGCCGCCCACAGCGCCCAGAATGTTGTTGAAATCGTGCGCGATGCCGCCGGTGAGAAAGCCCATGGTTTCAAACCGCCGCGCCCGCTCCAGCCGCAGGTTGAGCTTTTGCCGCTCATGCACGGCGATCGCCACAAAAAAGGACAGCACCGCCAGGCCAGCCAGGTCCACCTGAAGCTCCCAGGTGCCGTCATGGCCAAAGGCCGCGCTGTAAGGCCCGTAACCCGCCATGGCCATGCCAACGCCGACCGTCGCTGCCGCCAGGACGCCCAGCGACGCCGCCCGCAGCCCGCCGCGAATGGCAGCCCAGACCAGCACCAGGGACAAGAGCACACGCAGCACTTCCGAAGGAAAGCCGGCGACCAGCGCCGAAGCGGCCAGCAGGCAGGCGCACAGCACGGCCGCCGCCAGCGCGGTACCGGGTTTTTCGATGGATTGCGCCGCCGGGCCCTGGCCCGAGCACCAGGATTGCAAGGCGGGCAGCAGCACCAGGACGGCCAGGCCGTTGCCGACCAGCAGGACGCGCCATTCTTCGAGCCAACTGGTGTCCTTGGTGACCATCCCGATGGTGGCTCCCAGCGCCGCCACCAGGGCGGTGGCCAGCAGGGGCAAAAAAACCATGAAGCGCGCCAGCTGCGCCGTGGTGTCGATGTTGCCGTTTGCGCAAACCAGCCGGCGCCCCAGAAAGGCATAAAGCGCCACCTCGAACACATTGAGCAGGGCGAACGCCGCATCGGCACCTAGCGACAGCGGGTCGGCGTCGCCGACAAACAGCATGGCCAAAAATACCGCCAGCAAAAAAATCGGCCAACGGCGGTAAGGCATGTTCCAGAGCAAGGCGGCCGCCACCGCAGGCGCCGGCCAGATAATGGCTGCCAGCGTGTCGGGTCGCGAGGTATAGGCGGCCGGCGTGGACAAGAGGGCGTACACGCAGGCCAGCAACAGGGCAGTGAGGCCCAGCCTGGCCGGCGCGGGCGTGTTTTTCAGCGCCGCCAGGACCGGCCGGCTTGCGGGCGCCGGGTTCATGGAGGCGGTCTCAACGTGTCCGTTGCGTTGCATGTATGGTCCTGCATTTTTATGCCTGTACGCCGCGGGCTGCATCATGCCGGGGCGCCACCCTCCAGGTGAGCGGGTCCAGTGTACGCAATCGCGGGGCCCAAAGCACCCGGGCTTCGTCACTCCCGCGCAACATCGGCCCGCCTCGGGGATTGCCCTGAGGCCTGCGAACACAGTGTTAGCAGACCCTGGGTTGCAACGTAAACTCAGGCTCATGGCTTTTCCCTCGGCGATCCGGCCTTCCCAAGACGTGCCAGACCTGTCGCGTGAGGAGTGGGTCGAGATGCGCCTGACCCATACCTTCATGCGCTATGCCCGGCCTGCCCTGCATGCCGCGCTGGTGCTGGTCGTGATCATGGTGCTGATTCTTTACCGCCATGTGGACCCCCTGGGCCTGGCCGTGTGGGCGTCGGCGGCCACGGCCGTGACCCTGGTGCGTTACCACGTCATCGGCATTTACCACCGCACCCTGGTGGGTGTCAGCGGGGCGCCCTTGCATGCGTTCATGGCGCGCTACAGCTGGACCTGGCCCATGAGCGCCCTGGTCTGGGGCGCATCGATGTTTGTCCATTTCCTCAAGGCGCCCGTCTACGACCAGTTCGTCTGCATGATCGTCCTGGTGGGCATGGCGGGTTTCGCGGTGGGCACTTTTTCGTCATCCCTTGCCTGCTTCAAGGGTTATGTGAACGGCCTGGGCTGCAGCGCCCTCGCAGCGCTGATTTATCAGCTGGCCCTGGAGCACGGGCTTCCCTCCACATTCAACACCTACGGCATGGTGGCGCTGGTGCTGATCTACTGGGCCGTCATCCTCATTTCCGGGCAGCGCTTTCACGAAGTGCAGCGCGCCAACCTCGAGCTGCAGTTCGACAACGCCGAACTCATCAAGTCGCTGACCGAAACCAACCGGGCTGCCCTGGAAGCAGTGGAAATCAAAAACCGTTTCGTCGCCAGCGCCGCGCATGACCTGCGCCAGCCTGTGCACGCGCTGGGCCTGTATGCCGACTGGCTGGCGACGGAGCCCGAGTTCGTGGAGCAGATCGCGCCCAAGATTGTCCGCTCCACCAAAGCGGTCAATGACCTGTTCAACTCCCTCTTCGATCTGGCCGGGCTGGAGTCCGACACCTTGCGGGTCCATCCGCAAGAGGTGGATCTGGCGGGGCTGATCCAGGACCTGGAGGCGCAGTACGCACCCTTTGCCCGTGAGCGCAACCTGCGGCTTCGCACGCGCGCCGCACCCTGGAAGGTCAGGTCCGACCCGGTGCTGCTGCAGCGGCTGGTAGGCAACCTGTTGTCCAATGCCTTGCGCAACACCTACCGCGGCGGCGTGCTGATCGCCGTGCGGCGGCGGCGCGGCGTGCCGTGCATCGAGATCTGGGACACCGGCGTGGGAATCGCGAAAGAACACCAGAAGGTGATTTTTCAGGAGTTTTACCGGGTTCCGCTGCAGGGCACTGAGGAGGGCTTCGGGCTGGGCCTGGCGATTGTTTCGCGCTTGAGTGAAGCGCTGGGCCATCCGGTGGGGATGGCTTCTCGCAGTGGGAAGGGGAGTGTGTTTTGGGTTGAGTTGAAGTAGTTGGGATTTTAAGTAAAGTTGGCTTCTAGCCCAATAAATACCTTGGGTATTAGCTCCTGAATTGATAGCGTTCCTGATCCCCGTTCGGGCTGAGCTCGTCGAAGTCTTGTTTGTTTCAGCAGGGCGCTCGCTGCTGAGTTCTGCTGGCCGGGGGTAGCCCGGCAGCTACTCACTTTTCTTTTGCTTCGCCAAAAGCAAAGTAAGCAAAAGAAAAGGCGACCCTACTTGCTGCGTCCCTACGCT
>Ga0136846_1211145_pt1 | contig 29098 bp, 33 predicted proteins | sample HopSoiMetagenom2_FD_96841 | JGI IMG/M metagenome (GOLD analysis project Ga0136846, IMG submission 96841) | Grasslands soil microbial communities from Hopland, California, USA - 2 Assembly 2016 (version 4) | ecosystem: Environmental > Terrestrial > Soil > Grasslands | place: USA: Hopland... | reverse complement strand
GCTGCGCCTGCTCGGTCGATGCGCCGATGTGGTGGGTCCCGACGACCGCCGGATGCCGGGCCACGGGCGAGTCCCAGGCGCCCTTGCCGGAGCTCGGCTCGTCCGCGAACACGTCCAGGCCGGCGCGCACGGTGCCGGCGTCCAGGGCCTTCAGCAGCGCGCCCTCGTCGACGACGGCGCCTCTCGACGTGTTGAGGAGGATGGCGCCGGGTCTCATCAGCTGGAGGAAGCCGTCGTCGACCAGGTGCCGGGTGTCCTCGGCCGAGGGCACGTGGAGGCTCACGATGTCGGACGAGGACACCAGCTCGTGCATCGAGTCGCGCATGCGGATGCCCAGCTCCTCGGCCCGGGCCATGACGTGCTCGGAACGACCGGGCTTCGCCATCGACTGGACCTCGATGCCGAACGCCGCCGCTCGTTCGGCGACGGCGAGGCCGATCGAGCCGAGGCCGATGATGCCCATCGTGGACCCGAGCAGGCCGTGGGCCCTGCTGTAGCCCTTCTTGTCCCAGCGACCGGTGCGCAGGTCCGCGACGTTGTCCGCGATCCGCCGGTCGATCGCCAGCAGCAGCCCCATGGTGAGCTCGGCTACCGCAGCAGCGTTGCGGCCGGGGACGTTGGACACGAAGACGCCCATCGTCGCGGCGGCATCCGTGTCGATCGTGTTCGTCCCGGCCCCGGCCCGGATCACCAGCGCCAGCCGGTCCGCGCGCTCGAAGACCGCACGCTTGACCTTGGTGCTGCGCACGACGAGCCCGTCGAACCCGGCGATCCGCCCTGGAAGCTCGTCAGCGGTGAGCTCGGGCTCCATCACGCAGACGTGCCCGCGGGCTCCGAGGTCCACGAGCGTCTGCTCGGGGAGCCGGTCGGCGAAGAGCAGGTGCATCGCGCGACCTCCGTGACGTGCCCTCGCTGGTGCCAGCGGGATCTCCGGTCACGCTAGCCGTGCAGGACCGGGTCGCGCCATGACCGTGCCCGTCGACCCCGGGGCCGCAGAGCGCTAGCGTGCAGCGCGGGACGGAGGGGGTGGACGACAGTGCTGTCGGACATCGAGATCGCGAACGCCGCGACGCTGCGACCGATCAGTGCGGTGGCGGCCGAGACTCTCGGGATCGAGGAGCGGCACCTGGTGCCGTACGGCCACTTCAAGGCGAAGGTCGACCTGACCTACCTGAGCTCCCTCGCCGATCGACCGCTCGGCCGACTGATCCTGATGACCGCGCTGTCGCCCACCCCACCCGGGGAGGGCAAGACGACCACGACGGTGGGCCTCACCGACGCGCTGCACGGGTTGGGTCGTCGTACGGTCGCCTGCCTGCGCGAGCCGTCCATGGGCCCGGTCTTCGGCATGAAGGGCGGCGCGGCCGGCGGCGGCTACAGCCAGGTGGTGCCGATGACCGACATCAACCTGCACTTCACCGGGGACTTCGCGGCGATCGCTGCGGCCAACAACCTGCTGGCGGCGTTGATCGACAACCACGTCCACCACGGCAACGAGCTCGACATCGATGTCCGGAGCGTGACCTGGAAGCGCGTGCTCGACGTGAACGACCGCGCGCTGCGCGAGGTGACGGTCGGCTTGGGCGGTCATGCGAACGGCTTCCCCCGCGAGGACGGGTTCGACATCGTCGTCGCCTCGGAGCTGATGGCGATCTTCTGCCTCACCGAGTCGTGGGCCGACCTGAAGCGCCGGATCGGAGACATCGTGATCGGCTACGCGCGGGCCGGGAACCCCGTCACCGCGCGCGACCTCGGCGCTGCGGGCGCGATGGCGGCCCTGCTCCGGGACGCGCTCGCGCCGAACCTGGTCCAGACGCTGGAGGGTGCGCCGGCGTTCGTGCACGGAGGTCCGTTCGCGAACATCGCGCACGGCTGCAGCTCGGTGATGGCCACCCGCGCCGGCCTGAGGCTGGCCGACCTCGTGGTCACCGAGGCGGGGTTCGGGGCGGACCTCGGCGCGGAGAAGTTCGTCGACATCAAGTGCCGCAAGTCCGGCCTGCGGCCCGATGTGGCCGTGGTGGTCGCGACGGTGCGAGCCCTGAAGTACCACGGCGGCGTGGCGCTGGCCGACCTCGGCGAGGAGAACCTCGGCGCCGTCGAGGCCGGGATGGTGAACCTCCGCAGGCACCTGGACAACATCCGCGGCGTCTACGGCATCCCCTGCGTGGTCGCGGTCAACCGGTTCCCGACCGACACGGACATCGAGGTGGCGAAGGTCGTCGAGCTGGTCGGGTCGGCCGGTGTCAGCGCCTTCCCGGCGACCCACTTCGCCGACGGCGGCGTGGGAGCGCAGGACCTCGCGAAGGGCGTGCTGCAGGTGCTCGACGAGCCCTCGCCGTACCCGTTCTCCTTCACCTATCCGGACGACCTGTCCCTGGCCGAGAAGGTCGAGGCCATCGCGAGGCGGCTGTACGGCGCGGGTCTGGTGACGTGGGAAGCAAGGGCCCGGCGGCGGCTGCTGCGCATCGAGCGGGACGGTTACGCCGCGCTGCCGGTCTGCGTGGCGAAGACGCAGTACTCCTTCTCGACGGACCCGACCCTCCTCGGTGCCCCCTCGGGCCACGAGCTGCACGTCCGCGAGGTCCGGCTGTCCGCTGGCGCTGGCTTCGTCGTCGCGGTCTGCGGCGACATGATGACCATGCCCGGACTTCCCAGGGACCCGTCGGCGTCACGGATCGACCTGGCCGACGACGGGACGATCCTCGGCCTGAGCTGACGAGGGAGCCCAGCCGCCATGCCGTTCGTGGTGCCCGCTGGGTCACCGACTCAGCTTTGGTCGCAGCTCGGGCGGACCGGCGGGGTGGCTGCCCCGCCGGTCCGGTTCCGCTGGCCTGACGCGGTCAGCGACCGCCGGTCACGGTGAAGGTCGCCTTCATCGTGGCCTGCGAGGAGTCGCCGGCGTACACCTCGATCTGCCCGGGCTCGACCACGAAGTCACCCCGGTTGTCGTAGAACCCGAAGTCGCTGCGGTCGAGCGTGAACGTGACCCGCTTCGACTCCTTCGGCTGGAGGGTGACCCGCTCGAAGCCCCGCAGCCGGCGGACCGGCTGCGAGATGCTCGCCACGGGGTCGTGGAGGTAGAGCTGCACGACCTCGTCGCCCGGGACATCACCGGTGTTGGCCACCGTCATGCTCGCGCGCACGCGTCCCGACGGCGACACGGACGTCCGGTCGAGCTTGAGCCCCGTGACCGAGAACGTCGTGTAGCTGAGCCCGTAGCCGAAGGCGTACAGCGGGTCGCACGAGCGGAGGTCGCGGTAGCGCGAGTCGTACTTCTGGGTCACGTCGCAGGGCCGTCCGGTCGGCTCGTGGTTGTAGTAGATCGGCACCTGGCCGAGCCGCTGCGGGAACGAGACCGGCAGCTTGCCGCCCGGGTCGGTCTTCCCGAAGACGACGTCGGCGACCGCGTTGCCGGCCTCCACGCCCGGGAACCAGGCCTCGAGGATCGCCGGCGAGCTCGCCGCCACGTCGCCGAGCGTCAGTGGTCGGCCGTTGAAGAGCACGACCACGAACGGCTTCCCGGTGGCCTTGATCGCGTCGATGAGCTCCTGCTGCCGACCGGGAAGGTCGAGGGTGGACCGGCTGGTCGCCTCGCCGCTCATCTCCCTGGTCTCTCCCAGGGCCAGCACGACCTGGTCGGCCGCGTTGGCCTTCGCGACAGCGTCGGCGAAGCCGGCGTCGGACGCGCAGTCGTTGGCGGGGTCGTACGCCGGCGGCTCGGCGTTGCTGAGGGTGCAGCCCTGGGCGAAGGTCGCACCCGGGGACTGGGCGGAGATGCCGTCGAGCACGCCCACGGCGTCCTCGTCCTTGCCCTGTCCCCACCACGGGCCGAGCATGTCGTGCCGGTCGTCGCCGAGCGGGCCGATGACGGCGGTCTTCTTGTTCGGGTCGAAGGGCAGGGTGGCGCCGTCGTTCTTCAGCAGCACCATGGACCTGCCGGCCGCGCTGCGAGCGGCGGCGCGATCGGCCGGGGTGAGGTAGCTGGCGGGGTCGGTAGCCTTCGCCTGGTCGACGTACGGGTGGTCGAAGAGGCCGGCGCGGAACTTGACCCGCAGGATCCGGCGCACCGCGTCGTCGAGCCGGCTCATGGTGATGCGGTGCTGGGAGAGCAGCTGGGCGCCGTAGTCACGGATGTTGGTGCTGACCATCTCCGAGTCGGTGCCTGCCATCAGCGCGTTCGCGCCGGCCTCGGGTCCATCGGCGGCGGTGCCGTGGCCGCAGGGCCCCACGTCGGGCTTGACCGGCGGGCAGGCTCGGGTCTCGGCGACGGCGGTGTAGTCGCTCTCGACGAACCCGTCGAAGCCCCACTCCTTCTTGAGGATGTCGCTCTCCGTGTAGGGGTTCGCGCACCCCGGGACGCCGTTGATCGCGTTGAACGAGCACATCACGGTGTCAGCGCCGGCGTCGATCGCGGCCTTGAACGGCGGCAGGTAGATGTTGCGCAGCGTCGACTCGGACATGTCGGTCGTGTTGTAGTCACGGCCGCCCTCCGGCTGGCCGTAGCCGACGAAGTGCTTGACGCTCGTGACGACCTTGTCCTTCTTCGAGTAGTCCGAGCCCTGGGCGCCCTTGACCCGGGCGGCCGCCATCACGGAGCCGACGTACGGGTCCTCGCCGTTGCCCTCGACGATCCGGCCCCAACGGGGCTCGTGCGAGACGTCGACCATCGGGCTGTAGATCTGCTTGAGGCCGACGACCGCGGACTCGCGCGCACCGATCGTGGCGTCGGCCTGGGCGACCGAGGGGTCGAACGAGCTGGCGGTGGCCAGCGGGACGGGGAAGATGGTCCGGTAGCCGTGGATGGTGTCGTAGGCGAACAGGATCGGGATGTGCAGCCTGGACTGCTCGACGGCGATGTGCTGGAGCTCGTTGATCCTCGCCGGGTCCACCAGGCTGAAGACGCCACCGACGCCGGCCTTGGCGTCGTCGTCGGTGACCTGGCCGTCGGAGAGCAGCTGCACCTGCTGCAGCTTCTCCTGAGTCGTCATCTTTGCGAGCAGCGCGTCGACCTTGGCCTCGATGCCAGGGCTCGGTGCCTCGCGGGTGGGGGCCAGGGCTGCCTCGTCTCGCGACGGCGGCGAGCTGGGTGAGCTGCTGGCCACCGAGGAGACGGCCAGGACCGTGACGGCGGCGAGCGCCGCGCCGGCAATCTGCTTCATTCGGGCACCTCCGAGAATGGGATCCCGTCAACCGCACGGCGCTCTGCCGCTGCGGGCGTTCGCGGCTGCGGTCCCCGCCCACACCCGCTTCGGCAAGGGTCGGGTACCCCCCGCGGGTTGGATCAGACGCCGTCGACCGGGTGGCCGTCGTGCGACACCTGCGATGACTCGATGGCCTCGACGAGGAGTTCGGCGTCGCAGAACCCTTGATCCTGCCGACCGGCTGTCGCATCCTCGAGTGAGGAGGTCGCGATGAACCCACTGGCTGCCCCGGACGGCGTACCACTCCTCTCGGCCGGCAGGCACCGATCAGCTCGCCGTGGCGCCTGCTTCATGGAGTTCGCGTCCTTCCTGGCCGGCGAGCGATGGAGCGATCACCCCTCCTGCACCCATCCGCTGCTGGCGCAGCTCGCGCGGCGGGTGAACGACCTCATCGGTGATGAGGGCCGCCAGCAGCTGGCGCCCCTGATTCCGTTGGTGGTGGGTCGGCGCGGGGACGATCGCACCTGGCTCACCCTGCCGGTCGCCGTGGCCGCCGCGCAGATCCTCGATGTGCCCGAGGGGACGCAACGGGTGCTCGCTGCCGGGCTGTTGAGCGCCCGCCAGGTCTGCACCCAGGCGGGTCCCGACCTGGCCGCGACCGGGCGACGCGCGCAGGCGGCGCTCGACCTGGTCCCCGGCGCAGTTGCGTGGGCCGAACGCCTCGGGGTGTCGGGACGGATCTCCCCGAAGACGTTCGCCAACCGCTGTGCCCCGACGATGATCAGGTGCGCCGCCGACGGCATCGTGGCGAGCGGCGACCCCGACCGCGACTCCCGACTGCGTGCGCTCCTCGAGACGGCGATCAACGCCTGTCCGGCGCCGTCGCGGGTGCACGGCGTGGCGGAGGTCGCGGTCCCGCTGTAGCCGGCCGGCCCGGACGAGCTCTGGACGTCCGGGCGTGAGTGAGCCCCGCCGAGCCGGGCTTGGTGATGAGTTGTCGCGCCCGCACCCGTCACACCTACGACGACACGTGACGAGGCGGAAGGACTACGTGATGAGTGCGCACACGGTGCTGGAGGAGCTGGGCGTGAGCGGTCTGGACGAGATCGACGAGCCGGCGTTCGCGGGGCTGGCCGAGCGGCACCGGCGGGAGCTGCACGTGCACTGCTACCGGATGCTCGGGTCGTTCGAGGACGCCGAGGACACCGTGCAGGAGACGTTCCTCCGTGCCTGGCGGCGGCTGGAGACCTTCGAGGGGCGGTCGACGTTCCGGGCCTGGCTGTACCGGATCGCCACCAACGCCTGCCTGGACCTGCTCGCCAAGTCCCGCCCGGAGCCTGCGACCGGCGGCGAGGTGCGGTGGCTGCAGCCCTACCCGGACCGGCTGCTCGACGAGCTGTCCGCGGGCGATGCGGACGAGCCCGAGACCGTCGCCGTCGCTCGGGAGACGATCGAGTTGGCCTACGTGGTCGCGGTCCAGCACCTTGCGCCGCGGCCGCGGGCGGTGCTGATCCTGCGAGACGTGCTCGGCTGGCCGGCCAAGGACGTCGCGGAGCTGCTCGGGGACTCCGTCAACTCCGTGAACAGCGCGCTGCAGCGAGCCCGCGCCGGCCTGCGGGAGAACCTGCCCGCCGAGCGGCAGGACTGGACCGGCGGCGAGCCGGACGCCGGGACGCGCGAGCTGGTGCGCCGCTTCACCGACGCCAGCGTGGCCACGGACATCGACGTGCTCGCTGCCATGCTGCGCGACGACGTCCGCTGCTCGATGCCGCCCACGCCGGGGCTGTACATCGGCCGCGACGCGGTGGTGAACGACTGGGTCGAGGACGGCTTCGTGGGCATGACGGGCCTGCGTGGCGTGCCCACCTCCGTGAACCGGCAGCCCGCCGTCGCGTTCTACTTGTGGCAGGAGCATGAGGGCGCGTACCTGCCTCTGACGCTCGACGTCCTGCGCATCACCGGCGGGGCGATCACCGAGATCGTCACCTTCCACGCCGACCAGTTTCCGCGGCTCGCGCTCCCCGAGCGGCTGCCGAGCGACGGCACGGAGCACTCCCGATGAACGGCACCCGGGTCGTCGCCAGCCCGGGATCGGGCCAGACCCGCGACACCCACCGACTCCGCAGGCTGGCCATCAGCGGCTTCGTCGCCACCCTCGCAGCAATGGTGGCCACCACCCTCGCCGCTGCGCTGGGCCGGGCCGCTGGCGTCGACTTCGAGGTCCCCGACGGCGGCGAGACGATCCCGTTGTCCGGGATCGCGGTGGTGACCGGCTTCTTCTCGGTGGTGGGCACCGTGATCGCCGTCGGTCTTCTTCGCTGGAGTGCCCGGCCCGCGGAGCGGTTCGTGTGGACGGCCGGGTCGCTGACCGTGGTCTCGCTGGTCCCGCCCCTCCTCTCCGGAGCAGACACCGCCACCACGGCCGCCCTCCTCGGGCTGCACCTGGTGGCGGCGACGGTGATGATCCCCGCCCTGGTGTGGAGCCTCCGCACGTGACCGATTGACCGGCCGCGCAACGGGACCAAGAGCGGCTCCCTGGCATCTGCGCTGGGGGACGGCATGATCGAGCGCTAGCCGGCTGTGAGCGGCAGCGACCCTGCGGCGGTCGCGCAGACAAGGGGTGCTGATGACGGGACCGACTCTGTTCCTGACTGTGGGGCTGCCGGGCACCGGGAAGACCACTGCGGCGCGACGCATCGAGGTGGAGCAGCGAGCCCTTCGTCTCACGAAGGACGAATGGGTGCGGGCGCTGTACGGGCGTGAGAACCCGCCACCGGCACAGGACGTGATCGAAGGAAGGCTGGTCCAGATCGGGCTGCGTGCCCTCGAGCTCGGCATCAACGTCGTGATCGACTACGGCCTCTGGGGTCGAGACGAGCGCTCCGCTCTCCGGCAGGCAGCAGCGGACCGCGGCGCGGTGGTGGAGATGCGCTACTTCGAGCTCGACCCGGCGGAGCAGCGCAGGCGACTCGCCCAGCGCCAGGCCGAAGCACCACACACGACCTGGCCCATGTCCGGCGCAGAGCTGGTCGGGTGGGCCGCCAAGATCAACATCCCGACGGCCGGTGAGCTCGACGGCAGCGAACCGATTGACGACCCACCTGCGGGGTTCGCGACCTGGGACGAGTGGCGCAGCCATCGGTGGCCGCCGTCGATCTCCTGAGGTCTGGGCTCTTCGAGCCCGCGGCCGGCGATGACGAAAGCGCGGCGCTGTGTGCGGCTGTGTTCGGGCCGCATTCGTGTGATCCTTGACGCCGTGACCAACAGCGAACACGAACCCACCGACCCGCCGCCGGACGCACCCGACGACCCGCACACCGACCCGCCCGACGACCCGCCCGACGAGCGCCCGCTGCACGACTCCAGCCGGCCGTAGCCCCTTGGCCGTGACGTCATCCGGTTCGAGCCCCTGGGCACGTTCTGTCTGACGTCACGGCCTAGTGTCCTGTCAGCGTGCGTGCGTGCGAGGGAGCGGTTGCGGCCACCACTAGCGTTCTCGGTTGCTGGTCCACGCGCTCGCGAAGTCGGCGACGGTGGCGAAGCGCGCGAGCGGGTCAGGGTGGCTGGCTCTGCGAAGGACCGCAGCGAGTGGCTGAGCTCCGACGAAGGTGTCGAGGTCGTCGGTCAGCCGGGTCGCGAAGTGGATGACCAGACGCGCGAGCGTGAACACGGTGGTGCGCTGGTCGATCGTCGCCCCGAACGTGAGCTCCTCCGGGGCCATGAACCGACTGGAGCCGAACATCCGTCCCATCGTGTTCGTGAACGACCCCAGGTGATAGGTGTCCAGGTCGACGACGGTGAGCCGGTCGTCGGGCGCGACCATGAGGCACGAGTCGTAGAGGTCGCAGGCCACCCAGCCGAGCCCCGCGAGAGCGAGATGAAGATCGACGAGGACGTCGAAGACCGCGAGCATGCGGTGGCTGGGCAGGTGCGCGAACCGCTGGTACGCCGACGCCGGGTCGCTCCTGAGACCTGGTGCCACGCCGACCAGGTCGCCGGGTGCGGCGTCGTAGACGAGCGCCGGTCCGGTGCTGGTGGAGACGACATTGCGCAGCGTGGCCAAGGCAGCGTGGTCACAGGACTGCGCGAGCCGGACAGCGTTCGCGAGTAGCGCTACCCGTCCGGCGTGGTCGAGCAGCGGCTCCGCCGCCCCTGGAGGTGCGTGGACCGGGCCCGCGGTCTTCACGAAGAGCCGCACACCATCCGCATCGACCAGCCACGAGACGTTCCCGGAGTCCTGCGTGTGATGGTCGAACGTCCGTTGCACCACCGACGACTGCTTCACCAGCGCCTCGGCCGAGTCGGTCGTCGAGGTCAGCGACAGCAGATCGGCCACCCGCCAATTATCTGGGTGACGGCGCTCCAGGCCGTGCCGCCGGTGGATCGGGCTCTCCGGGCAGCCGGGCGCGGTCCTCGGGGGAGAGCCACAGCTCGCCGAGCGGGCGACCACCGGCCGCGGCGATCGCGTCGACCAGCGGGCCGGCCCAGAGGTGCTCGATCAGTGCAACCGCGGCGACCGAGCCGGGAGCGACGACGTCGGCGAGCGACCAGGCTTGTCCGTCGACGGGTGCCTCGTCCGTGCCACCGAGGACGTCGGCGGCCACCTGGCCGAGGCCGGGGTCGACACCCGGTGGAGGAGGGAGCGTGTCGAACGTCCCGTCCTCGTCGCGGCGGACGAGGAGTACGTCGACGAGCCGGACCACCCCCACCTCGCGCAGCCGCGTCAGCTCCGCGATGACCGCACCGGAGAACGACGGCTCCTCGAACCCGACGACGAGCACCTGGACCGGCCCGCTCATGGTGCGATTCGGGCGCGGAGCTGCTCGTACTCCTCCTGGTCGACGATCCCGGTCTCGAGCAGCTGGTCGAGTGCCTCCAGCGGATCGCGCCGAGGCTGGGCCGGACTCGAGGGCGGAGCCGTGTTCGAGGGCGGAGCCGGGCGGGATGGAGGGCGGGGTGGGGACGGCGGCCGGGTCGGATGCGACGCGGCGTACGCCTGCGCGGGAGTCATCCGGCCTCCGTAGTACGGCACGTTGCCGGTCATGCCCGTCATCTGCAGCTGTCTCGGCACCAGAACGACCACGGGAACAGCATGGCGCAGTGGCCGGGCCGCGGTGAAGGACGTGATCGCCGGGTGAGAGTCTCAGCTGTCGGCCTGCGCACTCTCCTGGCGGTCGAACACCCGTCGGGCGCGGTGTGGTGGGTCGAGGATGAGGTCCACGACAAGTGCCGTCCAGCCGGTCTGGTGGCTGGCGCCGAGGCCGGCGCCGTTGTCGCCGTGGAAGTACTCGTGGAACAGCAGGTTGTCCCGCCAGGCGGGGTCATCGGTGAAGAGCGGCTGCGCACCGAAGACAGGGCGTCGTCCGGACTCGTCCGGGAGCCAGATGCCCACGAGGCGGTCGGCGAGGTCGCCTGCCACCTCGCGGACCGTGTGCTCGCGGCCGGAGCCGGTCGGGTACTCGAGGGTGAAGTCGGAGCCGAGGAACTCGTCGTAGAGCAGCAAGGAGCGCACCACGAGGTAGTTGGTCGGCATCCAGACGGGGCCCCGCCAGTTCGAGTTGCCGCCGTACATGGAGGTGGTGGACTCGGCCGGTTCGTAGTCGATGACAGCGCCGGGGAGCCCGGGGACGACGTACTCCTCGAGGTGCCGGCGGGACACGGAGCGAAGTCCGTGCGGGGACAGGAAGCCGTTCTCGTCGAAGACCTGCGCCAGGGAGCGACGAGCCTGGTCCGGGGTCACGAGGGCGACGACCAGATGGTCCACCCCACGGGAGCCCCGGACCGGGAAGATCGGGCCGCCGCCGCGCTTGGAGTCGTCGAGGTGGCGGGCCGCGTGCTTGCGCAGGGCGGCGAGCCGTTCGACCCGGTCCAGCGGCACCCCGACGGTGGCCAGGAGGGGAATGACCCCGACCAGGGTCTGGACCTTCACGGGAGTGCCGTTCCCCGCGGCGTCGACGAGACGGTCGTAGAAGAACCCGTCCTCCGGGTCGTAGAGACCGGACTCCTCCAGCGCATCGGAGATGAGGAGGAACTGCTCGAGGAACTTCACGACCATGTCGTCGTAGACCGGGTTCTCGGACGCGAGGAGCAACGCCAGGATCGACATGGCGAGGGAGTACGCCCCCATCCACGCCGTACCGTCCGCCTGCTCGATCCGGACGCCGTCGGGGAGGTGCGAGCGGTCGACCGGACTGATGTTGTCCAGACCCAGGAAGCCTCCGCCGAACAGGTTGTTTCCCTCGGGGTCCTGTCGGTTGAGCCACCACGTGAAGTTCAGCAGCAGCTTCTGGAAGACCCGCTCCAGGAAGGCCACGTCGGTGGAGCCGTCGATGACGAACACGCGCAACGCCGCGAGCGCGTGGACGGGCGGGTTGACGTCGTCGAAGTTCCACTCGTACGCCGGTAGCGCGCCGTTGGGGTGCTGGAACCACTCGCGCAGCAGCACGGTGAGCTGGTACTTCGCGAACGCGGGGTCGAGGTGAGCCCACGCGATCGCGTGGAAAGCCAGGTCCCAGGCGGCGAACCAGGGGTACTCCCACGGGTCCGGCATCGCCAGCACGTCGAAGGCGTCGAGGTGGCGCCAGCCCGCGTTGCGGCCGTGTCGGTGGGACTCCGGCGGCGGTGGTCCGGCCGGGTCGCCGTCGAGCCATCGGCTGACCCGATACGGGTACATCTGCTTGCTCCACACCAGACCCGCCGCAGCCTGCCGGAGCACGCGCCTGCGCTCCTCGTCCAGGTGCGGGTCGAGTGCGTCGTAGAACTCGTCAGCGTCGCTCCGCCGCGCGGCCAGCACCCGGTCGAACTCCGGGTCGTCCCAGCGGGCGCCCTCGGCGGCTGACGGGAGGTGAAGCCGCAGCCGGACCTGCCTCGTGCCGCCGGCCGGAACCGTGAGCTGGTACCAGAGCGCTGCCTTCGTGCCATGCTGGCTCGGGTTCACGGTGTCGGCACCGCTGACGACGTGGTCGTTGATCCCGTCCTTCGGGAACTCGGTGAGCGGGGCGCCGCCGTACAACCGGGGCACGTTGGTCTCGTTGTCGCAGAAGAGTGCCTGCGGCGGGGTGCCGTCGGGACCCGGAGCGGCGTCGAGGCGGTAGCCGGCCAGCAGTGGATGGTCGACCACGACAGAGCCCTGGTCGAGCGACAGCCGGGGTAGGTCGGTGCGCTCCGCCCAGCGCCACGTGTTGTGGAACCACAGGGTGGGCAGGACGTGCAGGGTCGCCTCGTCCGGTCCATGGTTCGTGGCCTCGATCGACATGTAGATGTCCGTGGCCGAGGCCTTGGCGTAGGTGACGTCGACCGACCAGTAGCGCCCGTCGTCGAAGGCCCCGGTGTCCATCAGCTCGAACTCGAGGTCCCGGAGCCCGCGGCGCGCGTTCTCCTCGACCAGCCGCTGGTAGGGGAACTCCTCCTGCGGGTAGTGGTAGCGCCACTGGAGCAGGGAGTGGCTGGGCAGCCCCTCCATGTACCACCAGTACTCCTTCACGTCCTCGCCGTGGTTGCCCTGCGGTCCCGTCAGGCCGAACATCCGCTCCTTGAGGATCGGGTCACGGCCGTTCCACAGCGCGAGCGCGAGGCACAGCTCGTGGCGGATGTCGGAGATCCCGGCCATCCCGTCCTCGTTCCAGCGGTAGGCCCGGGACCTGGCGTGGTCGTGCGGGAAGGAGGACCACGCGTCCCCGTCTGCGCTGTAGTCCTCCCGAACGGTGCCCCACGCGCGCTCGGAGAGGTAGGGACCCCACTCGTACCACGGGTTGGCGTCGAACAGGTCGTCCTCGGCCCGCCCCGTGGCCTCGGCCAGGCGGCGATGCTCGGCGGTGTCGGAGCGGGTCATGACGCCTCTTCTCTCGGTCCTGGTGTCTGGTCGGCTGCACCGAGACTCTCGCTCGCTGCCACGTCCACGCGGAAGAGGTGCCATCCCCAGCCCGGCAGCTCGACGTACAGCCCGTCGTTGAGGTCGTCGCCGCTCCGGTCGTAGGCCACCTCCTGGGTCGGGTCGTGCAGCTGCGCGGCTCGCCCCCTCAGGTCCGGCCAGGGCGCGGCCACCTGCGCTCCGGCGCGACCTGCGGAGAGGTTGACCGCGACCAGCCAGCGCGACTCGCCGGTCCAGCACCAGGACACGATCGGCGACGCGCCGGGATCGTTCACCCATCCGGTCGTCCCGCACAGGCGCCACTCGCCCGTGCGGAACGTCGGGTCGGAGAGCACCTGGAGGAGGCCGCGGTAGAACGCATCCAGCTCGAGGTCCTCCGGCTCGTCGGGAAACCTGCCGAGGAACACCGGCAGGTGGGTCCGCCGGCCCTTCGTCTGCCCGTCGTGCACGAGCCGAGCGCCGCACTGCGTCAGCGTTGCGATCGCGGCGGCCCGATGCCGGGCCGGGTCGAGCAGGGAGGACGCCCGGGGCTCGTCGTGGTTCTCGATGAACCGAAGGAGTCCGGACTGGTACGTCGGGTCGCCGGACAGGTGGCCGGCCACGCCTGGCGTGTCCCCGGTCATGATGCGGTCGTAGAGCCGCTTGTCGTAGCAGTAGTCGAAACCCTGCTGCTGCAGGGCGAACTCGCGGTCCCAATACGCCTCGGCCACGAACACGAAGGCCGGGTGACTCCGACGTACGGCCTCGATTACCTCCGGCCAGTACGCCGGCGACGGGGGAGCCCCGGCCCGATCACCCCAGGTGGCGGCGAAGACGTCGTCCATCATCAGCATCGCCATGTCGCACCGGACCCCGTCGCACTGGTCGGCGATGTCGAGCATCGTCTCGACCACGCCGGCGCGGAGCTCCGGGGAGAACGCGTTCAGCTGGATGACGTCGGGCCAGGCGGGGAAGTAGGGGTCGCGACCGTGGGCGAAGACGCGGTCGCCGAGGTCGACGAAGGTCGCGGGGTCCCGCTCCACGTCCGCAGCATCGCCGAGGACGAACCGATCGACGTGACCAGACACCCACGGATGGTCGGGCGCCACGTGGTTGGGGACGAAGTCGAGCAGGAGCCCCACGCCGCGAGCCTGCAGCTCTGACCGGGCGGCGGCCAGGCCCGCCCTCCCGCCCAGCCGGTCGTCCACGACGTAGTCGCGCACACAGTACGGCGAGCCGACCACGTCGTCGTCGTTGAAGTCCGGGAGTGCGTCCCTGAAGGACTGCATGAGGTCGGGGTTGTCGAGAGCCACGCCGATCCCGGCGGGGCTGCGGCGCCAGACCCCCATCAGCCAGACCAGGTCATAGCCGGCGCCTGCGATCGAGTCCCACACGAGCGCGGGCACGCTGCCCAGGTCGAGCCCACGACCCTCGGAGTCGGTCAGGGCCGACAGCCACGGCCACGTGTCGATCTCCAGCACGAGCGGATGGGGTGGCACCTTCAGGTCACCTGGACTCGCGGTCATCGCCGTTCCCTCTCGTTCCAGCCTGCTCGACCCCGCTCGCCCCGAGAGCGACGACCCCGGACCAACCAGTCTGTCCCATCGGGGTGAACGCGCGGTGAACCTGAGCGGTGGTCCCTGACTAGGTTCGACCCATGGCTCGACTGGTCCTGGTCAACGGAGCACCCGGGTCCGGCAAGTCGACGCTGGTCCAGGAGCTTGCGCGGGTGCTGCCGGACACTAGAGCGATCGACCTCGACGCCATGAAGCACGCCATCCCCGGCTGGGACGACGACCCCGACGGAGCGGGCCTGGAAGCCCGCCGCTGCGCCCTGGTGGAGGCTCGGACCTGCCTCGTCGCGGGTCGCGACGTCGTGCTGGGCCAGTACCTCGCACGCACCGAGTTCATCGAGCAGCTCCAACAGCTGGCCGTGGATGAAGGCGCAGTCTTCGACGAGATCGTCCTGGACCTGGATGCGAAGACGCTCGCGGTTCGGCTAGCCGGTCGAGCGGCAAGGCCCAGCCGTCCGGAGCACGCGATCAACAACGAGCTGGTGACCCCGGAGGACGCCCCGCGTCTCGTGGCCTCACTGGCGCCTCTTCGCGAGAGCCGTCCGAGGGCAACCTGGGTGGACGCACGCGGCTCCGTCGGGGCGACCCTCGCCCAGCTCCGGACGGCACTCGGAAGAGTGTGAGGGACATGACTGGCAACGGGATCGTCGTTCTCTCGGGTCCGCCGTGCTCGGGCAAGTCCACGGTCGCTCGGGCCTTGGTGACGAATCGGCTCGCGACCGGTCGCCGACCCGTGTACCTGGAGGTCGACGCACTGTTCGACCTTCTCTTCCCCGGTTCCGACCGGAACCGCGACGACCGGCTGCGGGCGTACGACGGTGCGCACCTCCTGACCCGGATGTTCGTCGACCACGGGGCGACCGTCGTCCTCGAGTGCACCTACGCCCGGCGTGAGCAGCGGGCCAGTCTGTCGCGGCGGCTGGCCGGCTCGCCGGTGTGGATCGTCGAGTTCTTCGTGACCCCCGACGAGGCTGTGCGGCGTTTCGAGGCCAGGAACCAGGTCACGGATCTCGACGACGACCTCGTCCGGGAACGCGTCGCGGAGTTCCCCTACTTCGACGGAGCCTTCCGCCTCGACTCATCCGCCGGCACGCCGGAGGTCCACGCAGAGACCGTGGCCGAGTGGCTGGTGGGTTCGCCGCCGCCGGTGGCGCAGTCGAGGTGGGTCAGCTCCGGCCGGGGTTGGAGCTGACGCCCCTTCGGGAGCGCGCTGCCTGTCCCTATCCCGCGGGTTCCGCCTCGACGTCGTTCTCGCCGGCGGCGGCCGCTGCCCGCGCCTCTCCCAGATCGGTGAGCAGGGAGTCGACCACCACGAGTCCGCCGCCGAGCACGACCGCTGCGATCGGTGCCGGCAGCTTCGTTCGTCGTACTGCGGTGGTCGCGGCCAGCATCACGGTCGACCATGACGCCACGGACGTCGCGAACGGCACCGTGGCTCGCTTCCACGGCTCGTCCGTGTCCGGGATGACGACGAAGATCTGCAGTCCGGGCCGGTTCAGGAACCAGCCGCCGGTGAAGAACGCGAGCAGGATGGGCGAGCGGGTGGCCGTGTCGGAAGCGACGCACGCGAGGGCCACTCCTGCGCCCCGGACCACTGCACCTGGTCGTATCTTCACCTCAGCAACCTCCGGTCCGATCGTCCGTGCCACTCGTCGAGGACGGGCCGTCTGCTGGAGCTCATCAGAGTCGGCCACAACCGCAGCCCCCACTGTGGCAGGTCCGGGAGACCAGTGCTCGCCGCAGCCCCCCGACCGCGGGACGCGCAGACGTCGCGGCGGGCCGTCGACATGGTCCGTTGGTCAGGAGCGGTCGATCATGGCCTGCATGGCCGCTGGATAGCGGTCGCCCTGAACGGTGACGCTGTCGGAGGCGGCGGTCAGCTCGGCGGTCTGCTCCGAGGTCAGGTCGAGCTCGGCGGCGGCGAGGTTCTCGTCGACCCGTTCGATGCGCCGCGTGCCGGGGATGGGCACGATCCATGGCTTCTGGGCCAGCAGCCACGCCAGAGCGACCTGGCCGGGGGTGACCGAGAGCTGGTCGGCGATGGCCGTGACCTTGTCGACGAGGTCGAGGTTGCTGGCCAGTGCCTCGGGGGCGAACCGGGGAAGGGTGGCGCGGATGTCACCCTCGCCGAAGGTGGAGTCGCGGGTGACCTGGCCGGTGAGGATGCCGCGGCCGAGCGGGCTGAACGGGACGAACCCGATACCGAGCTCCTCGATGGTGTCGAGCACGGACTCCTCCGGCTCGCGCCAGAACAGGGAGTACTCGCTCTGCAGCGCGGTGACGGGTTGGACGGCGTGCGCTCGCCGGATCGTCGTGGGGCCGGCCTCGGACAGCCCGAAGTGGCGGACCTTGCCGGCGGAGATGAGCTCCTTGACCGTGCCGGCGACGTCCTCGATGGGCACGTCCGGGTCGACGCGATGCTGGTAGAGCAGGTCGATGGCGTCGGTGCGTAGCCGTCGGAGCGAGCCGTCTACGGCGGCGCGGATGTTCTCGGGACGGCTGCTGACGCCGCTCGTGTTGCCGTCCTGGTCGAAGGCGAAGCCGAACTTCGTCGCGATCACGACCTGGTCGCGGACCGGCGCCAGCGCCTCCCCGACGACCTCCTCGTTCTCGAACGGCCCGTACACCTCGGCCGTGTCGAAGAACGTGATGCCGTGGTCGACCGCCTGGCGCAGGAAGGCGACCATGGCCGGGCGCTCTGGCGACGGACCGAAGCTCTGGCTGATGCCCATGCAGCCGAGGCCGATGGGGGAGACCGTGAGGTCGCTTCCGAGCGTGCGTGAGGTCATCGGTCCGTCCTTGGGTTCGCGGGATCCCTGCCACGATAGGTCGAAGGTCGCGCGATACGGGAGGTCCACCGTGAGGCTCGAGCCGCTGTACCGGATCCGCTTCACCTACCCCGAGAGCTGGATGGTCACCCTCGAAGCCGGGTGGGAGCAGCACCTGTTCCTGGCCGAGGGCCGCTGCGAGGGCTCGATCAGCGGCCGCTTCCGGGGCGCGAACTTCCCGCAGCGGCGGACCGCCGAGGGGCCGTTCCTTCCGGACTTCCGCGCCGTCATCGAGGCCGCCGACGGCGCGACCATCATGTTCGGGCTGCAGGGGTACGGCCGTGCGTACCCGCCCCGGCGGCGGCAGATCGTCGGCTCGGTCTTCCACCTCAGCGACAGCGAGCGCTACCGCCGGCTCAACGACGTAGTGTGCGTCTGCGTCGGCGAGGTCCGCGCGCCGGACGATCCTGACCAGGCGAGCTCCGACCTCGTCATCGACGTGGCGGAGCTCGTCTGGGAGCCCATCGCGGAGTGACCACGCGTGACGGGTCTGGACGACTCACCCGACCACGGTGTCCACCTCGAACAAAGCCGGCAGGCTCGGGAACTCCGACCATCCTGGGGCCGTCACGAGGGTCCGGAACTGCTCGGTCCCGTGTGCGGCCCGGAAGGCGGCCTCGCTCTCCCAGACTGCGACGTTCACCCAGCGGTACGGCGCATCGTCGTTCACCGCGCGATGCAGCCGCAGTGACACGAACCCGGGTCGGGCGATGAAGTAGCGGCTGGTCTCACCCCACAGGGCGCGGAACGCGGAGTCGCGGCCGGGAGCGACCGAGAAGCTGTTGATGAGGGTCACCGGTCCGGTCGCGGGTGAAGCGCCCTCCGGGGCGATCCGCTGCTCGGCACCGATCTCCGGTGCGGTCGTCTGCTCGGTCATGTCTGGTCCCTTCGTGTGGTGTCGGTTCGGTGATGCTCTGGGGTGTCGAAGACGAGGGCGGCCATACCGGTGGTCCCGGCGCCGACCGAGACCACCCAGGCACGTGTCCCGGACCCGTCGGGCCTGCTCACCGGCAGGACGGCCACCCCGAGGAACCCGAGCCAGGACGGGATCCCCGTGGGGTTGACCGGCTTCGAGCGCCGGGTGTCCACCCCGGCCCGGGCCGTCGCCTTCGGGCTGACCGCAATCGTGGTCATCGGAACCTCCTTGTTGCACTACTGTGCAATGAGTGCACAGCGGTATACTGCGTGCAGACGAAGGCTCTGTCAAGGTCGGAAGGAACCGTGGTGACGCAGGACATGGAGACGGGCCGCGTGGCCCAGCGCCGGCGTACGCGCCGAACCATCCTCGACGCCACCATCGAGCTCCTGCGCTCGGGCGCCGAGCCCTCGGTCAACGAGATCGCTGCTGCGGCGGACGTGTCGCGACGGACGGTGTACCTCTACTACCCGACCCTGGACCAGCTGGTGCTCGACGCCACCCTCGGCACCCTCAACACGGATGTGGACGGGGCCCTCCGGGCGCAGCTGTCGGACGACCCGCACGCCCGTCTCGACACCCTGGTCACGGCGTTGTTCTCGACCATGGAGGACTCACTGCCTCTAGGCCGCAAAATGATCAAGCTCACCATCGACGCCCCGACCCCGGAGGGCCAGCCCCGGCGGGGGCATCGAAGAGTCGGCTGGATCGAGTGGGCGGTCGAGCCCTGCCGCGCGGGCCTCGGCCGCAGCGCGCACGCCGATCTCGTCTCCGCGCTGACGCTGGTCATCGGCTGGGAGGCCTTCCTCGCCCTGCTCGACGTGCGCGGACTCACCCCCACCCGCGCCAAGGCGGTGACCTTGCGCGCGGCCTACGCGGTCCTCGACGACGCCATCGCCGCGACGTCCTGACCAACAGGTCCTGGTCGCCGACCCGTGGCTCAGCGACCGCAGCGGTCCATGCGCTTCCAGGGCCAGTCGGTGGCCAGCCAGTCTGCGACGGCGTCCGCGAGCGGTACGTCGAGGTCAGACCTGTCGGCCCGCACCCAGGACTGCACGGTGACGTCCCAGTCGTCCGAGGCCGAGGGATACAGGTAGACGCATCCGATGACGTCGTTGTCCCCCGGGTCGAGGACGGTGAACGTGAAACCGACACCCCGCGTGAAGTGGTCGGCGTGCCGGCGAAGGTCGGCGAGGTTCTGCTCGAGCGTCATCCCGTCGGCCGGTGGCCAGTTGCCGTCCGGGTAGCCGGGAGTGGAGCGGATGTGCTCGATGCTCGACATCCAGGCGGCATGATCCGACTCGTTGTGCTGTGGTCCCAGCGGTTCGAGGCGGAACTGGTCGGTGTCGAGTGAGGTCGGCGGCTCGAAGTCCACGGGCACGAACTCATCCGAGGTCATGACCCGGACCGTACTGGCCGGCCAGAGCTCCTGCACCCGAGTTCTTCCCGACGTGACCGCCCGCTGATCGCGGGTTCTGCTCAGCGTGTGTCGCCGAGAAGATCCCACAGGTTGCCCCAAGGGTCTCTGAAGACGCAGACGCGGCCGTAGGTCTCGTCGCGGACCGGGCGGACCAGATCACAGCCCGAGTGCAAGATGCGGGCCAGCGTGCCGTCGAAGTCTTCGACGCGAAGGAACAGCCCGACCCGACCGGCGAACTGGCGCCCGACGATGGCAGCCTGGTCCTCACCATCGGCGCGGGCGAGGACGAGGCCGGTGCCGCCGTCGGCAGGTCGGACCACGACCCATCGCTTCGGGCGGCCCTCGGCCGTCATGGACGGGGAGTCCTCCGAGAGGGCGAACCCCAGTGGGCCGGTGAAGAACTCGATGGCGGCGTCGTAGTCGTCGACGATCAGTGACACGAGCTCGAGAGGCACCCGGCAGATGCTAGGTCGCTGCTCAGGAGGCCTAGCATCCTGGCGGGAAGACAAGTCCGCCCGGCGCAGGGCGGCGATCGTGGACGACGGCCACTTGGGAGGGATCGATGACGAACCTGGCTGCTGTGGCATCGGGAGCGTTCCGCGTCTGAGTCGGCCACCAGGGGTGGCGAGACGCCCCGGTGGCGAAGACCGGCGTGGCTGCTGCCACTGCTGGTGGCCGGTGCGCTCGTGGTCGCCACTCTGGCTGTGGTGGTCGTCGGGCTCCAGCATCGTGGGCACGCGCGGGAGTGCAACGGCTCCCCTGGGCTCTGCGACCTCAGGCTGGACCAGGTCGCCCTGGCGACGACCCACAACTCGATGAACGCAGCCTCGGACGGTTTCGTCGAGCCCAGCCAGCAGAGCGGCATCCAGCAGCAGCTCGCGGACGGCGTCAGGGGCTTCCTCATCGACGCGTTTCTCGGGTCGGTTCAGCACTCCCGCGACGGTGACTTCGTCTACACCGACCTGACCAGGCGCCGACTGGCCCACGCATTGAGCCTCGTGGGGCCGGCCGCGGCGGAGCACGCTGTCCTGCTTCGTCAGAAGGTCGGCCCGCCGGATGCGACCGCACCGCGCGACGTCTTCCTGTGCCACAAGCTGTGTGAGCTCGGCGCGGTGCGGTTCAGCGACGTCGTCGACGTGCTGCGCCGGTTCCTCGAAGATCACGAGAGCGACGTGCTGGTGATCGTCGTCCAGGACGAGCTGCCCGCCGAGGAGCTGGCGCCGGTGCTCACCGATGGCGGGCTCGACCCCTACATCGCCACCATCGACCCCACCCGGCCCATGCCGACCCTCCAGTCGATGGTCGAGTCGGGTCGCGGCGTGCTGATCGGCCTCGAGAACGGCGACCTGGGGCCGCGGATCCCCAACGTGTACAAGGACGGACTCGTGCAGGACGTGCCCTACGACTACGCATCCCCGGAAGACCTGGAGAGCTCCGACTCGTGCCGGGCGTTCCGTGGCCAGCCGGACGCGCCGCTGCTCCTCCTCAACCACTGGGTCACTCCACCCTCGGACGAGGCGGCGGCCCAGGTGAACTCCGAGAAGGTCCTGAGCGGCCGGGTGGACCGCTGCGCGCAAGAACGACAGCCGGTCAATCTCGTGGCCGTGGACTTCTACGAGACCGGCGACCTGATGAGCGTCGTGGACGGGCTCAACCACCAGGCGCCCCACGGCGGTTGAGGCGCTCGCGACCACTCCTCTCGTTGCCGTCTTCGCTGCGGTCGCTGTCGTCGCGAGGCGGCCGTAGGGTTGTGGCATGCCGGACGAGGGTGACTACCCCATCGCCTACCCCATCGCCTACACCGCGCTGCAGCCGGGCACGCCCGTGCAGACGAGCGACGGGCACCAGTTCGCCACCGTCGAGGCCGTCCTGGTCGACGAGAAGGTCTCCGTGTTCGACGGCATCGTGGTCGAGACGTCGGAAGGCGCACGGTTCGTCGACGCCGACCAGATCGGCTCGATCTACACGACCTATGTCTGCACGACACTCTCCGCCGAGCAGGCGGCGAGCCTTCCCCTGCCCGAGCGGTCGACCCTGATCGACATCAAGCCGCCGAGGTCGATGGCCGACCGGTTGGGCCGCATGTTCGGTCGGGGGAAGCGGTAGGAGTCGCCCGTACGCCGCACGGATCGCGACCAGCGGCGGCGAGGGTGCGCCTCCAAAGCACGTTCGCGTTGCGGAAGCTGGATTGGTTGACAATGCCCCGACGTCACGGGCGAAGCGTCGGGGCATCGCCAGCAAGACCCAATCAGGCAGACCTGAAGGACCATTGAGGAGTTCGCCACCACCACCTGAGAGTCCGGTCTCAAAATGGTCACCGTGACCGACTTCCCGTGCCCGCCGACCCGATCTGCTGGCCGAGTCTCGACGGGGGGCAGGTCTCGGTGGCTGAGAAAGTTGCCGCGGTCCCAGTGCCGGAGGGAATGCGTGAACCCTTTCCGACGCTGAGCACCGTCGTGCGGGAGACTGGTCACACGGAGTCTGGGCGCCGGGCGGACTACCGGGTGACCTTCGTCGTCCTCTGCCTGGGCGTCGCGTCGTTCTCGCTGCTCCAGTCGATGGTCAACCCCGTGCTGCCGACCATCGAAGGGGCGCTGCACACCGACCAGGCCACCGTGACCTGGGTCCTCACGGCGTACCTGCTGTCGGCGTCTGTCTGCACACCGATCATCGGCCGGATCGGAGACAAGGTCGGCAAGGAGCGGATGCTGGTCGTGGCGCTGGGGGCGCTCGCGGCCGGCTCGCTGCTGGCAGCGGTCGCGCCGTCCGTCGGAGTGCTCATCGTGGCTCGCGCGATCCAGGGCATCGGCGGTGGCGTGCTCCCTTTGACCTTCGGGATCATCCGGGACGAGTTCCCGCGCGAGAAGGTGGCCGGCGCGATCGGGACGGCGGCGGCCCTGCTCGCGGTCGGAGGAGGGTTCGGGCTGGTGCTGGCCGGGCCCATCGTCGACGCGCTCAGCTATCACTGGCTGTTCTGGATTCCGATGATCATGACCCTGGTGGCCGCGGTGGCGGCGCTGGTCTTCGTCCCGGAGTCGCCGGAGCGGGCGCCGGGCCGGATCAACGTCGGTACGGCGCTGCTCATGTCGGGCTGGCTGGTCACCTTGCTGATCGGGGTGAGCCAAGGAGACCGGTGGGGCTGGAGCTCGCTGCCGACGGTGGCGCTGTTCGTGGCCACCGCGGTCCTGCTTCCGCTGTGGGTGTGGGCCGAGTCCCGCAGCGACAGCCCGCTGATCGACATGCACATGATGCGCATCCCGACCGTGTGGACGGTCAACCTGGTGGCGTTGCTGTTCGGCTTCGGGATGTACGCCATGTTCGCGTTCCTCCCCCAGTTCATGCAGACCCCGTCCGACGTCGCCGGCTACGGTTTCGGCGCCTCGGTGACCGAGTCCGGGCTGCTGCTCCTGCCGCAGACGGTCGCCACCTTCGCCGCGGGGTTGGCGTCCGGCCCCCTGGCCCGGCGCTACGGCTCCAAGGCGGTGCTGGTCGTCGGCGCGGCGCTGACCGCGCTGGGGACCCTGGGCATCGTGCTGTGGCACGACTCGGTCGCCGCGGTGGTCGTCGAGTCAACCATCCTCGGGTTGGCCTTCGGGCTGGCCTTCGCCTCGATGTCCACGTTGGTGGTGGACGCGGTCCCGCAGTCGCAGACCGGCGTGGCCAGCGGCATGAACACCAACATCCGTACCGTCGGCGGAGCGCTGGGCAGCGCAGTCATCGCCAGCATCATCACCTCCGACCTGGGGCCTGGCGGCTTTCCCGTCGAGTCGGGGTACATCCACGGCTTCGCGCTGCTGGTCGTCACGTCGACCCTGGCCGCCGCGGTCGCTGTGCTGGTGCCTGTGGTCAAGGCCCGCACCCACGTCGTAGCAGGTCCGCAGGCGGAGTACGAGAAGGCCGCCGGCGAGAGCCTCGAGCTCGATCCCGCTTGAGGCCAGCCCCTGCCACCGCAGAGCGGTTCCTCCTGCGGCGGGCGCGGACCTACCCGTCCCTGCGCGCGGCGTGGATCCCGCTGGCCGCCCTGTGCTGGCCGTCTTCGTCGAGATGGTCGACATCACGTTGCGGTCGATCGCACTGCCGGGCGGGGGTGCGCTCACCCGCACCGACTCCCACGCCACCGACGAACCCGCGTGACGGAGCATCGGCGGTGACATCGCCGACCTCCGCTCGCCCCCACCGTTGTCTCGGACCTGCGGACGGGAGACACGCCCTAGTCGTCAGGGTCCGGCGGACGGTCCTCGGCCGGCCGGACGGTTCGAGTCGGCCCACGTCGTGCCTCCTCGGCCTCGACGAAGGAGCGGGCGTGGGCGGGTCGGCGCAATGTGATCACGGGCGGTCCGGACGCAGCTGTCGCCCACGCCCGCATCTCCGTGCGCTTGCTGCGGAACGACGTGAAGTGCCAAACCACGAGCGAGTCGCGGGCGAACACCGTGCGCCACGACTCGTGGTTGCCGTTGCAGATCTCCTGCCGGTCGAGGATCCGGGTCGCCGTACGTCGTAGAAGACGGGTCAGGCTGGTCAGCCGGGCGTAGTCCAGTGCGACCACCAGGTCCGCGCGCTCGTGGGCGAGGTGGCGCCACCCGCCGTACGCCGTGTCGAGGAGCCAGGAGTCTTCCCTCGTCAGGGCGTCGAAGTGGGCAACCTGCTCGTCTTGAGGCATCTGGACCCAGCCCGGGCTCCAGCAGATGTCGTCGACACTGGTCCACGGGATCCCGGTCAGCTCCGACAGCCGTCGCGCCATGACCGACTTGCCGGAGCCTGTCGCGCCGTACACAAGAATTCGCCGCGCGTCCTCCACGCGGTCGGTCTCAGGCACCCGGTGATCGTATGGCGAGCACGCGCCCGCATCTCTGCCCGACGGCGGTCGCCCGCCTTGTCTGCTGAGAGCCGGAACGTGTCCGACCGACGCGAGCCCCGGTCCGGTCACCCGCTGCAGGATCGGAGCGGTCGCCCAGACCACCACGTCGAACCACCAGGAGACCCCATGTTCATCGCCATTCTCGACCTGCGCACCACCGCGGCCGACCGTCAGCTCGCCCTCGCCCAGCTCGACAGCGAGAAGGACGAGATCCGCTCGATGCCGGGCAACCTCGACTTCCGGGTGTACGCAGACCGCGACGACGCCGAGGCCGTCACTGTCCTCCACGAATGGGCCGACGAGAACTCGTTTGCCGGCTACCTCGGCTCGAGTGCCTTCGCCCGATCGGGTGCTGTGCTGCGTCCGCTGGTGACCGCGCCTCCGGTCAGTCGACGGTTTCGTGCCGCGCTCCTGGAGACGGTCTGACCAGCAGCGCGGTCGTAGGGTGACCGGATGTGAGGCCCTCCGCGAGGCGCGAGGCGTTCGCGTTCGCGAGACACTTCCCAGCCTCTCCTCCGTCCGAGCTCCGCGTCGACCGGCACTACCTGCTCTGCGCCTCGCAGGGCGCTCTGCGGCTGGAGGCGCACGGCATGTCGTGGGTGTTGCCTCCAGCACGGGCCGCACTGATTGCGGCCGGTGAGCCCATCCAGGTCGCCATCCCGCAGCCGGTCAGAACGTCGTCGGTCCTGTTCGACGTCGACTTCGCCCCGCCGCCACCCGCGCCACTGACCGTGTTCGACCTCAGCCCCCTGGCCCGGGCCTTGGTATCTGAGTGCGCCGACTGGCCCGACGCTGCCGAACCACTCCCGCCGTACGCACGCAGCCTGTTCGGGGCGCTCGCAGCCGTGGTGTGGCGGTTGGCCGAACATCCCAGCCCGATCACGGTCCCCGCCGGCCAGTCGCCGGAGCTTCGTCGAGCACTGGCCCTCACCGACGAACGGCTGGCCGAAGACATCCAGTTCGAAGGCATCGCCCTCGACGTCGGGCTGGCGCCGCGGTCGTTGGCCCGCCGCTTCGAGGACGAGGTCGGGATGACGTGGCGCGCGGTGCTGCGCCGGATGCGGATCCTGCGCGCTGTCGAAGGACTCGCCGCGGGCGAGGACTCCGTCACGACCATCGCGCACAAGGTCGGGTACACCTCCCTGTCCGCGTTCAATGCAGCGTTCCGTGACCTCACAGGTCGTACGCCGACGCAGTACCGCGCGACCTTCCGTCCTTGAGCCATCGCCGTACATTCGGACACGAGCGTCCGGCGCGGCGAGGTGTGGACGCTGCGGAGCACGTCGCGCTGCTCAAGGACTACGGCGACGGAACCCGCTGAACTTCGCAAGCGGAGTGACGTGGTCAGCCACCGACGGGAGCAGGGTTCGGGGCCTGACGAGAACTCCGGTGCCCGGAGACTCCGCGCTAGGCGCCGGCATAGCGTTGCTGACCGGTCCGGCCTCCGCCGAGCCAGTGTCCGAGGTCAAGGATGAAACCCAGGACCACGAACGCCCAGCCCCAGCTGCTCACCTCGGTGACGGGGTTGTAGGCCAGGACGTAGAACAAGGTCGCGTACGGGAAGAAGATCAGTCCGAGCAGGGGGACGAGGAAGCCGCTGAAGGCACGGTCCACGAGGTTGGAGAAGATCCAGATCAGTACGAGAGCGACTCGCGGCGCAAATCCGGCGAGCAGTGCGAGCAGGCATCCCATCCGCGGGCCTTCCTCTCGGCTCACTCGTCCGGCGAGCCCGTCATGCGGATTCTGCAAGGGAGTCGCCCCGCCGGGCTCATCCATTGCGGGTGACTGATTGGCGAGTGCTGCTGCTCCGCGTCCATCCGGGCGGACTGGGCCAGGGACTCAGCGTCACAGGTTGCGATGCCGATCGGCTGGTTCAGTCCGTCCGCGACCCACGCTCGTACCTCGACGAGGCTCTCACCAGGCGCGCCGCGCTGTCGGACGGCCGATCCGCCGAGTTGCGCTGCGCCGGGGCGCTGCGGGGACGTGGGCGCCAGATGTGCGAGCCGGCCCAGGCCAAGGTGATCGCCATGAGTGAGAAGCCGATGAGGAAGGTGATGACCAGACCGGGTGTCGTCTGCGTCCCGGGCTCCGGTACGAGCACGGCAAGCAGCGTGCCCCCCACAATGGACAGGGCGATGACTGCCCACCCGACTACGCGGAGAATGCGACCGCGTTGGGCGTAGGCCAGGGACCCGACGAGGAAGCTCGGGGCGAGCACCATCCCAGGGCTGAGGAAGAGCACCAAGCCCGGGACCACCGCTAGCGTCCACCACCGGCTACGGCCGGCCAGTCGGGCCCGGGCGGCCAGGCCCAGGCCGCCACCGAGCATGGCCGCGAACCCGATGATGAGCAGGGTCCCGGTCCAGGAGAACTCGGGGTTGCCGCTGATCAGGCGCATCCAGATGCGCGCCAGCACCCCCCATGCCGCGCCCGTGACCGCGCCGAGTGCTGCCGCTCGAGGCAGTGTGGCGGTCACCAGGCCACCGGCAGGCAGACCAGGCGGGGACCCGCGGTTCCGTTCGGTGCCGTCGACTCGGCGTGGATCACCACGGATCTGGTTCCCGGTGCGGGGACGAAGGGCACCGTGGTGTCGGCTGCACCGGTTCCGTTGGCGGTGGCGGTGAAGTCGAGCCAGACCTCGGTCTGGTCGCTGACCAGAGGAGGTGTGGTCGTGGAGGCGTTGTAGTGCGGTCCGGCGGCGGCTCCGTCGCCGGCCACGCAGGGGCCGACGTGCAGGTGCGCGCCGTAGTCGTGACCAGCAACGGCTGGGTCGATGCCCTTCACCCGGAGGTGGAACAGCGTCCCGTGGGCGTTGGGCGTCATCACCAGATGGGCGTAGGCGCCGCCGAAGGGGTCGGCGGTCGAGGTCGACAGGTCAACGAGGTCGCCACGGAAGACCTGGGCCGGCGCGGCCGTACCATCCGCCGTGAGGGCGGCGACGATTGCCACGATCGCGGCGGGCAGGGCGATGGCGGTACGACGAGCGTTCATGGTGTGCTCCTGCTGGTTCGGCTCGGGTGTGATACCTCGACAGACGGGCCCGGAGAACGATCGGGTGACAAGAAGGGAGGTCAAGAAATTGCTGGCGTGGCGGGTCACCCGCCACGGGTTCTCGCTCGTCAGAGCAGGTGGTGGAGTTTGTGTCGGCGATGGACCGGGACTCGCACGCGAGCGAGGCGGCGAACGACGTCGACACGCTGGTAGCCACTCTGTTCACGCAGGAGGCGAGGCGCTTGGTCGGGCTCGCGAGCTTCTTCACCGACGACCGCACGGCCGCCGAGGACCTGGTGCAGGAGGCGTTCATCCGACTGGCCCGCACCGCCCACCGGATCCGCGACACCGACAAGGCGGCTGCCTATCTGCGGTCGATCGTCGTCAACCTCGCGCGCGACCACAACCGGCGCGGTCTGGTGTCGCTTCGGCACCGACCACCGGAGGGCGGTGACGAGCCGTCGGCGGAGGAGACGGCATCGATGGAGGAGTCGCGCCGCGAGGTGGTCGAGGCGCTGCGGGGCCTGCCACACCGGCAACGGGAGTGCCTGGCCCTGCGCTACTACCTGGAGCTGCCCATCGACGAGATCGCGGACGCGCTAGGGGTCTCGGCGAACTCGGTGAAGACCCATCTCAAGCGGGGCCTCCGCGGTCTCGCCGCCGTCCTGGAGGACACTCATGGCTGACCTGGAGTCGCGTCTCCACGAGGCGCTCGGCGACGTGGGTGACCACAACCAGCCCTCGCCCGACCTGTTCGCCCGCGTGGTCGGCAGCATCGCCGATGACCGCGCCCGCCGTCGGCACCATCGCCGGGTCGCCCTCGCGTGGGCGGTGGGCGCCGCCGTGGCCGTCGCCCTGACCATCAGCCTGGCCCCGAGAGACGAGGAGGGACTGCACATGCCTTGGTGGATCCTGGAGATCGCCACCGATCTGGTCCTGGTGGCCATCGCGGTCTGGCTCGGGCCGTTCATCAAGCGGTTCGGCCGCGCGTACGCCGCAGACGTCTTCCACGACAACCCGCTGACGGGCAAGAGCTACATCGTGCTCACCGACATCGTCTACTACCTGATCTTCGCCGCCTACATCCTCTTCACCATCCGAACCGAGCCGCCCTCGCTCCTGACCCACGACGTGACCGCGACACAGGTCAAGGAAGTGGCCGCCCGGCTCGGTGGCATCCTGCTGATCATCGGTGTCCTGCACGGCCTCAACATCGTGATCATGCCCGTGCTCGGGAGGCTGTTCTCGCTCAACCGCCGATTGCCGCCGCGAGGCGGGACCGGACTGGGGTGAGCCAGGCGACCGGACGAGCGTCGAGACAAGCAGCGTTCCGAACGCCGCCGCAACCAGGCTGGTGCGGGTACGCCGTGCGGGCAAGATGGGGACCAGGAGGTGCCGGATGAAGGCGATTGTGGTGAGGGACCAGGCCGCGGGAACGGCAGGGATGACGCTGGCCGAGCGTCCCGAGCCGCCGGCAGCGATAAACGACGTCATCGTTGAGATTCATGCGTCGGGATTCGT
>Ga0136846_1224177_pt1 | contig 29105 bp, 32 predicted proteins | sample HopSoiMetagenom2_FD_96841 | JGI IMG/M metagenome (GOLD analysis project Ga0136846, IMG submission 96841) | Grasslands soil microbial communities from Hopland, California, USA - 2 Assembly 2016 (version 4) | ecosystem: Environmental > Terrestrial > Soil > Grasslands | place: USA: Hopland... | reverse complement strand
GCGGGGAATGCGCTGGCGACGCAGAAGCTGAGCGTCACGCAGTCCGCGACGTCTCTGACCATCAAGCTCAGTCAGGCGCAGACGGATCCACAGCCGGCGAGGATCTCCATCTTCGTCCCGGCGGGATACACGCTCAACACGGCGCAGGCGCCGGGCACGGTCATCGGGACGACCTCGGGCTCGGTCTTCGCACGTGATGCGAACATCCCGCTGCCGCTGTCGGGGGATGTGGTCGTCGCGCCGCCCAACACAGGTAACGCACCGTGCTTCACGGGTACCCACACCGCTGTCTGGCTGCTGCGCTTGCAGGTTGCGGGCCAGCAGATTCAGCTGCCGATCGCGGTCGACCCGACTCCTGACCCCAACAACGCGCTCGGCGGGTACCAGCTCGTCGTCTGTTTGGGCCCAGCTGACGTCCCGCAGGGAACGCCTGGTCGCTCGCCGAACGGAGCACAGCTCCTCGAGGCCACCTTCACGGTGAACAACGTCTTCACCGTGCCCGCCGACGTGAGCACGTGGAAAGCGAGCACGACGCCGTACGCGCCGGGAACGGCGACCGCGAATCCCGCAGGGACCGTCGAGACGCGCTCCGTCGTCGGCAGCGGGACACTCTCGATCGCCACGCGCGTGACGAACAAGAAGAAGCGGACCCTTCGCATTGCAGGCCGGTTGGCGCAGGGTGGCGCCGCGGTCGCGGGCGCGCAGGTTCGCGTCCTCCTGAACGGGAAGTCGTCGCGCTTCACTGCCCGCACTTCCAGCACGGGTGCATACAGCATCGTGCTGCGCAAGAGCGGCAGAAAGACGGTCACGTCGTTCCAGGCACGCGTGGCGGTTGCCGAACGCGACATCACGAGCACGGCGTGCCAGACGCCCTCTTTGCCCGGTGTGCGTTGTGTGAGCGCTACTGCATCGGCGTTCACGGCTGTCAGCCGCAGGGTCCGAGTGCGCTTGTAGAACCGCCCAGCCGGGGTCTGGCCCTGCTTGGGGTCAGACCCCGGCCCGTATGCTCAAGCCATGGCGGAGATCCGCATCGGCACCTGTTCGTGGGCGGACGAGGCCCTCTCGAAGCACTGGTATCCCAGAGGCCTGCCGGCGGGCGAGCGCCTTGCGCATTACGCGCAGCACTTCGACACGGTCGAAGTCGACTCCACCTACTACCGCCTTCCCGCCGAAGAGATGGTGCGTCGCTGGGCCGAGCGCACGCCCGACGACTTCGTCATGCATGTGAAGGCGTTCGGCCTGATGACCCGGCATCCGGTGAAGCTCGAGTCGCTGCCGCCCGACCTGCGCGAAGGCGTACCCACAGACGAGCGCGGGCGTGTCGAACGGCCGTCACGTGAGTTCCGCGGCGAGGTGTTCCGCCGCTTCCTCGAGGCGCTCGAGCCTCTGCGCTCCCGGGGGAAGCTCGGCGGGATTCTCTTTCAGTTTCCGTCGTACGTCGTCTACAAGGATCGCTCGCTCGAGTACCTGCAATGGGCGAGGGAGCAGCTTGGGGACGACGAGATGCTGGTCGAGTTTCGCCACGTCAGCTGGCTCGACGAGGAACACCGCGCAGAGACGCTGCGGTTCCTCGAAGACCTGCGTGCAGCGCACGTGATCGTCGACGCGCCGCAGATCGAGGGCGCCAGGAACGTCGTCCCCACGGTGCTCGCGCTGACGAGCCAGACCGCGTACGTGCGCTTCCACGGCCGGAACGCCGGCACCTGGAACAAGCGTGGTGGCAGCGCCGCGGAGCGGTTCGACTACCTCTACTCGGAGGACGAGCTGCGCGAATGGGTCGGCCCTCTCCGCGAGCTGTCCGAGCAAGCAGAGCAGGCGTATGCGTTCTTCAACAACAACGCGACGAGCCCCGACGGCCGAGGAGGCCGCATGGCTCAGGCGGCTGCGAATGCAAAGGAACTGCAGCGGCTGCTGCAATCCGCGAACGTGCCCGTGAGCGCGGGCTCGGAGGGCTGATGCACGTCCTCGCGGTCATCCACGGGGAGAAGGTCCGGTCCGGAGTGTTCGGCGAGGTCGTCGAGGCGCGCGGCCATCGACTCGAGGAGTGGAGCCTCGCGTGGGGCAACCCCTTGCCCCGCCCCCTTGACGCGTACGGCGCCGTGCTCGTCTTCGGTGGTGCGATGCACGCCGACCAGGACGCACATCATCCGTGGCTGCGAGAGGAGAACGTGTTCCTGCAACGCCTCCTCGCGTTGCAGACGCCGGTGCTCGGAGTCTGCCTGGGGTCGCAGTTGCTCGCGAAGGCGGCCCACGCCGACGTCGGGCCCGCGAAAGAGCCCGAGATCGGTTGGTACGAGGTCAGGCTCACGCACAATGCGAGCGAGGATCCGTTGCTGCGCGCGTTGCCCGCTCGCTTCGACGCGTTTCAGTGGCACTACTACGCCCACGACGTCCCGGCGGGAGGCGTCGAGCTCGCGCGCAACCGCGTTTGCACCCAGGCGTTCAGGCTCGGTTCGAGTGCGTGGGGCGTGCAGTTCCACCCAGAGGTGACGCTCGCGCAGATCGAGAGCTGGCTGGACGAGGACGACGAGCCCGGGCCGATCGATCGCAAACGGCTGTTGGCGGAGACGCTCGAGCGGATCGACGAATGGAATGCGCTGGGCCGCGGTCTGTGCGACGCGTTCGTCGACGTCGCCGAGCGAGTGACGACCCCGGCCTAGCCCTTTTCGAGCGGCAGATGCTCGTGGCGCGACCATTCGTGCCACGAGCCCGCGTAGTTCCGGGCTCGGTAGCCGGCCGCGCGAAGCGCGAGCGTCGCGAGCGACGAGCGCGATCCCGAGTGACAGTAGGCGACGAGCTCGCCGGCATCCCCGATCCGCGCGCGGATGTGGTCGCCCGGACAGGGCTCGCCCGCAGCGACGAACAGATCCTGCACCTGCACATGGCGCGCGCCGGGGATGCGACCCTGCCGAGGGTCGCACGGATAGCCCTGCTTCCCGCGGAACTCGTCCTCGGTGCGCACGTCGAGGATGGTCAGCGACGCGTCTTCTAGCCGGCGCAGCAGCTCCTCCCGCGTCGGAACCGCGTCGAGGCTCGGTTCGAAGCGCGTCTTGACGGGTTGCAACTCGACGGAGCCGACCTCGGGCTCGCCCGGCCAGGCGGAGAGGCCACCGACGAGGACCGCGACGCTGGGATGGCCCGCCAGCTCGGCCATCTGCGCAGCAGGCATGGCGCCGACCCCGTCGCCACGGTCGTACAGCACGAGCCGCTCAGTACCCGTGATCCCGTGCCGGCGGAGCCGTAGGCCTACCTCCGAAGCGAGCGGCTCGAGCACCTCGCGGTCGCTCATCGGCGGCGGCGAGCCGAGCACGAGCGGACGTGACCCGGGAATGTGCCCACGCGCGTGGGCATTCGGCCCGCGCACGTCGCCGAGCACGAGGTCGTCCGCGCCGAGCTCGCGCTGCAGCCACTCCACATCGACGATCGCCGGAAGGTCAGACACGCGCGAGGAACTCTAGGAGCAGCCGGTTGAACTCGTCGGGCCGCTCGAGGTTGACGAGGTGGCCGGCGTCGGCAACTTCCTCGAGCTCGAACTCTGCGAGCTCTTCCGGCGTGACGAACGTTTCGTGCTCGCCGACGACGAACGTCAACGGGCCCGGGAAACCTCGCGCGAGCATGGTCGCGTCCTCACGGTCGCGGATCGCCTCGACCGCGCCGACGAGACCGTCGGGATCCCGGTACATCAGCGACGGGTCCGCGTTGGTCGCATCCGAGAACAGCTTCGGCACCATGGAGCTCCACAGGCCGTCCGGCCCCTCGCGCCGGATCAGCTCGATGGTGTCGGCACGCCCCGCGCGCCGTTCGGGCGAGTCGGCGTCCGGCCGGGAGCCGACGAGCATCAGTGCGCGCACGCGTTCGGGCGCAACCGCGGCGAGGGCAAGAGCGCAGTAGCCGCCCATCGACGCACCGACGACCGTGAGATCGCCGTGCGTCTCGGCCGCAATCGACTCGGCCCAGGCGGTCATCGTCGCACCTCGTCCGTACAGCCGGGGCGCAACGACCTCGTGCTCTGCGAGGACCGGCAGCTGGGGCTGCCACATGCGTTCGTCGAGCGGAAAGGCGTGCAGCAGGAGGACGTTCACAGAGCGGCGACGACGTCGAGCTCGGCCGCGATCGACGGCCGCTCGGACACACGCGCCAGCCAGTCGCTCAACGCGGCAAACGAGCCCAGCGCGACCCCCATGCGATCGCGCGCACGCAGCAGCCATGGAACGTAGGCGATGTCCGCGAGCCCGAACTCTCGTCCGCTGAGATAGGGCAGGACGCCGAGCGCTGCATCGAGCTTTGCGAGCTCCGCGTCGAGCCGCTCACGCGCGCCGTCCTCGTCGCGGCGCAGCGCGTAGTACGGCTTCGAGAGCTGGTCGAAGCGAAAGACGAGCAGACGGCCGAACGCGCGCTCCGCAGGGTCGGCCGGCCAGAGCGCGGGCTCCGGGTAGCGCTCCTCGAGGTACTCGTTGATCACCGCGGACTCGGGGAGAAGGAGCGTGTCCTCCTCCAGCACGGGCACGCGGCCGAGCGGGTTCTTCTCGTAGATCCACGCCGGGCGGTCGTCGAGGTCGACCTCGACGGTCTCGTATTCGATGCCTTTCTCCGCCAGCGCGATCCTTGTCCGGGCGCAGTAGGGACAGCGGTCGGCGTCGTAGAGCGTGATCACCGCTCGATCCTAGCCTCGAGCTTCATGACGTCGGCGATCTGGTCGAGCAGCTCGCGCGCGGGCGGAAGCTCCGAAGGCGAGGAAGCAGTCCGCGCAACCGCGCGGACTTGCACGGGGTCGGCGCCGGTCAGCCGAGCGACGAGGGTTGCGTTCGCCGCGAGCGACAGCTCGTCGGCCTTGTTCAGGTCTCCGTAATAGGTCGGCACGGAGAGGTACTCGTCCACCATGCGCCCTCGGTCGAAGAGCAGGAAGCGCACGAGCGCGTCTTCCTCGAGTGCGAACGCGACGACCGGCACTCCCATCCGCTCCGAAAGCTCGGCCCCGAGGCGTCGCTGCGCGCTGCGATCGCGGTCGCAGAGCTCGTCGGTGACGGTGACCCAGCCGTTGTCCGCCGCGGAGACTTCGGTCCATTCACTGTGACCCACGCGGGGCAGGAATTGCAGAGCTGCGCGTTTCACGCCGGCTTCGTCGTCCGTCTGCACATGCAGCGACCCGGACGACCGCGGCCGTTCGTCGCTTCCGAGCCGGTCGACGAAGGCACCGAGGGGAGCGACCATGAAGACGTCGACGGGGACGAATCCGAGGCGCTCGTAGAGACGTCGCGCGTCGGTGTTCCGCATCAGCACTTCGAGACTGACGTGCTCGAGCCCCGCCCCGCGCGCCGGCTCGATCAGCTCGGCGAGCAGCGCGCGGCCGATACCGCCGCGCCGCGCCTCCGGCCGCACGTAGAAGTCGGTCACGTGCGCGGTGTGACGGCCGCGGTCGCCGAGGACGCAGAAGATGAACCCGAGCGCGCGTCCGTCGTCGTCCTCCGCGATCAGAGCGACGCCCTCCTCCACTGTCTCCGAGAGGTCCTCCCACGCCTCCTCCCACGTCTCGCGCTGGTACGGCTCGTGGCCGAGCTCGGCTTCGAACTCCTCCCAGAGCTCGTGGATCAGGTCGTGGTCGGTTTCGGTGGCGGGGCGGATCGTCACTGGTAGCGAAGAGCGAGCAGGAGGAAGTGGGCGCTCAAGTTCTGGAACGGGTGGAACCGGGCACCCGCGGCACGGATGTCCGTCTCGTCAGGGTAGAACGCGAGCACAGCCTTGCGCAGGCCGAGGTCACCCGCCGGCCAGGCGTGCGGCCGCGCCAGGTAGCGCGCGAGGAACCAGTCGGCGCTCCATTCTCCGAGCCCGCGCAGCGCGGTCAGGCGCGCTTTCACCTCGTCGTCCGGCAAGACGCCGAGCGCGTCGAGATCGATGTCCGCGCGCGCGACGCCGAGAACGTACTCGGCCTTCCGGCGCGAGAAGCCGAGCGCGGTCAGCTCTTCCTCGCTTGCGCGTGCGACACGTTCGCGCGTCGGAAACGAGTATGCGAGCTCCGCGCGTTCGCCGAAGCGCTCGATGAACCGGCTCCGAACCGCGAACGCGGCGTGGAGAGACACCTGTTGCGCGGTGATCGACGATACGAGCGCTTCGAAAGGATCAGGCGCGAGCGGCGGGCGAAAGCCGGGGAAACGATGGAGCGTCTCGGCGAGGACGGGCTCACGCTCGGCAAAACCGTGGAACTCTTTCAGGTCGAACTCCAGACCCACGAGCTTGCGGACGACCGGCTCGATGTCTGCGTCGAGCGGCTCGGCGTCGACTCCTCCAGCCGCAGGCGTGATGCGAACCTCGCGGCCATGGACAACGCGGTGCAGTCCGCCCTCGTGCCAGACGTTCGCGCGATCGACGCCCCAGTACGTGAACCGATCGAGCGAACGTTCGAAGTCGTACGGCTGCGGCACCACGATCGAGCTCACGCCGCTCAGGCTAAAGGGGTCTGACCCTGATGAGGGTCAGACCCCAGCCGTTCGAATGGTCCTTCTTAGCGCCCGCCGTGATCGTCGCCGGGCTCCGGCTCGCCGTGCCCGCCGCGATCGTCACCGGGCTCGGCCTCGCCGTGGCCGCACTTGTCGTCGGTCGTGGTCGTTGCGCGAGAGGACAGCGCAATCCCGCCGACGGCGACGCGGCCTTGCATCACCGACGCGTGCGGCTCGCAGTAGAACTTCCACACACCGCGCGCCAGCTTGACGGTCACGGTCTTCGTCCCGACGAAGGACAGGGACGTGATCTGGCGCTCGGTCCCGCCCTCCCGCTCGAGCACGAAGTTGTGTGCGGCGGACCGGTCGTTCACGGTCAGCCTGTACGTGCCGGCCTTCAGACTCTTCACGGCCTTGCCGTTCTTCGCGAGCTTGATCGTGAAGCCGGGGCCGACGGTGCCGCGGAGAGCAGGAGCTGCGCTGGCACCACCCAGGCTCGTCGCGACGACGAGCAGGGCGACTGCTGTTGCCGCAACTGCTGCCGCGAGTGATCGAATCAGCATCTGTCGTTCACCTTCCCTCCGGTTTGCATGACCTCTGCAGGGTGCCGGGGGACCGGTCCGGGTCACAAGGGGACATTGGTCCTACGACCAACGTCTGATTGCCCGGCGGAGCGCCTATCGGCACCCTTGACGGCATGGCGGCCGCGGTCCCTGGAATATGGCGTGTGATGGCTGCGGAGACGGCTCAGGAGACCTCCACCCCGAACCGGCCGTTGCGGCGCGTCGTCCTGCAGTACGCGCTGAGTGGAGTCGCCGCGCTGATCCTGCTCGGAGCCGCCGGCGTCTATCTCCTGCGCCACGTCGGCCACGACGAGGCGATCCGCAACGCGAGACAGGTCGCGGAGCTCGCCGGCCGCGGCGTCGTCGAGCCGAACCTCACGCCGGCCGTCCTCCGCGGCGATCCCGCGGCGGTCGCGGCACTCGATCGCGTCGTGCGCAAGGGAGTCCTCCAGGGACGCATCGTGCGTGTGAAGGTCTGGGACGCCGGCGGCAAGATCGTCTACTCCGACGAACACCGGTTGATCGGTTCGCGCTACGCACTCGGCGGGGACGAGCAAGCCACGCTCGACGGCGGAAAGACCCAGGCCGAGGTCAGCGACCTCACGCGGCCCGAGAACCGATTCGAGCGCCCGTTCGACAAGCTGCTCGAGGTCTATCTGCCGATCAAAGGACCGGGCCGAACGCCTCTTCTCTTCGAGACCTACGAGCGCTACAGCTCGGTGGCGGCGAGCGGCCGGAAGCTGTGGCTCGCGTTCGCACCGGCGATTCTCGGCACGCTCGCACTGCTCTGGCTGATCCAGCTGCCGCTCGCCTGGCGCGGTGCACGACAGCTCCGAGAGCACCAGGCACAGCGCGAGCGACTGCTGCAACGCGCGATCGAGTCATCCGAGCACGAACGCCGCCGGATCGCGCGCGACCTCCACGATGGGGCCGTGCAGGACCTCGCCGGCGTGTCGTACAACCTGACGGCGGCTGCACGCGAGGTGGAGAGCCCCGCCACTGCTTCTCTCCTCGACGAGGCCGCCGACGGAACGCGGCGAACGATCCGCGAGCTTCGTAGCCTGCTCGTCGACATCTATCCCCCCGATCTCCATCGCACCGGTCTCGGGCCGGCGCTCAACGACCTCGTCGCGCCGCTCGGCGCTCGCGGCATCGATGTCGACGTCGATGTTCCCGAGACACTTCAGCTGCCCCCCGGGGTGGAGACGTTGTTCTATCGCTGCGCGCAGGAGGCGCTGCGCAATGTCGTCAAGCATGCGCACGCACAGCACGTGCACGTAGCCGCGGCTGTTACCGACGACCGGGCGCAGCTTCTGGTGCAGGACGACGGCTGCGGCTTCGACGGCGCAGCCGAGGAAGGCCATCTCGGGTTGCGGCTGCTCGCCGACCTCGCCGCCGAGTCAGGCGGGGAGCTGAAGATCGACTCGACGCCGGGCCACGGGACGCGCGTGACCATCGTGGCCGCCGCGTGATTCGCCTCATCCTTGCGGAGGACCATCCGGTCGTCCGCGTGGGCCTGGAGCGCATGCTCGCGAGCGAGGCCGACATCGAGATCGTCGGCACCGCGGAGAACGGCGCCGAGGCGGTCGCGCTCGTAGCAAGATCGGAGTGCGACGTGGTCTTGATGGACCTCTCAATGCCGGTCATGGACGGCATCGAGGCGACGCGGCAGATCGTCTCGGCGCACGAGGGCAGGGTTCGCGTGGTCGTCCTGACGTCGTTCTCCGCGCGCGAGGACATCATGGCCGCGCTCGATGCGGGCGCCTCCGGCTACCTGCTCAAGGATGCCGAGCCGCAGGAGCTCCTCGCGGGAGTTCGCGCGGCCGCGCGCGGTGACTCGCCCCTCGCGCCGCAGGCGGCGCGCGAGGTCCTGTCGGCCCGGACCGAGGACCGCAGCGGCCCCGAGCTGTCGGCGCGCGAGACAGAGGTTCTGCGCCTCGTTGCGCACGGGCTGCCGAACAAGCGCATCGCGCGCGAGCTGCAGATCAGCGAGAAGACCGTGAAGGCGCACCTGACGCAGATCTTCCAGCGCCTCGGCGTGACCGACCGCACGCAGGCGGCCCTCTGGGCGAAAGAACGAGGCCTCGACTAGGCGACTGCGTCGAGGCGGCGCTCGGCGACTCGACGGCCGACCTCGGCGCCGATCACCACGACGAGGCTGACGATCATCACCACGACGGCGACTGCGATCACCTGCGGCAGCCGGTTCGGGAACCTCAAGGCGCCGTAGAGGTAAATCGGGAACGTGACGCGCGTTCCGACGACGAACGACGCCACCGCGTACTCATCGAAGGACGTCGTGAAGGCGATCAGCAGGGCAGACACCACCGCCGGTGCGATCAGCGGGAGGATGATCGAACGATACGTACGGAACGGCCCAGCCCCGAGATCGGCAGCGGCCTCTTCCAATGAGACGTCGATCTGCGTCAGGCGCGGGACGATCACGAGGATCGTGTACGGAAGGCTGATCACGATGTGGCCGATCACGACTGTCAGCAACGACCGTGGGATCCCCGCGGCGTGGAAGAAGAGAAGCAGCGAGATCCCGAAGACGACGTAGGGGATCACCAGCGGGCTCAGCAGCAGCGCCGACACCGCCCCCTTGCCGCGAAAGCGCCGGCGCACGAGCGCGATCGAGGCGACGACGCCGAGCAGCACGGCACCGACGCTCGAGATCGCAGCGATGAGCGCGCTCGTCTCGAGGGCGCCCCGCAGGTCCGCGTTGTTCAGGAACTGGTGGTACCAGCGCAGCGTGAAGCCGCTGAGCGGGAACGTCGGAAGGTCCGAGTCGTTGAAGGAGAAGATCAGCAGGATCGCGATCGGGGCGTAGAGGAAGACGACGAGCAGCCCGAAGAACGTACGCAGCACTCGGCGGGCGTTCTTCGAGAGGGCGACGTCCATCAGGCGCTCGCCGTTTCGCCGAGCCGGAGGAAACGCGAGAACGCCGCCGTCAACAAGGTGACGACGCCGAGCAGGAACAACGCGAGCACCGATCCCGTCCGCCAGTCCGGGAAGCCAGTCGAGAACAGGTCTGAGATCTGGTTCCCGTACATGTAGCCCGAAGGGCCGCCGACGAGCGACGGCGTCACGAACTCCCCGACCGTCGGGATGAAGACGAAGAGAAAGGACGCGATGACGCCCGGCAGGCTGAGCGGGAGCGTCACCTTCAGGAAGGCCTGCAGACGGCTGGCGCCGAGATCCGACGCGGCCTCGAGCAGGCGGCGGTCGATCGTCTCGAGCGAGACGAAGATCGGGAGAGCGACGAACGGCACCCACACGTACGCGAGCACAAGCATCACGGCGAAGCGGCTGTAGAGGAGCTGCGACAACGGATGGTCGGCGGACCGGATCCCCGTCCAGGCCAGGAAGGAGTTGAGCACGCCGTTGTTGCCGAGAATCACCTTCCAGGCGAGCACGCGGAGGAGGTAGCTCGTCAGGAACGGTGCGATCAGGATCAGGAGCAGCACGTACTTGCGCTTCGTGCCGGAGAGCGCGAGGTAGTACGCGACCGGATACGCGAGCGCGACGACCACGAGCGAGACGATCAGCGACATCTTCACGGACTTCCAGAACAGCCCGAGGTAGACGGAGCTGTGGAAGAAGTGCGTCCAGCCGGCGAACGTGACGTTGTGAGCCTCGGCGAAGATCTCCGGACCGTGGAGCGCATCGACGCTGTAGGCGCCGACGATCCCGATGGGAATGAGGAAGAAGACGACCAGCCAGACGAGCGGCAGCCCGAGCAGACCCGGCGTTGCGAGCCTCGTTCTCATGACTGCCGTCGCCTGGCGAACGCCCCTAGGAGGCCTTCACCTCTTCCCACATCCGCGCGTAGAGCGCGCGGCGCGGTATGTCACGGTCGATGTGAGCCTGTGGCTCGGTGATCGAGGTCGGCGTGTTCAGCTTCAGCGCCTTGATCAGGTCCTTCGAGGTCGGACGCGCCTTCGTGTTCGAGTGCCCGTAGCCGTAGTTGTTCTCGAGCCACGCGCCGGTCTGCGCCGAGCTCCACGCATTCGCGTACGCGTGCGCGTGCTGGCGACGCGGGGAGTTCTTGCCGAGCATGAGCATCCCGATCCAGGAGATCGCGCCTTCCTTCGGGTACATGTAGGCGACCTTGAGCTTCTTCGCCTTCATCGCCACCCAGTCGGCGGGCCACGCGTAGGCGACCCACAGATCTCCCGAAGCGAAGGCGTTCTGCATGTCGGTCTCGGACGACCAGAACATGCGCACGTTCTTCTTCTTGGACTTGAGCAGGGCCTGCGAGCGCTTGAGCTCGGAGTCGGTCTGGTCGTATGGCTTCTTGAAGCCGAGGTAGTAGCCGGCCCACACGAGCGCGTTCAGATCGTCGAACCACGCGATCTTGCCCTTGTACCGGTCGTCGAACAGCAGCCCCCATGACTTCCCGTGCGGCTGCACCTTGTCGGTGCGGTAGAGAATCGCGTCGAAGCCCCAGTCCTGCGGGATGCCCCACTGCTTGCCCTTGTACTGGCCGGCCTTGACCATGGACGGGTTCAACTGCTTCAGGTTCGGGATCAGCTTCGGGTCCCACGGCTGGAAGAACCCGCTCTCGGCAAAGTCGGGCACGTACCCGACGTACGGTCGCACGACGTCCGGCTTCAGTCCCGCGGACAGCTTCGCGAGGGCGTTGGCCTCGTTCGTCATGAACGTGAACTTCGGCTTCTGTCCCGGGTACTTCTTCAGGTACGGCCCGTACAGCTGCTTCACCTCGTACCCGACCCAGTCGAGCACCTGCAGCCGACCGCTCTCCTTCACCAGCTGCGTACGCGCCGCATCGGCGATGGCCGCGGGCCCGCCCACGACTGCGGCAGCCCCTGCCGCCGCTCCGAGCTTGAGCAGGTCCTCCCGGCTGAATCGCCGCGTTGTCAGATCTTGCTCCTCCATCGGTTGAGCTCCTTCCCTCCCCTAGTAACTAGGCGGACTGATGATCCACATGACTTCGGCGCGTTCCTCGCCGACGTTGTTGACACGGTGCGGAATCGAGCTGCGGTAGTCGATGCTGTCGCCGCTCTGCAACTCGTAGGTGCTGCCGCCGAGCTCGAGCTGCACGGTCCCGGTCAGCACGACGAAGAGCTCCTCGGAGTCGCCGTGCGCGTACGGCTCTGCGCCCGTCGAGCCGCCGGGATCGAACTCGCCGACGAATACCTCCAGATGTTGCAGCGGCCGTGGCGTGAGGAGGTGCTTGCGACCGAGGATGCCGAAGGCAAGTGTCGGCCGCTCCTCGCGGCGAATCACGCGAGGCTTCGGCGGCCCGCCCGGCTCGAACAGATCGGCGACGGCGACCCCGAGTGCACCGGCGATGCGCTGCAGCGACGCGATGCTTGCGCTCGCGCGCCCGCGCTCGACCTGGCTCAGAAAGCTCTCGCTGACCCCCGCGCGGTCGGCGATGGTGCGCAACGTCGCATGGCGGAGCCGGCGTATGTCTCGCAGGCGTTCGCCAACGTCGACTTCGGCGACAGCATCCGGCGCGCTCGACGGCATCCAATTCCCCTTAGACCCCGTCGAAGGAAAACTGAAGCGACCCTACGGCCTCGGTGAAGTGAAGTCAATGCGGACGAGCGCCTAGAGGCGTGCGAGGCGGCGGCGCGCGCGGCCGAACACGTACGTCGCAACGAGCCAGATCACGGCAATCACCAGGAAAGCCGAGCTCGAGACGCCCTGAAGCAGGACCGTCAGCCCGAGGCAGACCGCGAGCACGAGACTGAACACCACGTAGGCCCCGCCGACCACGACGAGAACGACGTCGCGCACCGCGCTACGAGCCGAGGCTATGACCGAAGGCCGCGAAAGGCCGAAGAGGGCGCGCTGGACCTGGCCGCGCGAGCGGGCGGACAGGACTCGTCCGGTACGGCGCGAGAACTCGTCGAGCGTCAGGTAGCCGCCTGCGTAGTGCTCGCGGAGGCTCGATGCAGCCCGCTCACGATCGACGTCGCCGGCGAGCGCAACGCGTCGCTGCACGAGGGCGAAGACGAGCCAGCCGAACAACCGCCAGAAGGCCATAGCGGGCAAAGCTTAGCGAGAGACCGCAATCCTCCTGATCGGATGACATGGAGGTGCGGCAGCCACAGGAAGCATGTGTGTGGATGTCTGACCGACCCATGCGAAGCACCTGGAGGACGATCGACGGCGTGCGCTTGCACGCCCTGACCGGCGGCGCGGGACGCCCGGTCGTGCTCGTTCACGGATACGGCCTCTCGGGCGCCTACATGCTGCCGCTGGCACGGGCGCTGACCCGTGCCGCTTGCACCGTCTACGCGCCCGATCTCCCCGGCCAGGGGAAGAGCGACGCGGCGCGCAACGGTGTCGGGATCTCGGCGCTGGCCGACGTGCTCGGAGGCTGGATCGACGTCGTCGGCCTGGACCGCCCGCTCGTAGTCGCGAACTCGTTTGGCTGCCAGATCGTGACCGATCTCGCGGCCCGCCGGCCGGCGTGCGTCGGGCCTTTCGTCCTGATCGGGCCGACGATCGATCCCAGGCAGCGAGGCGCGCCACATCAACTCAAGGCGGCGCTGCGAGACTCGGCGCGCGAGCCCTTCTCACTCCTTGCGATCGCCGCCCGAGACAACGCGCAGACCGGCATCCGCGGGCTGCTCGGAACCGCGCGTTCTGCATTGCGCGACCGAATCGAAGATCGGCTGCCGCGCCTCGCGCAGCCCGCCGTCGTCATCTGGGGTGAGCACGACGGCTTCGTCGGGCGCGCGTGGGCAGAGCGGGTTGCTGAGCTGCTACCGCGCGGGCGACTCGTCGTGGTTCCCGGGGAGCCGCATGCCGTTCACTACACCCGCCCGGACCTCGTCGCCGACATCGCCCTCGATCTTCTCGCCCAGGAAGCCGAGGATCTCGGCGCCGACCTTCTCGGGGGCCTCGAGCATCGGGACGTGGCCGCAGGAGACGTAGACAATCCGCGAAGCGTCGAGGATGCTGTGCCACTCGTCGGCGACTCTCGCCGGCACAAGCCGGTCGCGGTCGCCCCAGAGCAGTAGCGTCGGCGCCCGCACGCCGCTCAACTCTGCACGCAGATCGCGGGTCGAGACGAAGCTGATTGCCCGTGCGACTGCGACCGGACCGGCTCGAACCGCGTCGCCGACCACCATCGGCAGCCAGGCCCCGAGACCGGCGAGCGCGCCGGCAAGCGGCAGCGCTCGGCCGACCAAACCGCGCCCGCAAGGAACGCCCGCGGGTGCGACGAGCACCAGCCGCCGGACGCGCTCTGGATAGGCGGCCGCGAACTCCGCCGCGACGATTCCGCCAAGCGAGTGGCCCACGACGTCCACCCGATCGAGGCCGACGCGGTCGAGCCAATTGCCAAGCCACGTGCTCCAACTCGCCGGCGGCGTCCGGTGGGACGGCCTCGGGAGGTCGAGCGCGAAGACGCGGCGGTGCTGCGCCAACCTCGGCAGCAGCGGCGACCACCAACGCCTCGATGCACCGAGACCGTGGACGAGCACGAGGGGATCGCCGCTGCCCGCCACTGTGAAGCGCGCAACGCGACCGTCGACCTCGACGCTTTCGTCCGTCACGCCTCTCGCGGCGCCTTCAAGATCAGAAGTGCGAGGTGAGGCCGGCGCCGCTCGCGTCGCCCTCTCCATCGGCGGCCGCGCCGTCCGCGCCCGCTCCCTCCTGCCCCGCCTCGTACCAGGAGTAGGCGTACTTGCCGTCGTCGAGATCCTTGGCAAGCTTCGTCAGCTTGAGCGGGTGGAAGGTGTCGCACATCACCGCGAGCTCGTGCGTCTCGTGCGTGCCGATCGACTTCTCGGCGAGACCGGGCTGCGGGCCGTGCGGCAACCCGGAGGGGTGCAGGGTGATCGAGCCGACGTCGACGCCCCGTCGCGAGCCGAACTTGCCGGAGACGTAATAGATCATCTCCTCCGACTGGAGGTTCGAGTGGTGGTACGGGATCGGCACCGCGAGCGGATCGAAGTCGAGCTTGCGCGGACAGAACGAGCAGATGACGAAGTTGCGCCCCTGGAACGTTTGATGTGACGGCGGCGGCTGGTGGATCCGGCCCGTGATCGGCTCGAAGTCGTGCACCGAGAACGTCCACGGGTAGAGGTAGCCGTCCCAGCCGACCACGTCGAAGGGGTGATAGTCGAGAACGTACGTCTGGTATCCGCCGCGAACGCGCACCTTCACCGGGAACTCGCCCTTTTCGCGGTGCGTGTTGAGCTCGGTCGGCGGGTGGATGTCCCGGTGGTAGTAGGGCGCACCCTCGAGCATCTGGCCGTACTGATTGCGGTAGCGCTTCGGGATCTCGATCAGACCCGGAGTCTCGAAGACGAGATGACGCTGTTCCCCCTCCGGCCGAAAGCGATACGTCGTGCCACGCGGGATGACGATGTAGTCGCCGTCCTTGTACGGCACGTTGCCGAAGATCGTCTCGAGCGTGCCCGTGCCTTCGTGCACGAAGACGACCTCGTCCCCCTCGCCGTTGCGGAAGAAGTAATCCATCTGCTCTTTCGGCCGGCAGAGTGAGATCTCGACGTCGTCGTTCCACATCAGCAAGCGCCGGCCGGTGATCTCGTCGCCCTTCGCGTCGATGCCGTACGTCTTGAAGTGACGGTGCGCGTGCGCGCCGGGGACCCACTCGTCGCGCTTGATCTCGTCGAAGTCGCCGATCTTCATCACGCGGCAGGGCGACTGCAGGTGGTAGAGGATCGACTCCATCCCGACGAAGCCCTCCATGCCCATGACTTCCTCGGTCAGGAGCGTTCCGTTGTCGCGAAACTGGATGTGACGCTTCCTCGGGACGTCGCCCAGGCGCTGGTAGAACGGCACGCTTAAAGACTATCGAGGGCCATCTGCGCGAGCCTCGCCCCGATCGCAGGCGCGAACTTGAAGCCGTGGCCGCTGCAGGGTGAGCCGATCACGACCCGCCCCCGCCGCTCGAGGATGAAGTGCTCGTCAGCCGTGGTGGTGTACATGCAGGTCTCCGCGGCCACAGGCTCCGGGCCTGCGTCGGGATAGGTGCGGGCGAGCCACTCGACGATAGCTTCGAGGAGGACGGGGTCGGGCTCGCCCTCGCCGTCGGCGTCGGCTTCGGCCCCGGCGTGATGGGCACCCGCCTTGAGCCCGTGCACGGGGTCGTGCAGCGAGTACATCGCATGGCCGCGTGTGGCCGGATCGAGCTCGACGACCGACGGCAGCGGGTCGCCGTCGCGGCGAAAGTACGCCACCGTCTCCCGCGTGGTGCGGACGGGCAGATCCGGGAAGAACTTTCGCACCCACGGGCCCGCAGTGACGACGACTGCCTCGGCAGCCACGTCGTCGAGCGACGCGACGGGCGTGCGCTCGCACAGTTGCATTCCACGTGCGAGCGCACAGTCGAGGAAGGCGCGGTGCGCGAGGTCGGCGCTCACGATCCCCGCCTCGGGCTGGAATAACGCCGTCCAACCGTCCGGCACGCCGACGGGCCAGCGGGCGCGCGCCTCCTCGGGCGCCAGCAGGTCGTACTCGGCGCCGACCGCCGCGAGCGCATCGGCCGAGCTCTGCCCCTCGTTCGCAACGAGCTCGAGCAGGCCCGACAGCTGCAGCAGCGGCACGTCGGCCTCGCGCTCGAGCTCGCGCCAGCCGGCGAACGACTCCTTCGCCAGCTCGACGAATTCCACTTCGGGATACGCGAGACGCACGATGCGCGAGCGGCCGTGGCTCGAGCCGCGCGTGTGCCCGAACTCGAACTGTTCGTAGAGCACGACGTCGTGCCCGTCCCGCGCGAGCGCATACCCCGTCGCCGTTCCCATGATCCCCGCGCCGACGACCGCGACAGTCATGCGACCGTGTTCCTGAGGACCCCGATCCCCTCCACTTCGAGCTCGACGACGTCGCCCTTTTGCAACCAACGACCGTCGCCGTGCTCGAGGATGCAGCCGCTCCCGACCGTGCCGGAGCCGAGGATGTCGCCGGGGAGCAGCCGCGTGTTGCGCGCTGCGTGATCAACCAGCGCCTCCCAGGAGTGGTGCATGTCGCCGAGCTGCCCACGGGAGCGCTCCTCGCCGTTGACGCGCGCGACCATCGTCGCGCTGCGGCCGTCGAACTCGTCGGGGGTGACGAGGATCGGGCCAAGGCTCGTGGCGAAGTCCTTGCCTTTCGAAGGGCCCAGGCCGACGCGCATCTCCGCGCGCTGAAGGTCCCGCGCAGACCAGTCGTTCATGATCGTGAACCCACCGATGCGTCCCTCCGCGCCGATGATCGCCGCGACCTCCAGCTCGTAGTCGAGCTCTTCCGTATCCGCAGGTGAGGGGATCTGGTCGCCCGGCCCGAAGATCGCCGCCGGGTTCGAGAAGTAGAAGACGGGAATTTCGTACCACTCTTGCGGGACCTCGAGACCTCGGGCAGCGCGTGCGGTCTTCACGTGCTGTTCGAACGCGTAGAAGTCCCGCACCGAGGGCGGCTGCAGGATCGGCGACCGGAAGTCGACGTCGTCCAGCGCGTACTCGGCGTGACGCCGCGCCGTGCCGCCGCCGGTGAAGAACGACTGCAACGTCTGCGCGGCGACCTGCACAACGGTGTCGCCTTCGACGATGCCGGGCCAGCCGCGCTCGAGCTCCAACTCGCGCGGCGTGAACATGCAGAGTTTCATGGTTCCGTGTGCACGACGACGTCGGCGATCTCCGGGCGCACGCGGCGAATCCGCTCCTCGATCTCGCTCGCACGCGCGTGCGCATCTGCGAGCCGGCTACCACCCTCCAGCCCGAGGGTGAGGTGCGCGACGAGCCCGTCGTCGGTGTTCAGGAAGCGGAGCGCGCGCGGCTCCTGGCCCGTGATCTCGCGCACGATCCGCAGCACGACGTCGCGCTCGGCCGAGTCGTCGTCGATCCGCTTGCCCTCGCCGGCCTCGGCGAGAGGCTCGAGGTGCGTCTGGACGGAGTCGACCTCGGGAACGGCAGCAGCGATCGTCTGCTCGACCTGGGTTGCGACCTCGTGCGCCTCCTCGAGCGTCAAGTCTCCCGGAAGCTTCAGGTGTAACGAGACCTCGATGCCCTGACCGACGTGAAGGACGCTGACGTTGTGGACCTCGCGCACGCGCGGCACGCCGAGGGCTGCAGCGTGGGCACGATCGCGCAGCGCCTCCTCGTCCTCCGCGGGCTCGACGTGGACGACGACGTCGCTGCCGGGCAAGGCGTCATGGAGCGCTGCTTCGACGCGATCCGCTGCGGCGTGGCCCTGGCCCACGGCCGCGCCGGGTGGAACGGTGATGACGACGTCCGCGAACTGCCGCGCGCCGGCCTGCCGCATGCGCAGGCGGCCGACGCTCACGGCCGGCTCGATCCCGGCGATCGCCGCGCGCGCAGCCTCCTCGGCGTCCGCAGGCGCTCGATCCATCAGCACGTCGACGTTGCGCTTCATCAGCCGCGCCGCGACGAGCAGGACGATCACGGCGACGAAGAGCCCCGCCGCCGAGTCCGCACGCGTGTAACCGGCACGCACGAGCAGCAGTCCGAGCAGGACTGCCCCGGACCCTGCGAGGTCGCTGCCGAAGTGGAGGGCGTTTGCGCCGAGTGCTGCGCTCCGGTAGCGGCGGGAGGCGCGCCAGCTGACGATCGTCCGGCTGAGATCGATCGCGATCACGAGCACGATCACCGCGAGCGCGTACCAGGTGGCTTCGACCGACGACTCGCGATTCCCGACGAGCTGCGTGAGCGCCCGCCACGCGATCAAGCAGCTGGCCGCGAAGAGGATCGCTCCTTCGGCGAGCGCGCCGAGATGCTCCGCCTTGCCGTGTCCGTACTGGTGGGAGACGTCCGCCGGCCGCACGGCGACGCCGACGGCGAAGAAGGTCAAGAGGGCAGCGATCAGGTCGGTGCCCGAGTGCGCCGCTTCCGAGATCAGGCCGAGGCTGTGCGAAGGCACGCCGGCACCGAGCTTGAGCAGGATCAGCGCGACCGCGGCGCCGACCGAGACGAGGGCTGTCCGCCGCTGGGGATCCACGCGGCTAGTGAAACAGAAGAGCCCGCCGAGGCGGGCCCTTCCGCTCGTTCACGGACCCCTTAGGAGCTGGCGATGTCGCCGTGAAACACTTCGTGCAGCATCGTGCCGGCGCCCTTCCCGCGGTCCTGCCAGTGGCGCACGATCAGCCGTGGCCGGTTCGAACCGCGGTTCGAGGCTGTGTAGTTGAAGTTGAACTTGCAGTCTGCGCTGTTCACGTCACACGAGAAAACTGCCCCCGCACCGAAGAAGGCGGCGATGAAGTCTCCTGTGAAGCACGCCGCCGCGCAGGTGGCGTTCTTGTTGAACGTCCCGCCCGAGATGGTGCCCTGGAGGTAGCCGCCGAAGCGCCCCGTAACGCCTGCTCGCACGAGCTGTCCGTGCTTGCTCGTGTTCGCGGGACAATTGCCCGGGCTGTTCCCGGCCACCGTCGTGAAGGTCCCCCTGTCCACCCGGCGAAGGCGGAACGTGCCGTCGCCGTTGTCGTGCAACTCATACGTGCGCTTCTCCGTGAGGATCGCCCACGGCTCCGTGCCGTCACAGCGACGGTCGGTGTTGGTGAGCGCGAACGTGAACTTCTGCTTTCCCTTGGCCTTGCCTTTCCCCTTGCCCTTGTCGCCGGGATCGGCGAGAGCCGCCGCCGACAAGGCCAGCAGCCCGACGAGGACGAGCACTGAAAGAACGATGCGTCGCATGGGTTTCTCCCCCTTTTCGGTTCCCTTGGTAGATGCCGGCGGGCCCGCGGGCTTGCGCTGCGCTACGCCTCTGCCAGAGGCCAGATGACGACGTCCTGGCGGGCGGAGAAATGCAGCAGTGGGGCGTCGTCGGCCATCTTGACCGGCGGCATCGTGTTCAGGTCGATCCGGGCGTGGGCCGGCTGGAGCGGCCACGGGGCGTGATGGATCTCGGCGCGGCAGATCCGGCTCTCGTGCTCGGCGTAGAGGCAGTAGCGCTCGGTCAGAAAATGCTCGAGCGACCCGGGATCTGCGTTGAAGACGGCGCCGTCAGGGCCGTAGGTCGCGCTGAAAGCTTTGCCGGCGTCGCGACTGCAGTCGTAGAGGAGCTCGTCGCCGCGGCGCCGGATTGAGATCTGCGCGCGAAAGTACGGCAAGCGGTACAGCCGCCGTGCCGCCTCCACCGCGAGCTGGCTCGAGGCGTCCAGCGAGAAGAACCAGATCCCCGGCTTGCCGTCACGCGTCACGTAGGTCCGCACGTTCAGCTCACGGAAGCTCGAAGCGAACGGCAGGGGCAACAGTCCCCGTGCGCGCAGCCCGGTCACCACGAACGGCGTCACGCCCAGCCACCCGCTACCGGAGTGCTCGTCGATCTCGAGCCCCTCGGGAACGAGCGGGCGCAGCTCTTCGACGGGAACCCGGTGGTGGATGAACAGGAGGTCGTCCCACGTCTGGCCCATCACCCAGGCGGCACTCGGCAGCGGCCACGGACGGTGTTCCGTAAAGCTGAGTGCCGACGCCTGGCGCGCAGGAGTCGACAGCAGCTCGCGGACCTCTCCCTGGATCACGTGGAGAGGCTAGCCGTGTGAATAGGGAAACAAACCCTCGCTCGCCGCCCACTGCCCGCCGCCGACATGCGGCGCCCGCCAGAAGTTGAAGACCGCGAGGTACGGCATCCCGCGCGACGACTGCGCCACGAAGAAGATGCCCTCGTAGGCGAAGCCGCTCGGGTTCTGTTTCGTGACGCGGCGCGGGTCGATCGTCTTCATGATCGCCGGGGTCGCGCGAGCGAGGGCCAGCTTCCGGTCCGAGCTGATCACGACGACCGGCGCGCGCTGCAAGAGGCGAACCATCTCGACGCTGACGACACGGAAGCCGAACCGTGCAGCGGCCGCGTCGAGACGCCGAACGAGCACGGCACGCGGCGGGCTCGGGAAGCGCGTGGAGCGATCACCGGTCGTCGCCGCGGCTCGAACCTCTTTGAGCCAGTCGCGCTTCGCGTACGCAACCGCCTGGTGCGGTGAGATGAGGGCCAGCGACGCGATCAGCGCCGCGACGGCGGTCACAGATTTCCGCGCAGGGCCTGTTCGCGCTCGATCGCCTCGAACAGCGCCTTGAAGTTCCCTTCGCCGAAGCCGCGCGCGCCGTGGCGTTCGATCACCTCGAAGAAGAGCGTCGGGCGGTCCTGGGCGGTCCTGGTGAAGATCTGGAGGAGGTAACCGTCCTCGTCGCGGTCGACGAGGATGCGCAGGCGCCGCAGGTCGTCCCAGTCTTCGCCGATCTCCCCGACGCGGTCCTCGGCTTCGGCGTAGTACGCCTCCGGCGTGGACAGGAATGCGATCCCCCGCTCCTCCAACGTCTCGACGGTGCCGACGATGTCCTCGCTCAGGAGAGCGACGTGCTGCACGCCGGGACCTCCGAAGAACTCGAGGTACTCGTCGATCTGGCTCTTGCGCTTGCCCTCGGCAGGCTCGTTGATCGGGAACTTGATCTTGCCCTGTCCGTCCGCCATGACCTTGGACATCAGCGCCGAATACTCGGTGTGAATCTGCTCGTCGGCGAAGTGGATGATGTTCGTGAAGCCCATCGTGCGTTCGTAGAACTCGACCCAGTAGTCCATACGGCCGAGCTCCACGTTGCCGACGACGTGGTCGATCGTCTTCAGACCCACGCCGGCATCCGGGTTCCCGTTCACGCGCGCGATCTCATGGTAACCCGGGAGATACGGGCCCGAGTACTCATTTCGGCTCACGAACGTGTGGACGTTCTCACCGTAGGTCGCGATCGTGGCGAGCTGCACCCGACCCCAGTCGTCCTGCACCCAGTGCGGCTCGACGACGCCGCGCGCACCGCGCTGCACCGCCTGCTTGTACGCCTCGCCCGCATCCGGAACGGTCAGCGCCGTGTCCTTGACGCCGTCGCCATGAGCGCAGGCAAAGCGCGTCACCTCGCTGTCCGGGCGCAGGCCGCTCGTCAGAACGAAACGGATGTCGCCCTGCTCGAGGACGTAGGAAGCCCGGTCGCGAATGCCGGTCTCCGGGCCCGCATACGCAGTCCGCGTGAAACCGAAAGCGCGCTCGTAGTAGAACGCTGCCTGCTTCGCGTTGCCGACGTAGAACTCGAGGTGGTCCCACCCGTCGATCGGCATGAAGTCGGCGTTCTGCCCCACGGGCAAAGGTTACTCGATGCGTTTGTGCGCCTCGTCTGCGCGCTGTCCAATGTTTGGGGGTTAGACGGCCGCACGAGCGAAGCTCGTGCGGCCTCTTTGCGGCGCCGCCGAGTCGGCGCCTTTACTCAGCCGGCGGCTCGGGCGCAGGTCCGCGACGCGAGGCCAGAACGATGCCGCCGGCGATGGCGAGACCGCCCACGACTTCCAGGGTCGTGATGTGCTCGTTCAGAAGGAGCAGCGCCACGATTGCCGCCAGAAACGGCTGCAGATTCGCGAACAGCGATGCGCGCGAGGGGCCGACCCGGTCGATCGCCGTGAACCAGAGCAGGTTCGTGATCACGAGCGGGCCGAGGACCGCGAACGCGAAGCCGAGCCACACGAGCACGCCGAAGTGGAAGTCCTGGTCTGCGAGCTGGCGCGATCCCGCGAGCATGAGAGGCACGGTCACCGCCGCGAGAAAGACGGCGCTCAGCCGAAACGGCGAATACCGGCGCATCAGCGGCGAGATCGCCACCGAATAACCGGCCCAGGTGAGCGCGCCGGTGACGGCGAGCGCGTCCCCCTTGAGATTCGCGGAGAGACTGCCGCCCGACCCGATTGCCACGAACGCGACACCGGCGAACGACAGGAGCGCGGCGAGCCAGAATTGAAGGCTCAGATGCTCGACGCCCGTGCCACGCGCGAGGATCGCCGTGAAGATCGGCAGCGTGCCGAACAGCAGCGCGACCGTCGTTGCGGTCGTGAACTTCAGCGCATAGACGAAGCTGATCTGGTTCGCGAACAGCAGCACGGTGCAGAGCGCCATCAACGGCAGCTGCCCCCGCCCGATCCGCAGCGATCCTTCCCATGCGAGCGTGATCGCGACAAAGATCAGGGCTGCGCACCCGTAGCGGACGGCCGAGTACGCGAGGGGATGGAACCCTTCGTCGAGGATGTATTTCGAGACGGTGAAGTTGAGCGCCCACAGCGTCACCGTCGCGAGCAGCATCAGATCTGCCGTGGGCCGACGCATCGTCCGTAGATATCAGGGTCGGATCCCTCGATCGAGGGAGAGGAGCCGCCGTGGAACGCCGACTCCTACAACGTGCCCCTGCGACACGTCTGTTGGCTCCTGCTCGCCGTCGTTGCCGGTACTGCGATCGGCTTCAAAATCGGGCTGCCGGGCTCCGGTCCGGCCGTGTCCGCCTCGGCCGCCAGCCCGGACGAGGCAGCCTCGAGCTCCTCTCTCTTCGAGCCCGCGTCGGGACGCCGCCCGGTGCAGGCAGTCGGCCTCTATACGGGTCGCGAAGCAGCCGTGGGCTTGCGGCCGCTCGCCCGTGACGATGGACAGTCGCCGGCCCTCAACGGCGGCAGCGACGCGTCCCCCGAAGGGACCACCCCGGGCACGTACGACGCGCCGTATGCGCGCGACCTGACGTTCCTCGCCTTTCCCGCCGGCACGACGACCACCCCGTCCCCCGGCAAGACGTCCGGTTCAACCTCGGCGACCGAAACGACACCGCCTGCGCCGAGCGGCCCACCGCCTTCGATCGCGGGTGTGCGGACGGTGTCCGTGACGCCCTTCTCCGCGACGCTGTCCTGGCAGACGAGCGAGGCCGCGACCTCGCGGGTCGCCTACGGGCTCGACGCTCCCGTGCTGTGGACGGCGCCGACGACCAGCGGTTCGACCCACGCGACCACGGTTACGGGCCTCAATCCCGCCAGCACGTACCACCTCGACGTCACCGCGACGACGCCCGACGGTCGCAGCGCCGTGTCGCAATTCCTGTTGACGACTCCCGGGCTGACCGCACCGGTCCGTGCGACGACGGGCGACGGCGCGATCCTCTACAACGGCCAGCCCGCGTTCCCGAAGATCGTCTGGAACCAGTGTCCCGACGCAGTCGGCGGCAACGTCGCCGTGGGCATCGACCTTTTCATGGGCAACGGGTGCGGCAGCAGCGCGCAGCTTGCGACGTGGGTGAACGGCACCGCCTTCGCAGTCGGCAACGCGCAGGAGCAGGCGACCGCGCGCTTCGGCGCGATCGGAACGTTCCTGCCCGACGAGTGGGACACCCACCTTCCGAACGACTTCACCGCCGCGGATGCCGCGCGACTGATTCCCCCGATCCCGGGCTCGGGACCGCGCTTCCTCACGCTGACCAATCACTTCTACAGCCGCGCGGCGCCGCTCCCGCAAGGGCGCGGCATGTACCCAGGGCTGATCGCCGCGGCCGACGTGCTCGGCTTCGACCTCTATCCCCTGCAGAACTGGTGCCGCTTCGAGAGCTTCCACGACGTCTTCGACTCGCAGCTGGACCTCGTGGCGATGGCTCGCGGCAAGCCGACCTTTCAGTGGATCGAGGCACGCCGCATGGATTGCTCCGGCGCCGACCTCGACCCGACCCCCGAGACCGTACGCGCCGAGTCCTGGCTGTCGATAGCGGGAGGCGCCCATGCAATCGGGTACTTCCCGAACAACTGGACGGCTCCGGTCGGTGCCGAGATCGCGCGCACGAACCATGAGATCTCCTCGCTCGTGCCGGCCCTCGTCGAGCCGCCGATCGCGGCGAGCACCTCACTCGACAGCAAGATCAAGGTGGGGGCGCGCGACCACAACGGCGCCGTCTATGTCATCGTCGTCAACGCGAGCCGTGCCGCGGCGACGACGACGATCACGGTGCCGGCGCTCGTGGACCGCACCCTGGTCACGCTCGACGGACAGCACAAGGTCGACGCGCAGGGCGGTGCGTTCAGCGCAACGCTCGCGCCACTCGAGGCACGCATCTACATCGCGGCACCCGCGGTCTAGGCGCCGTTAGGCTTCGGCAGATGCCGGAGCCGACCAGGGAAGACGTCGACGCCATCGTCGGGCCCGCGACGCCGCACTTTGCGTACCAGCTGCGCGCGAGGCTCGAAGAGCTGATCGCCGACCTGCCCGACAGCCACCCGGTACGGCAGTACGGCGTCGAGCAGATGGAGCTCCTCGACCGCCTCGGCTACGCCTCCTCCAAGGCCGAGGAAGGCGCGCGCGAGCCGAGCTCGAGGCCCGGCTGGGAGAAGCTGCCGAGCTCCGCGCCCGCGTACGACCCGCTCCCGCCTCGGTCGTGACGAACCACAGCCGCACCGTCCTCGTGACGGGCGGGACGAGGGGGATCGGCAAGGCGATCGCGCTCCGTTTCGCTTCGCTCGGTGCGAAGAAGATCGCACTCGGGTATCTGCGCAACGACACCGCCGCGGAGCAGGCGGCGAGGGACCTGCGCGCTGCCGGCGCGGAGCCGGTGCTCGTGCGCGGCAACGTCGCGTCCGAGCGCGTCGTCGGGGAGTTCGCTTCGCACGGTCCGTATGACGTCGTCGTGCACAACGCCGCGACCGGGGTGATTCGCAGCGCGCTCGAGACCGAGGACAAGCATTGGGACTGGACGCTCGGAGCGAACGCGCGCGCCCTTCTGTCACTCGCGCGCGCGTGCGCACCCGACATGAAGCCCGGCTCGTCGATCGTCGGCATCTCGTCGCTCGGCTCGCAGCGCGTGCTCGACAACTACGTCCTCGTCGGTACGTCCAAGGCCGCACTCGAATCAGTCGTTCGCTACCTCGCCGTCGAGTTGTCGCCCCGTGGCATTCGCGTCAACGCCGTCTCGGCAGGCGTGGTCGAGACCGAGGCGCTCGAGCACTTCCCGAACCGCGAGCAGATGCTGCGCGCCGCAGAGGAGCGGACGCCGGCCGGCAGGATGGTGGAGCCCGACGACGTCGCGGGTGCGGTTGCATACCTCTGCTCGCCCGAAGCAGAGATGGTGCGAGGGCAGACGCTGATCATCGACGGCGGCTACTCCCTGCTCGCCTGATGGAGCCGACCGAGCAGAACCGCAGAGCGTGGGACGAGATCCACCGCGGGCGGACAGAAGCACTCGCGGGCGACCGTGGGCTGCCGGCGCAGGTGCACGGCGCACTCGCCGACCTGACGAAGAAACGAGTGCTGCACCTGCAATGTGGAAGCGGCGAGGCAACCGCGCAGCTCGCGGAGCTGGGCGGCGTCGTCACAGGCGTCGACTCGTCCGGTGCAGCGCTCGAGGCTGCGCGCGACCGCTGGCCCTCGATCCTCTGGGTGCAAGCGGACCCACAGGCGCTGCCGGCGGAGTTACGGCGCAGCCGCTTCGACCTGGTGTATTCCGGGCCCGGCTCGCTCGCACCGGTCCGGGACCTCGGCGGGTGGCTGACCGGAATCGGGGGGACGCTTCGAAGCGGCGGCGATCTCCTCCTCTTCGAGGAACATCCTGTCGCGCTCTGCGTCGACGGGCTCATGCACTGGCGTGAGAGTTACTTCGACACGGCCTCGAAACGACTGGGCCAGATCGCCACGACTGTGGTGCGCACGGGGTTCGTGCTCCGGGCTCTCGAGGAGTACCCGGCGCGCGGCGACGGCTGGCGGCGTCACGACGCCCGCGTACCGGGGACGTTCCTCCTTTACGCCCAGCGGGCATAGGGACCACGTGGGCCTTCCCGTCAGCCTGATCCTGATCGCCGTGGGTGCAATCCTCGCCTTCGCCGTTCACCAGGACCCGAACCCGTCGGTGGACGTCGACGTGGTCGGTTGGGTCCTGATGCTGGTCGGGCTCGTTGGCCTGCTGCTGTCCCTCTTCTGGTGGGAGCGGTTCGGCCCCGGTGCCTGGGGCTGGCACCGGGGAGCCGGGCCTGGCGACCCGTACGCCCGCCGTGGGTATCCGCGCCGCCGCACGGTCGTCGAAGAAGAGGAGCCGCCGGGGCCGCCACCCGGCCCGCCTCCTCCCTAGCCCGACAGACGCGCGAACGCTTCGTCGAGCTCCTCGTCCGTCAGCGTGAACGGGGGAGCAGCCTGGATCAGATCGCCGACTGGAATCGTGAGGACACCGTTGCGCTGCGCATCATCCGCATCTCCTCCCGTCGCCCGCAGCAGGCCCTTGCCCGCCCAGCCCGCGGCGTCGAAGCGCCGGGCGAGCTCCTCGATACGAGGCAGGAGCGGAGGCACGTCCTCGAGCACCACGAGCGCTCCCGCGCACGCGAGCGGATTGCCCGCATGCGTATGCGTGTAGACATCCTCGACGCCGAGCTTCCACACGTCCGCGAGCCCGGGACGAACGAACAGCGCCGCCGAGAGTGGCAGCCCGCCGCCGAGCGCCTTGCCGATGCAGAGCACATCAGCGACGTCGGAGCCCGGCCAGAGCTCGCCGATGCGCCCGAGACCGGTGAAGATCGCGTCGACGACGAGGAGCGCTCCAGCCTCGTCACAGCGTTGCCGCAATGACGGGAGAAACTCTCCTGCCGGAACGCGCGAGCCTCCCCGTCCCTGCACTGACTCGACGATCACAACCGCCGTATCGTCCGGTAGCGCGCCCGGATCCTCTCCGTATGCGCGGCGATGCACGGGTCCCGGCAGCCACGCTTCGAAGGGCTCGCGAAACCGTTCCAGGCCTGTGGCCGCGAGCGCGAGCAGCCCGGTGCCGTGATACGCGCCGTCGAACGCGACGATGCCCGTCTTGCCAGTGGCCAGGAGCGCCGTGCGGAGCGCAATCTCGACCGAGTCCTCGCCGGTGACACCGAACTTCGCCGGCCAGGGCAGCGCGTCACGAAGGCGCTGCGTCACCTCCGCCTCGGCGAGATCGCCGAGGGCGTGGGCGACGGGTGCGTTCGCGACGGCTTCCGCGATCTTGGCGTTGCGGTGGCCGAGCACGGCGACGCCGAAGCCGCCGGTCAGGTCGAGGTACTCGCGTCCTTTCTCGTCCCAGACGCGGCAGCCCTCGGCACGGGCCCAGATCACGCCCCGTTCCGGCGTCCGACGAGACGGCCCAGGGTGTCGGCGGCGATGTAGCCGGCCAGCTTCGGGTTCTCCTGCAGCCGTCGCAGCGAGTAGGCGTACCAGTGACGACCGAACGGCACATAGATGCGGAGCCGATGCCCTTCGACGACCAGCTCGTCACCGAGCTCGGGGCGCACGCCGAGCAGCATCTGGAACTCGTACTCGCCACGCTCGAGGCCGCGCTCCGCGACGAGGCGGCGACCCTGCGCCAGCAACCACTCGTCGTGCGTGGCGATGCCGACGTAGCACCCTGCGTCGAGCAACAGCTCCAGCGAGCGGACGTATGCCGTCCGCACTGCTTCGTAGTCCTGGTACGCCAGGTCAGGCGGCTCGAGGTAGATCCCCTTGCAAAGCCGGACGCTGGGCTTCAGGTCCGCGAGGTCGGCGATGTCGGTTTGAGTTCGACGCAACATCGCCTGCAGCACGATGCCGACGTTGTCGTGTCCTCCAGCGCGCAACTCTCGGTAGAGACGGAGCGTGTCGTCGGTGGTCGACGAGTCCTCCATGTCGATGCGCACGAAGTTGCCGCGCGAGCCGGCGTCTTCGACGACGGTGCGCAGGTTGTCGCGGCAGAGGTCGTAGGCGAGCTTGAGGCCGAGCCCGGTGAGCTTCACGCTGACACCCGAGTCGAGCTCGCAACGCTGGATGTCCGCGAAGACATCCTGGTACGCCCGAACGATCGCAGCTGCCTCCTCTTCCGTGCTGATCTCTTCACCGAGCACGTCGATCGTCGCGGCCTTCCCCTCGGCGTTCATTCGTCGGACGGCCTCTCGCGCGTCCTTGAGCTCAGGGCCTGCGATGTAGCGCTGCGACAGCTTCTGCACCACCGGCCGCGGCACGACGGGAAGCAAACGGACGATCGTGCGGTCGAAGATCGCCACGGGCCGCGATTCTACGGCCGCGCCACGAGCAGCTGCGCACCGCCGGGGTCAGGCCGCTGCACGTCCACGTCGCCGAACCCCGCCGCCCTTGCGTGCGCCTCGAGCTCCGCGTCCTCGTAGAAATGCGCGCGCGTCGCGAGTGGATAGGGCGCTGCCGGCGTTCCTTTCAGCTCCGGCGCGGTGGTGTACACGGCAATGCGCCCACGGGAGGGGTCGAGCACGCGCCGGAACTCCCGCAGGGCTGCCACCGCATCCGGGAAGAAGAAGAACGCGACAATGCTGGAGACGGCGGTGAACTCGCCCGCCGCGAAAGGAAGGGCGCTCGCCGACCCGCGCACGATGCGAGCGCGACCCT
>Ga0136846_1235496_pt1 | contig 29107 bp, 14 predicted proteins | sample HopSoiMetagenom2_FD_96841 | JGI IMG/M metagenome (GOLD analysis project Ga0136846, IMG submission 96841) | Grasslands soil microbial communities from Hopland, California, USA - 2 Assembly 2016 (version 4) | ecosystem: Environmental > Terrestrial > Soil > Grasslands | place: USA: Hopland... | reverse complement strand
TGCGGGGTGCGGTGTGTGGTGTTGGGTCTTCGGTGGTCGGTGTTCGGTGTTCGGTGTTCGGTGTTCGGTGTTCGGTGTTGCCAGCTTCTTATTGTATCCGACCCCATGGGACAAAATGGCCAACTTGCCGCGTATCGACCCCAGTTCGCCGCCATAGCTCGCGGCCACCGCCAGATCGAACTCCGTGTCCTTGGCTTGTTCCCAAGGGAGGACAGGCAGCCCTGCCTGAGCCAACAACTCGGGCACTCCGGCAAGGAAAGGAGATGAACCCGTGCAGGTGGCGAACATCTGCACGCGAACATCGCTGTGGAAGAGCGGAAGTACGTCCAGCAGGCGGGTCGCGGACGTCACGTTGTGCACGATGAACAGGACGCGACGACAGTCCACGCGTGTGACCCACCGCTCCGCGTCCTCGCCCACCGGTACGCGCAACCGCGCCGTCCCGCCTGTCACTCCGGCTCGTTCCCCTCGACTTGATCGAGTCTGTTCTTCCCGTCGTCCGACTGGATGCTATCTGGGTACACACTTTGGTCCGCCCGGACCTCGCGGATGTAGGGGCTGACCAAGCGGCGCAGAACGGGCCACTGCTCGGCCGGCAGCCGGTGGTGCGGGAAGGCCGCCACATCCTCGCGCGGGCCCTCGGCAAGGACAGTCCGGTAGAGCGTCATACAGGACTTCGGGCGGTCCAGACCGTAGCTCGTCCGCCCGGACCAGGCGATGTGCGGCGGCAGGTCGACGGTGCCTTCCACAGGGCCGGCCAGCTCCTGAAGGCGCTCGGGCAGCCGACTGCGGTAGCGGTCCCGCAACACCTCGGCGGGAACGGCATCGCGGCGAGTATCGATCAGCCGGAGACGCGTACGACAAGGCCTCCTGGGCGTCCGTGTCAAGGTCCTCGATCCACACGTCGTCGATCATCTCTACCGACACGTAGGTCTTGTACCGCCGTCCTGTGTGCCTTGGCATGGGTCTTCGGCTCTACCGGGCGCCGGGCGGTGAAAGTCTTTAGAGTGCATGATCGTTGGGCAGTGCGTGCAGGACACTGTGGATGGTCGAGGGGACTGTTGTGAGGGTCGAACTTCCGCCGGAGCCGGTGTACTTCGTCAATCGCGATGACGAGCGGGAACGTGCCTTGCGCGCCGTGACGGAGTGGCGGAGCCGCTCCCGCCCGCTGGTCCTGGCGTTGAGCGGGCCGGGTGGTCTGGGAAAGACGGAGCTGGCCGGCCTGATCGCCCGCACTCTGCTCGACCGCTGTCCCTTTACAGATGGTGTGCTGTCGGTCGACCTCGACGACTTTCGGGCAGACGGCGTGCTTGACCCCGGTGATGTGCTCTCCCAGTTGCTGCATTCGCTCGACGTGGCGCCGGACCAGGTGCAGCCCCAGTACGCGGCTCGGTGCAGGCAGTACTGGAACAGGACCTCGGACGCGAAGCTGGTCCTTCTGCTGGACAACGCGCGCTACGCCTCGGAGGTCGTCCCCCTGCTTCCGGCGTCGGGCGGCAGCGTGGTGATCGTCACGAGTCACGGTCCGCTGCACGATCTCGAAGCCGGTGCCGCGGTGGATCTGGCGCTGCCGCCGCTGGAGGAGCGAGCGGCCATGGAACTGCTGGAGCTGATCGTCCGTGACCACCGGCTGGCCGCCGACCAGCAGGCGGCACGGGCGGTGGTCCGGTTGTGTGACGGCCTCCCGGCGGCACTGCACGTGGCGGGCCGATGGGTGCGTACGCACCGGCTGCGTCCGCTCTCCCGTATCCTCGCCGATCTCCAGGCCGAGTTGGACGAGAAGGGTGTGTCGGGCGTGGAGCACATCTGGGACACGGCCTGCGCCGATCTGTCCCGCCCGGCGGCCCTGCTCTACCGGTTGCTTCCGCATCATCCCGGTGAGACGTTCACGCTCCACTCCGCCACCGCGTTGTCGGGGCTGGGACCGGAGGCCTGCCAGGACGCCCTGGAGGAGTTGGACCGGGCCGGGTTACTGGACCTGCGTCTGCTGTCGCTGACGGTGGCCGGTCAGATGAGGCTGCCGGGGCCGCAGCGTGGGCACGCCCTGCGCTGGTCCCGCCGGGAGGCGGGGGACATCGGCGGCGTGGTGGCCGAGGCGCAGGCCAGGCTGCTGCGCTGGCTTGTCCGGCAGGCTCAGCTGGCCGACCGGTTTGCCGCCGGCCGTCGGCTGACCGTCGTGGATCTTTTCGACCCTGTTCCCGGTGTGCCCGACGTTCCGCTGGAGGATCCGGAAGGGGCCGTGGACGACGCATCACGGGCTGAACGGGCAGAACGTGCGGCGCGCTGGCTGGACGAGGAACGCCATGTGCTGTTCGCGTGCTCGCGTCTGGCCCATGGCCGTGGGATGGACACCGAGGTCGTCGCTCTGTCCGAGCCCGTGTGGACGCATGCCCTGGACCGTCCCCATCAGTCCGAGGTCATCGAGGTTTTCCGGCGTGCCGTCGACTCGGCGGTCCGGCACGGTGGGAACGCCGGGTGGCTGGTGCGCACGCGCTGTCAGCTGGCCAGGCCACTGTGGGAGTCGGAGGAGCTGAGCGAGGCCCAGGACCAGATCGACAGCGCGATGTTCGCTCTGGACCTGCTGGGGGACTCCGACCGGGACCGCAAGCTCGCCGCGTCGGCCGTCGAGCATCGAGGCATGCTCAAGGGCGCACGGGGTGAGTGGAGTATGGCTCTGGCGGATTTCGCAGGCTCCCGTGACATGCACCGGGCGATCCCCAACCCCTACGGCGTCCTGCTCCAGACCTATCGGATGGGAGAGGCGAGTGCGAAGGCGGGTGACCTCGAGACGGCGCATCGTCTGCTGTCCGAGGCGCACACCGGGTTCGTGGAGAAGAAGCGCGAGAGGCTGATCGGACGCTCGGCGTTCGCCCTTGCCGGTGTTCTGCACCGCCTCGGGCGGAGGGACGAGGCCCGTGAGTTGTACGTGCAGTCGCTCAGGCGGGCCGACAGGCGGCGCTCGGGCTTCGACCTGGCACGCGTGCACGACGCGCTCGCCGAACTGGACACAGTCGATGGGCACCTGGTGGAGGCAGAGGAGCACCGCACTGCGGCCCAGACCCTCAGACGGCGCAACGGTCTGGTCTAGATCACCTGCGTGGCTTCGGCGTCCGTGGCTGGGCGGAGGACGATACGGAAAGTCCGTTCTCCGATGAGGCAGTTCAGCACGGTGGGGCTGTCCGGGGCGGGCTGGGGGGAGACCAGTCGGGCGTGCACGGCCGACAGCGCGACGGCCGGGTCGATCCGTACGATCCGGCCTTCTTCGGAGCGCGGTTCGACTTGGACGGCGTACGTCCGCTCGTGACCGCGGACTCTGAGCAGGCACCCTCCGGACGGCAGCAGAGCCGCGGCCGAACGACAGCTCGGGTAAGCGGACAGGGCGTGCCGAGTCCACCCGTCGGCGGTCCAGGCCAGGTCCACGGGGGCGGCGGAGGCCGGGAGCGGACGGCGGTACAACAGGCCTGCGGAACGGGAGAGTTGTTCGCCGGCGGCGCCGTGCTCCACGGCCAGGTGGTGGCCGGGCAGCCCGGTGGCGGCCGGGTGCCGGGTGATCCGGACGCTGGCCGCGTTGGTCTCCACATGGACGTCGAACGCCGCGGGGACACGCGTCGCGGGCGCGGGCGAGGGCAGCAGCCGGGGTGTGACGCGGTGCGCGGGTGGCGCGAGACCGAGCAGGGCATAGACCTCGGCTCGCAGGCGGTCCACGGCATCACCGGGTGGCGCGAACGCGGCCTCAGCGGCGGCGTGTCCGGGACCGGGCCGGTACGCCCGCAGTGCCTCGACGATCTCTTCGGCCCGTCCCAACTGCGGTATCCGGTCGAGGAGTACGCCCATGGGGCTGCCGGGGATCAGTTCGCCGCCGCCCTGGTGGACGCTCACGACAGGGCGGTCCTGGGCGGCGCAGTAGTACAGGGCGGTTGATCCGTGGTCGGTGGCCAGGGCGTCGGCGGCGATCAGGACGGAGGCCCACTCCTCGTGGGGATCCGGCAGGATCATCCCGGCGTCGAGGGCCGGCGTCAGCCGTTCGGTCAGCTCGTACGCCCCGAGCAGGCTGCGCTCATTGGGATGGACCACGAGCGCCAACTGGTATTCGTCGTAGGGCAGCTGGGCCGCGAGCAGGGCGGGCAGACCGGGGTGTTGCCGGATCAGGGATTCTGGCCCCCAGGTGGAGACCAGGACCAGTAGCTTGCGGGCTCCGGTGCCCAACGCCGCCCGGTAGCAGTCGCGCAGGGACGATGAGGCGAGGACACGTTCCAGAGTGAGATCGCCGATCACCGTCGCGCGCCGGGCGGCCCGCGGATTCGTGGCGGCCACCCTGGCGACCTGATCGGGATGGGCCAAGGCGTGCAGCGCTATCGGAGCGTCGTGATCGGTTCGTCGCAGATAGGCCGGGTCCAGCCCGGACGCCGAGTCGGCCGAACCCTCGCCGGGGATCGACTTGTTGAAGCCCGCGCCATGCGGCAGGAGGACGTGAGGGCCACGTAGCAGCCTCAGGTCGCCCTTCGGGCTGGCGGCGACGACCAGGTCGTACGAGCGACCGCGCGCCTCGCTCCATGGCACCGTGCGGCCTCCGAGGGCGTCGATCGCGGAGAGAGCGTCCGCTCCGAAGTCGGACCCGGGAACGAGGGTGAACAGGCGGGTGATTCGGTCGTCACCGGAAAACACGGGGAGAACGTCGAGCAGACGATAGAGGGCCACCGCCGACCGAGCCGCGAACAGAACTGTTCGCCCGTCGCCCGTCGCCCGTCGCCCGTCGCCCGTCGCCCGTCGCCCGTCGCCCCAAAGTGTCAAGTCTACCGAGAACCGGTCGGCGGAAACCGCTGTTTCCGCAGGTCGGGGTAGATTCCTCCGCGTCGTCGGGCGACATGATCCGATCCTATCGCGCACTGTTCGAAGGTCGCCGAGAGTGATCCACGCCGCACATTCGGCAGGAGTGGTGTGGCATGCCGTGGCTGATCGCGAGGATGGCGGCATGAGTGACTGGGGAATCGCACTGATCGCCGCGGGATCGGCGATCGCGGGCAGCATCGTCACCGGCTGGTACGCCCGCAGCGCCGGCATCCGGCAGGCCGCTGCCGCCCGCCACGCGGGCGACCGTCAGGCGGACGCGCTGCTCGAATCGGTTCGCATGACGCTTCGTGCCGAGTCCGGCCACCGCGAGTTCGCCCTCCGCCGCCAGACCTACGCGGAGTTCCTCGGAGCCGCAGAGGCCAGGATTCTCACCGAGCGGAACGGGAGGGGCCAGGCCGACGACGACGTCTTGCTGCAACGCGCCTTGGGCGGGGTGCTCCTGGAAGGCCCGCCGGATGCCGCCGCCGCGGCGCAGAATCTCGTCGACTGTCTGAGACGCCATGAGAGACCTGACGAACTCAAGCGCGCGAAGCTGGCCTTCGTATCGGTGGCGCAGGAGTGCTGTCGGCCCCGGTGAACTTGAACGGGTCACACACGACGGGATCGGGTTCTCCCGACGCCTGGCGGCGAGAGTTCTTCGCCGTGTTCGACTTGCCGGGTGTTGAGCTGCCGATGGACTGGGCCCAGCATCTGGTGCACGGATCGGTGACCTCTGCCCGCGGGCTGGGCTTCGAGCCGCATGAGGAGTTCGCTGCGGCGGGCTGCGTATCCGGGGAGCCCGCGGGCCCGCGCCGATCGAGTTCGACCGGGACGGCGCGCCGTTCCATGTCGCGGGCCTGTACGACGATGCCCAGTCCGTCATCCGCACGTTTGAAGCGGCGGTCGGCGAGGGCAGTCAGCACTGTGTGCCGGCCATGGGGAGCGGGCCGCTCGTCCTCGGCCGCGCTGCGCGTCGCGGTTCGGCGGTAGCGTGGCGCGGCAAGGAAAGCATGGAAGCTGCGGACAGGTTGGGCGAAGTTCATGCGGATGCGGTTCGAAGCCGGGGCGGAAGACGAGTTCGAGACGGCTTGCGGGCTGTTGGTCGCCTGCCTGGCCCGGTGGGCCGGGGAGCAAGGTCTGCTGGTGGACGGGTTCATGGCCGAGGCAATGCTGGCTTACCGGCACCGGGCGACTGTCGACGGTCGGCTGGGGTTGTGGGAGCCGAGGCAGGTGGAGGAGCTGCTGCTCTCCTGGTTGCCGGAGCAGGTCACCGAGCTTCCCGGGGAGGAGCGTGCCGATGCCCCGGGCACGTTGCGTGCGCTGTTGCGCTACCTGCACGCCGCGCGGCTGGCGGACCCGCGCGGCCCCGCACTTGAGGACTCCCTCGCCGCGGTCGACGTGGTCGCGGAGCGGTATCCGGCGGCGATGGCGGACCGTACCCGCTGGGGACTGGCGAAGTTCTGGGCGATGACAGCGGCCGAGCAGGGCGTGGACGTGCTGGACGGGGCGGCGTTGCAGCGGTTCGCGGAGCGGGCGCAGCGTGGGGAGGTCGGATACGACCAGCAGGCCCTCGACGCGATCATGGAACGGCGGTTGACCGGCCGTGCTCTGTCCAGTGTGGCTCGGGCCGAGCCACAGCTGCCCGTGATGCTTCCCCCGGACAGCGAGCTGCGCCGACGGGCCGAGGCCTCCGCGATCGTGGTGCGGTTGCGCGGGCTCGCCGAGTGGGCGGGACCCGACGGCCGCGCGGTGACGGCGGCGGGGCGGCTGCGGATGGCCGATGCCCGCGAGCTGGTGGACGTGCTGGGTACCGGCGACAAGGCCGAGGGGGTGCGCTCGTCGGCCGCTCTGCCGCGGCTGGGGCTGCTGGTGGAGTGGGCGAAGAAGGCGCGGCTGGTCCGGGTGGTCAAGGGGCGGTTGTGTGCGGTGGCCAGGGCCCGGCCGGTGCTGGCCGATCCGCTTCAGCTGTGGCTCCGTGCTTTCGAGGCCTGTTTCGAGATGCGGCAGGCCATGGTCGGCGCGCGCAGTGGCTGGCACGACGAGTCGATGTTCTTCGATGCGTACGAGGACGTGCTGGAGGACGTGCTGAACACGCTCTACAGCCTGCCGTACCCGATGCCCTGGCCGCGGCTGCGGGACTCCGTCCACTTGGCCTACCGGGCCCGCTTCCAACTGGACGGCGGGTCGGACATCCAGCACCGGATGTGGTTCGAGCACGCCGACCGGGACCTGCGCACGGTGCTCGACACGCTGGCGGAACTGGGCGCGATCACACGTGATCGGGGGATGGCCGATCCAGTGTTCCTCGATGTCGACCTCGCCGCTGAACCCGAGTTGCCTGAGAGCATGCCGCCGGAGCTCGCGGAGCTGCTGGGTGCCGCAGGGGTGACGCCGGACCCGGCGGCACAGGAGCGTGACCGCCGCCTGCGTGAAGAGCTGACTGCCCGACCGGTGGAGCTCCTCCGTCTCACCGAGCTGGGCACCCGGGCGCTACGGCAGCGGTTGTTGGCGGTCGGCCGGGACGCACCGCTGGTCGGTGAGCTGGCCCATGCCCCGGCGGCGGGCCTGCTGGGTGTGTTGGCCGACGACTACGACCCGGATGCCGCAGGCGTGGAGCTGGCCGGCTGGATCGCGGCCCGCGGCGAGCGGGATGCCGCGCTGCGGCAACTGACCGAAGCCGTACGGTCCATGCCCTTCCGGGTGCGAGCGCAGGCGATGCTCGCCGTACTGCTGACGGCGTTGCCGGACGGCGAGGGCGAGCGGCTGCTGCGGGGGCTGCGGGGCGACGCAGCGCTGGCGCCGCTCGTGCTGAACGCCCTGGCGCACCATGAGCTGCTGTCGCCCGAGGACATGACCGATGCCGAGCATCTGCTGGTGCTGGCCGAGAACCTGCTTCAGCTCGTGGAACTGGCGGGCGGCGGGGACGGTGTTGAGGAGGTGCTGCGTGACCAGGGCCCCGAGGCCAGGGACGCGGTTGCCGCCGCGCTGCACTCCGCGCACCCGGACCGGGCCGGCCTCGAAGAGCTCGGGCAGCTCGCGGCCCGGGTACTGCGTACTCCCGCCGCCCGACTCGGCCGTGCCCGGAACCGTCGGAGCACAGCCGGCAGGAGCGGCCGCAAGCGGCACCGCTGACCAGGGCATGACCGCCTGCTCTCGCCGAATCCGTACAGCGTGAGGCCGAGAGCGTGGGCGCCGGCCCGGACGCCGCGATGGTCGCGGCCACAACCATCGCCTGTACCTTCCGCGCCGGCGTTCAGGAAGGTCTCCGGTGTCGCGGAGGGCCGACGAACTGGGCCAGGAGCAGGGCCACGTCGTCCTGTTCGGCTCCTGGGTCGATGATGCCCAGGACGCTGTCACACGCCGCTTCCAGAGAGGTGTGGGGTTGGGACAGTTGTGAGCAGAGGCGTTTGAGGCCGTCGCTGATGTCCTGGCCGCGGGTTTCGATGAGTCCGTCGGTGTAGAGGGCGAGTACCGAGCCGTCGAGTACGTCGAACTCCACTTCCTCGAACTTCACACCGCCGACGCCGAGTGGCGCCCCGGACGGCATGTCCAGGACTTGGACGCTGCGGCCGCCCTCGGCTGTGGCTTCCGGCTGGATCATCAGCGGCGGTACGTGTCCGGCTCTCGCCATGACGCAGCGCCTGCGTGAGGGGTCGTACACGGCGTAGACGCACGTCGCCATGAGTGCCTCGTCCGGGTCATGGGTCAGGTCGGTGGCGATGTCGTCGATGTGCTGAAGGAGTTGGGCGGGCGGGAGGTCGAGTACGGAGAGGGTGCGTACGGCGGTGCGCAGCAGACCCATCGTGGCGGCGGCGCGCAGGCCGTGGCCGGTGACGTCGCCGATGACCAGGGCCACCCGGCCTCCGGCGAGCCGGGTGACGTCGAACCAGTCGCCGCCGGCCTCGTTGCCGGCGCTGCCGGGGACGTACCGGAAGGCGATGTGTACGCCGGGGGGTTCGGGGATGTGCTGGGGCATGAGCGCGCGCTGCAGCATGAGCGCGCCCGCGCGCTCGCGTGTGTAGAGGCGGGCGTTGTCCAGCGATGTGCTGGCACGGTCGGCCAGCTTCATGGCGAAGCCCAGGTCGGCATGGTCGAACGGGGGGCTGTCGTTCGCCCGTTGCACCACCAGCAGGCCGAGCACCACGCCTCCCGCGCGCAACGGCAGCATCATCATCGAGTGGACGCCCAGCTCCAGCGCGGCCCGGATCTTGGGGTCGCCCGGGTAGGTGGCGGACCGCAACCGCTCGGGGGAGTCGAGGAGTTGAGGGAGGCCGCTGCTCAGCGCCTCGCAGGCGGCCGAGTCCTCCGCGACGTTGATCGGCTGGCCCACGCGCAGCATGCGATCGACCGTGGGATTGTGCTGCGTCCAGGCGACGCCGAGCTGGATGAGGGGGGTGCGGTGGGTGGGCGCATGCTGGGGAAGTTCACCGTCGGTGACCACTGACTCGAGCAGGACGACGCCCGCGTAGTCGCTGAACCCGGGGGCGAGTGTGCCGGCCAGTCGCTCGGCGATCACGGGGATGTCGAGCAGGTCGGCGACGCGTGATCCGACCTCGTTGAGCAGCGAGAGGCGCTGGCGGACGAGTTCGTTCTCGCCGGCGATCCGGTGACGTTCCGTGACGTCCGTGAGGGTGCAGGCGACGCCGATCACCCGGTGCTCCGTATCCTCCAGGCGGTTGCAGGACACGGAGCAGAACCCTTCCCCGCCCGGTCCCGGCAAGGTCACGTCGGTCATGGAGCGGCCGGTTCTGAGCACCTGGCGTTGCAGGTCGAGGAGCAGGTGGCCGGCCGGTTCGTCGAGCACCTCGTCCACGCTGTGGCCCAGGTGGTCCACGAGTGGATGGTGGTCGAGCCGGGCCAGGGCCTCGTTGGCCCTGACGCACCTCAGGTCGTTGTCGAAGAGCGCGACGCCCAGCGGGGACGATTCCAGAAACGACTCCAGTGCGGCCGAGTCGGCCGCCTTCCGGCCCGGCCGACTCGTCTCGGTGAGTGACGCGTGGACGAACGCTCTGCCGTCCTCGTCGAGGAGGCGGGACGAGCGCACCTGGACCCGGACGGACCGGCCGTCCCGGTGCCGCAGGGGCAGGAGGCCGTTCCAGCACTCGCGGCTCAGCAGCCCGGTGATGATGTCGGAGCGTGCTTTCGGGTGAACGCTCCTGGGGTCCATGAGGTGGTCGAAGCCGCGGCCCAGGACATGTTTCCCCGTCCAGCCCAGCAGGTCCTGGGCTGACCGGCTCCACAGTCTGATGCGGCCGGTGGCGTCCAGTACGACGACCACGGTGTTCGGTGCGAAGGCCGTGGGATCCGGCACGCGGCGAGAGTGGCCCGGGTCGCCCTCCGGTACGTCGGAGGCATGCGGTGGGAAGGTCACCCGTCACCTCCATCCCCGGAATTTCGAGCGCTGTCTGATTATCGACCCATATGGTGGGTAATGATAAAAAGATTCGGGTCTGGTGGCAGCCACAGCCTTACCGTCCGAGGCCGGTCCGCCGACGGCGAGGTGCCGGTGGGGCAGAGAGGGGAGCCCGTCGTGAAGCGCTTGCTCGGCGTCGAGATGGGTGTCGACGAGTTGAGGTGGGCACTGATCGTGGGCGACTCGGTCGAAGAGAAGGGCAGCGCCGCAACTCCTCGCGCGGGATTGCTGCACGCCATCGACGCCGTGGCCCGGACGGCCCGGGAACACCGTGCGGACGGGCTCGGAGTGGCGGTTCCCGGGGATCTGAACCGCGAGAGCGGGCTCGTCGGAGCGGGCAGCATGAACCTTGTCGGTCCCTGGGCCGGATACCCGCTGCGGGACGAGCTGGCGTACCGGGTCGGATGCCCGACGGAGATTCTCAACGACGCGCGCGCGTTCGGGCACGGCGAGCTCGTGCTGGGCGCGGCGAAGGGTTTGGAGAACGTCATTTTCATCATGCTGCACAGGGGTGGCGTGGGTGGTGCCTACGCGTTCCAGGGGCGGATCCTGGCGAGTGCGGACGACCGCGTCGGCGAGTTCGGCCACATCACCGTGGAGCCCGACGGCGCCCACTGCCCGGGCTGCGGTGGCCGGGGCTGCCTGGAGACCTTCGCCAGCGGCCAGGCCATCGTCCGCCGGTTCCGGGCCCGCTCCAGCTGGAGCCCGTCCGGGGTGACCGCGGTGACCGAGGCCGCCGCGGACGGTGACCGTACCGCCGTGGACGTGCTCACGGAAAGCGGACGTGCTGTGGGCATCGTGCTGAACAGCCTGGCCGCCGCCTTTCCCACTCAGGCGGCGGTGGTGGGCGGCGACATCGCGTCCGCCGCGCTGCCCTGGATGGCGGACGTGATCAGGGCCAGGCTCGCCGAACGTCCGGCGTCCACTTTGCAGCCGGACCTCCTGCCCGCCTCGCTCGGCGTCTGGGCGCCGGCGCTCGGGGCCGCTCTGACCGTCGCCGTCCCGCCCGACGCGGCGCCCGACGCGCTCGAGGAGGCGGTCCAGGGGAAAGCGAGCGAAGGGTGAGTCCTGGACCGCGCTGTCGTCCGCCGCCCGCCGGGAAGCACGGCGTCCGGACCGGCGTACCCATGGATGTCGTGCTTCCCCGCGGCGACCCGGGCTGTAAAGGGCGGGGCGCCGAGACGATCGGTTCCGCGTGCGAAAGACCGTCGCACACATACCCGGGGGCGAGGTGAGTGACCATGCATCCGAACCATGACGCTCCCCAGGACGGGGGCGCCGGTCTCGTCGGCCTGACGGACGCCGTGGCCGCCGTCGACGCGAACGGCCTCCTCACGGCATGGAGCCCCGGTGCCCGGCAGCTGCTCGGTTACACGCCCTCCGACGTGATCGGCCGGCCGGCGGCCCGTCTGCTGGCCGGGGACCCGCCGGTGGCCGCCCTGCGGCAGGCGGCCGGTTCCCGGAACTGGAGCGGCACGGTGGCGCTGCGGCACCAGGACGGCCACCGTCTGGAAGCGGACCTGCGGGCATGGCCGGCGCTGGACGCCGACGGGCGCTCCCAGTGGTTCCTGGTCCACTCGCCCTCGGCGCGGACAGATGGCGCGTACGACGACGACCCCCGGCTGAGCGCGTACGGCGATCCGCGCCTCGTGGAGTGGGCCTTCGCGCTGTCCCCGCTCACCCTGGCGATCTATGACATCGACGGACGGATCCTGCGGATGAACGCCGCGACACGCGGCCTGCTCGGCCTCGCGGAGGACGACGAGGAGGATGGCGAAGACGGCGAAGACGGCGAAGACACGGTGGTCGGGCAGGTCATCGAAAACCTGTACGGGGAGGCCCGTGCGCAGGGTCTCCCGTCCGCCCCCGTCTTCTCCGAGCATGTGACCGAGACGATGCGCCGAGTGGCCCGGACGGGTCAGGGGATCCGTTACGAGGTCTCCGCTCCGACGCCGGACTCCCCGGAGCCGACCTGGTGGGCCTTCACCATGTCGCCCGTGGCGGACCGGACCGGCAGGGTGCACGGAGTGTTCACCGCGGGATGCGACATCACCGAGCAGTACGTGGCGCGGCGGCGGCTGGCCGTGCTCAACGACGCGAGCGCCCGGATCGGGACCACCCTGGACGTGACGCGTACGGCGGACGAACTGGCCGACGTGGCCGTTCCCCGGGTCGCCGATTTCGTCAGCGTCGATCTGCTCGACTCCGTGTTGCACGGCGGCGAGCCGCCTTCCGGCCCGGTCGAGGGGACCGTCGCCCTGCGCCGGGTCGCGCACCGGTCCACGACCGCCGGCGCGCCCGAGGCCGTGGTCGCGCTGGGAGCGGTGGACACCTACCCGGGCTACTCGCCGCCCGCCCGCTGCCTGGCCTCGGGCCGACCCGTCCTGAGTGTGCGGGGCGACGACGACTTCGACCGGTGGGTCCGGGGGCACCCGGCCAGGGCCGCCCGGGTACGCGACTACGGTGTCCGCGCGGTGATGGCGATACCGGTGCGTGCCCGGGGCACCACTCTCGGCGTAGCGGTCTTCGTGCGCGGGCGCCCCGAGCCGTTCACGCCGGACGACCTGGTGCTGGCCGGTGAGATGGTGGCCAGGGCAGCGGTCTGCGTCGACAACGCCCGCCGCTACACCCGCGAGCGCTCCACCGTCCTCACCCTGCAGCACAGCCTGCTCCCGGGGCAGCTGCCCCGGCTGGAGGCCGTGGAGGTCGCCACCCGCTACCTGCCCGGCCGGTCCCAGGCGGGCATGGGCGGCGACTGGTTCGACGTGATCCCGCTGTCCGGGGCCCGGGTCGCGCTGGTGGTCGGCGATGTCGTCGGTCACGGTATCCACGCGTCGGCGGCCATGGGACGGCTGCGTATCGCGGTGCGGACCCTCGCCGATGTCGATCTGGCCCCCGACGAGCTCCTCACCCACCTGGACGACCTGGTCGTCCGCCTGGCCGCCGAACGCGTCAGCGCGAAGGGCGACGACCGCGAGGAGGCGGCCACGCCCGATGGGAGCCACGGGATCGCCGAGACCGCAGACGTCGCGGAAGCCGTCGGGGAGATGGCCGCCACGTGTCTGTACGCGGTGTACGACCCGGTCTCCCGCCACTGCACCGTGGCCCGCGCCGGCGGCCCGGTACCCGTGCTCGTCCGCAGTGACGGCACCGTCGAACTGCTCGACTTTCCGTCGGGCCCCACGCTCGGTGTCGGTGGCCTGCCCTTCGAGGCCACCGAGCTGGAGGTGCCCGAAGGCAGCCTGCTCGCCTTCTACACCGACGGCCTGATCGACGCCGGGCCCGGCAACCTAGACGAGCTGTGCCGTGTCCTGTCCGGTCACCGCGCGCAGTCGTTGGAACGTCACTGCGACACGGTTCTCGAACGCCTGCTCCCCGCCGTCCCCACCGACGATGTCGCGCTGCTCATCGCGCGTACCCACTCGCTCGGTGCCGACCGGGTCGCCACCTGGGAGCTGGACCAGGACCCCTCCGTCGTCGCCGTCGCCCGCAAGCGGGTGTCCGACCAGCTGGCCGGCTGGGGGCTGGAGGACCTCATGTTCGTCACGGAACTGGTGGTCAGCGAGCTGGTGACCAACGCGATCCGGCACGCCGAGGCCCCCATCCGGCTACGGCTGATCCTGAACCGGTCACTGATCTGCGAAGTCGCCGACGGCAGCAGCGGCGCACCGCACCCGCGCCGGGCCCGGATCTTCGACGAGGGGGGCAGGGGACTGCTGCTCGTCGCCCAGCTCACCGATCGCTGGGGGACCCGCCAGACACCGACCGGCAAGATCATCTGGGCCGAGTTGTCCCTCCCCGAGACCTGATCGCCTGCCATGAGCCTGCCCCGCTCACCCCCGCACGCCCGCTCACCCCCGTACGCCCGCTCATCCCCGTACGCCTGCTCACCGCCGTACGACGGAACTCGCCACGCCCTGCACGAACCAGCGCTGGAAGACCGCGAACATCACCAGCACCGGGGCGACGAGCAGGACGCCGAAGGCCAGGATCTGGCCCCAGTCCGGGGGCTCCTGGCTCTGGAAGACGCTCATCTCCAGCGGCAGCGGCCGGACGGAGGGGTCGGAGATCATGAGCACCGGCCAGAGGAAGGAACCCCACTGGATCAGGAAGGTCAGGATCGCGACGGAGGCGAAGACGGGTCTGGACATGGGGATGACGATCGAGAAGAGGGTGCGCCACGCTCCCGCACCGTCGATCCGGGCCGCTTCCTCGACGCTGCGGGGGATCCCGCTGAAGAACGTGCGGAACTGGTAGATCGAGAAGGCGTTGGCGATGAACGGCAGGGCAAGGATGTGCAGAGTGTTCCGCTCCCCGTTGAACAGGTAGAACAGCGGCACCGCCACCGACTCGAACGGCACCAGCATCAGCAGCAGTACGAGGAGGAACGCGCCGTCGCGTCCTCGCCAGCGCAGCCGGGACAGCGCGTACCCGGCCATCGAGTTGACCAGCAGCCCGCCCACGACCACCGTGGCCGCCACGGTGAGCGACACGGCCATGAACTGCCAGAAGTAGCCGGTGCTCGGGGAGGAAAGACTCTCGAACACCCCTTCGTAGTTGCGCAGCGTCAAGTGGGTGGGCACGAAGCCCGACAGGCCGTTCAGCACCTCGTCCTCGGGCTTGAAACTGCCGATGACCAGGTACAGCACGGGCAGGACGTGGAGGAGGGCGAGAACGCCGAGCGTGAGGTACTCGCCGGTGCGGCGCGGTCTGCCGTCCCGGCGCCCGTCCCGGCGCCGGGGGCTCACTGGGCCTCGCTGTCGGCGCGTACGAAACGGCGTTGCAGGAGCGTCAGGGCGACGACGATGACGAAGAAGACCACCGTGATCGCGGAGGCCATCCCGATGTTGCCCTGGTCGAAGGCGACCGTGACGGCTTCGTACATGACCGTACGGGTGGCGTTCTCGTCGAGGCCTCCGCCGCCCTTGATCAGGATGTAGATCTGGTCGAAGACACGGAACGCGAGGACCGACGTCAGCAGCGCGACGAAGACCAGGGTGTCGCGGATCCCCGGCAGCGTCACATGGAGGAACTGCTGCCGGCGGCCGGCCCGGTCGATCCGCGCCGCCTCGTACAGCTCCTCCGGGATCTGCTGCAGCCCCGCCAGCAGGATGACCATCTGGAAACCCACGCCCTGCCACACCGACAGCACCACGACGGACGCCATCGCGGTGGTCGGTGAGCCCAGCCAGTCGTACGCGGTCCAGTGGCCGAAGGTGACGTACGACAGCACCGTGTTGAGCATGCCCTGGTCGGCGCGGGAGAGGATCAGCCGCCAGATGACGGCGACCAGCGCCATGGGGAAGACGACCGGCAGGAAGAACAGGGACCGGAAGACGCCGATGCCCTTCAGCCTGCGGTTGAGCAGCACGGCCAGTACGAGGGCGATGCCCGTCTGCAGCGGGACGGCGGCGGCGGCGAACACCAGGTTGTTGCGCAGCGACCGCAGGAACCGGCCCGACAGGTCAGGGTCGGTGAACAGCCGCCGGTACTGCTCCAGCCCGAAGAACTCCGGGGGCCGTGGGGAGCCGAGCCGCACGTTGTAGAAGGACAGCACCACCGCGTAGCCGAAGGGCACCCCGACGAAGGCGATCAGACCGATCAGCGCGGGCGCCGACATCACGAGGCCGGGCACCCGGTCGGCGCCGCCGCGCGGTCGGCTCCGGCCGCCGGGCGCCCACTTCCGGCCGCGGCCGGGCCGGGTGGTGCCTCGGTGCGCAGTCACAGCCCGCCCCCACCCGCTCAGTTCAGCTTGTAGTCGTCGTTGTCGGCGTAGTCCCGGTCGATGGCGCGGGCCGCCCTGGACAGCGCGGACTTCGGGTCCGCGCCTCCGTAGATGGAGTTCACCGCGGAGCCGAACTCGCTGGTGATCACCGGGTACCCGGCGGTGACCGGCCGGGTGACGGCCACACAGGACTTGGTGATGTCCGAGTCGCCGCAGGACTTGTCGAGCTGTTCGGCGAACAGGTGGAGCGGGCCGCCGGTCTTGTAGAGCGGGCTCGTGGCGAGCACGGACTTGGTTCCGGGCGGCGCGCCGTTCGCGTCGGTCATGGCCTTCACCCGCTCGTCGCGCAGCAGGTAGTCCAGGAACGTGCCGGCCGCCTTGCCGTTCTTGGTCTGCGCGCCCATGCCCCAGGCCCACGACCCCTGTCCGGTCTTGGGCCCGAGACCGAAGTCCGGCAGCGGCATGATGACGAGGTCGGAGCCGAGCGCCTTGCTGTACGCGGGGTAGAGCCAGTGGCCGACCCAGCTGAGCCCGACCCGCCTGCTCGTCATCGCGTTGCCGTCGGTGTTCGGGTCGATGTACGGCTTCCAGGACTGGAACTTCTTGAATGCCGCGACGGCGTCGGGGGTGTCCAGCACACCGGTCGCCTTGTTGTCCTGGATGAGTTTGCCGCCGGCCGACCAGAGGATGGGGGAGAAGCCGTACGTCCCCCATTCGGTGCCGAGACCGTCGGCCTCCTGGATGTCCAGGACCTTGCCGTCGGAGTCCTTGGCGGCGAGTTTCTTCAGGGCGTTGTCGAACTCGTCGGCGGTCCAGGCCTCGGACAGGCTCTTCGGGTAGTCCACACCGGCCGAGTCCAGCAGGTTCTTGTTGCCGTACAGCCCGAGGGCCGAGTCGTACATGCCGAGCCCGTAGAGCTTTCCGTTCGCCGTGCCCTGGCTCTTGATCGCGTCGGTGGCGTTGCCGACGGTCTTGGACGAGACGTACGAGGAGATGGGGGTGAGCTTCTGGTTGTAGACGAAGTTCGCCATGGTCGGACCGTCGAACTCGAGGACGTCCGGCAGTTCCGACGCCTGGGTGGCCGTGATGGTCTTGGTGTAGTCGTTGGCCGGGATGAGCTTCAGGGTCGCCTTGACGTCGCTCTGCGCCTTGTTGAACGACGCGACCGTGTTCTGCAGGACCTTGTCCTCACTCGCCTGGCCCTGATGCGCCCAGATGGTGATGTCGCCCTTGCCGCTGCCGCCTTCGCCCTGTGACGAGCCGCCTCCGTCCCCGCCGCACGCGGTGAGAGCCGCGACCGGCACAACCAGCGCCGCACACAGCCAGGTGACCCGCTGCCGACTCCGACCGATCACACCGATCACGATGAGCCTCCCGCCAACTGTCGGTAGATATTTGTCAGTAAATGTCATGCCATTCGTGTGTGAGTCTCCGGCATCAGCTGGAGACACGCGCGTCGGCAGCACGGCCGACAGCACTCGTCGGCATCACGAGGACAGGAGCCGCTCATGCGCTACGCCCCGCCCGGCCTCTGTGTGAACGACTTCGCCCTGCTGTCGAACGACGGGGTCTACACGTTGCTCCACCTGCAGGGCCCCTGGACCGACGCCTTCGACCACCTGCACATGGAGACCTCGTACGGCAGAGCCGTCTCCACCGATCTGGTGGCCTGGGAGCCCGAGGGCACCGCGTTCGGCGTCGGACTGCCCGGCCGGTTCGACCAGCAGGCCGTGTGGACGATGCATCCGGTCCCGTACGGGGAGGGGCTGGCGATGTTCTACACGGGGGTCCAGGGGCTGACGGCCGGGGGCTGGCCGCTGCAGGCGGTGGGGCTGGCGGTTTCCGACCGCCGGGACGGGACCGCCTGGCAGCGCCGGGGCACCGGTCCGGTGGTACGCGCCGACCCCCGCTGGTACCGGACCGGCGAGTCCATGGGCTGGCGCGATCCGTTCGTCGTCCCCGACGACGAGGGGACCGGCTGGGTCATGGCCGTCTGCGCCAGTGACGCGTCCCGGCCCGTGGAGGTCAGCGGCTGTGTCGGCTTCGCGACGTCGCCCGACCTGACGCACTGGCAGGTGCGGCCGCCGCTGATCTCGCCCGGCGACATCGACCAGTTGGAGTGCCCGGTCCTGGAGCGGACGGAGGACGGATGGCTGCTGCTCGGGTGCGTGGGCTCCGCCAACCGTTTCGACGCCTGGTCGGCACCACGGCTGCGGGGGCCGTGGACGCGTCTGGGCCCGGCGGGCCCGCCGGGCGCCTACGCCCCCCGGGTGATCGTGGCACCCGACGGTGCCCGGGTGGTGCTGCACACCACGCCCCGCCGGGTCGGTCTGCGGGACTCCGGCGATCTGTGCCGGGGCATGCTGGCCCAGCCCAAGGTGCTGACGGTCGCGTCCGGCACGGCTCGACTGGAGTGGTGGAACGGCCTGGACGCCTGGCTGGAGGAGCCCACGGACCGCCCGGTCCCCCACGCGGTCGGCGACATCGACATCACCGGCTCGACCGAGGTGGTCCTGCGTACGGACAACGGCAGCCCGGCGCTCGTGGTCCACTGCGACGCCACACACGTACGGGTGACCGGCACCGGCGGAGCCCCCCTCCAGGAGGCGGCGCTCACCCAGCCCGTCCGGCGACTGCGCGTCCTGACCGTCGGTGAGTACGTCGAGGTGTACGCGGACGGCGTCTTCGTCCTGACCACGCTGTCCTACTCGGGCCGGCCCGTGACCTGGACGGCGACCGTGGGGGAGCGTGTCCGTCCCGTGCCGGTGCGCCCCGTGCGCCTGCCGGTCCCGCAGCGCGACGACGCGTCGGCCATCTGGCCGGGGGCGACCACGTAGGCCCTGGGTGTCGTCGAGCGCTCACCGTCGCCACGGTCTCGGACCGCTGAGCGGAACGGGACATGACACGTGCGTTCCGCCGCATCACGCTTACGGACCTTCACCTGACGGTTCTGACGGTTCTGGCGGCTCTGGCGAACGGCGCTACGCCCGTACAAGCGTTTGAGAGCAGGGATTGAGACGATGGAGACGACTCTGACTCCGCGGCTGGAACTGCGCGTACTGGGACCGCTGGAGGCCGCCGTACACGGTCGGTCCGTGGCTCTCGGCGGTCCCCAGCCACAGGGTGTCCTGGCCCAGCTTGCGGCCGTCCCCGGCGGACGGTGGGCGTCTGGGCACTGGTGGATGAGTTGTGGGGCGCGCGTCCTCCGAACGGCGCGCACCGGACAGTGCGTACGTATGTCTCGAGGCTGCGCGCGGCACTGCGCCACACCGGCGGGGCCGACGCGGCGGCGGTGCTGGTCACCCGTCCACCGGGCTACCAGTTGCGGATGGATCCGTCGGCGGTCGACGCCGTGCGGTTCGAGCGGCTGGTCGCATCGGGCGGGCGGATGCTGGCCACACAGCCCTGGCAGGCGTTCGAGCTGCTGTCCACCGCACTCGGACTGTGGCGTGGCGATGCCTTCGCCGAGTTCCGCCATCTGCGTCGACACCCTGGGCCGAGCACCGTGTATCTGCTCGGCGGGGACGTACGCCCTTCCTCGCGACGTAGAAAACCGGTCTCTGTCTCCGAGGGGCCGCACATTGAGTCCGCGGTCAGCCCAACATCCAGATATGCGCCGCGCACTTCCGGAGATCTCCAACTGTTGCCACTTGGCCAGTCCGGCTGATTTGTCATCAAGTCGGCACTGTCATAGGTGAGTTGGTGGACCAAATTGAGACATCAGCGCTGAACTGTGGCGAATTGATGGAGTAAACGTGAAGTATTTCACGACGCGACTTCGCCTGATTCGTGGATCTAGTGGATTTTGTTCACTTGTGAAGCCCTGGTTAACGGTCTGGACATGCTCGTATCTTGCGATCTGACCGTTCGATCGAACACATCCAGGCGCAGCGCAACGGGGCTTGGCGGGGGAGCAGTTCATATGAATACGCACGGGGGGAGACGTCGGCTGCGCACAGCCGGCGTCGTGCTTTCCGCCGCCATAGTGCTGGCGGCGAGCGCAGCCAGCAATGCCATGGCGGTGGCTGACGAGCGAGCCGACGCCTCGGCCTCCACAACCGCCGAAAGCGGCGGGACAGATGGGGCTGGCGCAGCAACCGGGGCCGCCGGTGACGCCGGGACGGGTGAGGACGCCACGGCACTGGTCCAAGCCGCTCAGACGGGCAAGCTCGTGGAGATCACCTCGCTTCGGGGTGAGAGCAGCGAGGTGTACGCGACCCCGGAGGGGCACCTGGAGGCGCGGGAGCATCTGCGTCCGGTGCGGACCCGGGTGGACGGCGCGTGGCGGGACATCGACACCACGTTGATCCGCGGTGCGAACGGAACGGTGGCGCCCAAGGTCACGACCGTAGGCCTGTCGTTCTCGGGCGGCGGTTTCGCCCCGCTGGTGCGGATGACGAAGAACGGCCGTGAGCTGGCTCTGTCCTGGCCGACGGAGCTGCCCGCCCCGGAGATGAACGGGAACACCGTCACCTACCCGGACGTCCTGCCCGGCGTCGATCTTCGGATGACGGCTCAGCAGGACGGCTTCACCCAGCTCTTGGTCGTCAAATCGGCGGAGGCTGCGGCGAGCCCGGAACTGGCCACCCTGCGCCTGAAGCTGGACGCCGACGGCATGCAGGTCAAGGAGACCGCCGACGGAGGCCTGGCAGCGATCGACCAGGGTGCCAAAAGCGCTGTCTTCGAGGCCCCGCGCCCCGTGATGTGGGACTCCAGCGCCCAGGCGCCCGGCACCGCGACGCAGTCCGCCACCCCGCTCGCCCCGCCGGCGTCACGAGGCACCGCGAAGCGCTCGGCAGCCGCCGCCACCGAAGCCCCCGCCTCCGCATCCGCCGCGGCTCAGGGCGCCCCCGGCGGATCCGAGGCCGTCGCCGCGGAGTCCGCGAACGTCGCGCCGGTCGGAGTGGACGTGCCCGCCGGGCAGGACGCGCTGGTGCTGACGCCGGACAGCGGAGTGCTGAAGGGCAAGGGCACGGTGTACCCCGTGTTCATCGACCCCCAGTGGTACTCCCCGAAGGCCACGGCCTGGACGATGGCCTCCAAGTACTGGGCGTCGTCGCCGCAGTACAAGTTCAACGGCGAATCGGACGCGGGCCTCGGGTACTGCAACTGGTCGTACTGCGCGCCGAACGACACCAAGCGGCTCTTCTACCGCATCCCGACCTCGAAGTTCGCCGGCCGGAGCGTGCTGCAGGCCGAGTTCGTGGTCCGCAACACGTGGTCGGCGTCCTGCTCGGACCGCAGTGTCGAGCTCTGGCGCACCAAGGACATCTCCTCCTCGACGACCTGGAACTCGCAGAACGCGGCCGGCTTCTGGATCGATCACCTCAGGACGGCGTCCTTCGCCTATGGGTTCACCGGCTGTGCGGCGAAGGACGCGGAGTTCGACGTGAAGTCCGCGGTGCAGGAGGCGGCGGCCAAGAAGTGGTCGACGATGACCTTCGGTATGAAGGCCGCGAGCGAGACCGACGGATATGCCTGGAAGCGGTTCTCGGACGATGCCTTTCTGCGCGTGCAGTACAACCGCCCGCCGCCGCAGGTCAAGATGGAGCAGCTGACCATGGAGTACGGCGGCTCGTGCAAGAAGCCCGCCAGTGCCGCGCGGGTGCGCACCCTGGGCAAGATCTACGCCAACAACGTCACCGACCCCGACGGCGACGCCGTCTCCGTCGAGTTCTGGGCGGGTTGGGACACCGGTGACGGCAAGGGCGTGGTCACCCGCTGGAAGTCCGGTCGGACAACGGCGAAGAAATCCGGCTCGGACTTCGCGATCACCCTGCCGTCGTCCATTCCCGCCAACAAGACGGTGAACTGGATCGTCCGCTCCTACGACGGCGGGCAGTGGTCGCCGTGGTCGTCCACAGGCGACCCGACCGGCTGCTACTTCGTGTACGACACCAGCGTGCCGAAGGCCCCGACCGTCTCCTCCGTCCTCTACCCGGCCTCCAACCCCGAGGACCCCGACGACCCCTGGTACGACGGAGTGGGCCAGTACGGCTACTTCGTGATCACCGGTGCCGTCTCCGACGTGACGAAGTACTGGTACGGCGTCAACGGCGACCCGGTCTCCGCCAATGCGGTCACCACCTCGGCCGGAGCGGCCAAGACCGTGCCCGTGCTGCCGCTCAAGCCGGGTCTCAACACCTTCACGGCGCGGTCTTTCGACGCGGCCGGTAACGGCTCCGAGATCCGCACCTACCAGTTCCGGGTGAAGTCGGGGCAGTCGGAACGCGCCGACTGGTCGATGGACGAGGCGGCCGGAGCGACGCAGGCGGTGGGCAGCGCGCCCGAGGAGCCCGCGGTCACGCACGGCGGTCCGACGCCGAACGTGGCGGGCAGGTTCGGTAAGGCGGTGCGGTTCGACGGCGTCGACGACTACGCCGACACCGACCTCGCGACCGTCAACACCGACGTCAGCTTCTCGGTGTCGGCGTGGGTGAAGCTGTCGGCGATGCCGTCGGAGGCGGCGATCGTGGCCTCGCAGCGAGGCAACAAGCAGCCGGGCTTCGAGCTGTACTACTCCAAGGGCTACGACCGCTGGGTGTTCAACCAGTACAGCTCCGACACCGCTTCCGGGACTCCGGTGCGAGCCATGGCGACCGCCGCGGGCGGGGTCAAGGTCAACGAGTGGACCCATCTGGCCGGCGTCTACTCCTCGGGCGAGAAGCTGCTGAAGCTGTACGTCAACGGGACGCTGGTCGGAACTACGGCCTACACCACGCCGTGGAACGGCCGGCGCGGCATGCTCATCGGCGCCAGCACCCCGGGCGGCACGCCCGCGTCGTTCTTCCCCGGGGCCATCGACGAGGTGAAGACCTTCGAGAAGCCCCTGACAGCGGCTGAGGTGTCGAGCCTCTACACCTCGAACACGAGCGGCGGCCGCCCGGCCCGGATGGTCTTCCACCTGGACGACCCCGCCGACGCGACCGAGCTGAGCGCGCGGGCCGACGTGAGCCCCGCGGTCCTCAAGGGCGGCGCCACGACAGGCGCGGCCGGGGTGGACGGCAACGCACTCACCCTGGACGGAACCGACGACTACGCCACCACCGGCACTCCGCATGTCAACACCTCGTACAGCTTCGCTGTCTCGGCCTGGGTGAAGCTGTCGAAGACGAAGCCGACCCACGCGGCGACCGTCGCCTCGCAGATCGGCAGCGTGGTGACGGGGCCGGAGCTGTACTACTCCAGCTCCCTGGACCGCTGGGTGTTCAACCAGCACAGCGCGGACACCGCCGACTCCACGGTGGTGCGGGCCCTGCAGCCCGAGGGCACCACCGCGTACGGCGGTGAATGGACACACCTGGTCGGTGTGCAGGACACCGTCGCCGACAAGCTGTCGCTGTACGTCAACGGCACCCTGGCCGGCACCACCGCCCTGCCCTCGACCTGGTATGCCGGGGGCGCGGTGCAGATCGGTGCCAGCGCGTTCCAGGGCGTGCCCACCTCGTTCTTCCCCGGCCAGATCGACGACGTACGGCTGTTCGACCGGCCGGTGTCCGCTGGTGAGGTGCAGCAGCTCTTCAAGCAGCGTGCGGTGGTCAAGGGCCGCTGGAAGTTCGAGACGGCCGCCGGCACCCCGCTGACGTCGCCCGACGCCTCCTCGGTCGGCAACGCCATGACCCTCTACAACGGTGCGCAGATCGGCTCGGGCTGGGTCGACGGTGCCGTCGCCCTCGACGGCACGAACGACTACGCCGCGGCCTCCGTGGTGCCGGTCGACACCAGCGCCAGCTTCACCGTCAGCGCCTTCGTCCAGACCGCCGCCGTCCCGACGAGCCCGGTCACCGTCATGAGCGCGCCCGGGGCCAGGAAGAGCGCGTTCGCGGTGCGCTACGAACCCAGTACCACACCTACCACCGATCCGGGCCGCTGGCGGATCGTCACGCCCGACTCCGACAGCGACTCCGCCACCACCTCCGACATCGGCAACGGCATGTTCTACAGCCCCACCGACTGGAACAACGTGGCACTCGTCTACGACGGCTTCTCGAAGGAGATCCGCCTCTACGTCAACGGCGAGCTCCAGGAGACCGCCTGCGCCGACGCCGACGACGACGGGGTGCAGGACGATGCGAGCTGTTCTGACATCGTCTCGTGGGCCGACGACGTGCTGACGTACAAGGCGGCGAAGACCCTGCAGCTCGGCCGGGACACGACCGGTACCACGTCCGGCCAGTACTTCCCCGGTTCTCTGTCCGACGTCTGGGTCTTCCAGGGCGCGCTGACCGAGACCCAGATCGATCACCTCGCCGTCGGCATGCCGGGCGTGGAGACCACCGTCCCCAGCGGCGACTGAATCTGCCCAGACACCGGGAACGGGCCGGCCGCCACCTGCGGTCGGCCCGTTCCCCGGCCACCTGCTTCGCTCCGCCGTGCGCGGTACCCCACTGCCCGCGGAGCCCTCAACGGGAGGAAGACAACCCCATGAAGACCAGACCACGAGCAAGAACGGGCAGGCCATGGCGCCGGGTGGCGATGGCCACGGCCGCCGTGCTGACCGCGACCCTGCTCCAGGCGTCGGGTGTGCCCGCCGTCGCGCAGGGCTGGCGCAAGCCCGCGCTGCCGCGGGCCGAGTCGCCGGTCGCCGGTGGCCCGGCGGGCAAGGCGGTGCCCCGTAAGGTGACGAAGGAGCCCCGTACGCCTGCCAAGGCGCCGGCCACCCGCTGGCCGAAGGCGACTGCCGCGACGGTGACCCTGCGGCAGGAGGCGACCCGGGTCAAAGGGCTGCCGCTCACCCTGGACACGCGGGTCAAGCGGTCCGAGGACGCGGCCACCGGCACTTACACCGTCAGTACGCTGTCCCGGGAAGCCGCGCGGAAGACCGGGGTCGACGGGCCCGTCTTCACGCTGACGCCCCGTCAGGGCACCGCGCGCCGCGACGGCACAGTGCGCGCCGGACTGGACTACTCCTCGTTCGCGGGCCTGTACGGCGGCGGATACGCATCCCGGCTGTCCCTGGTCCGACTGCCGGCGTGCGCGCTGACGACACCGCAGAAGAAGCAGTGCCGTACCACCCAGCCCGTGGCGACCGTCAACGACACCGAGAAGCAGACGCTGACCACGAAGTCGGTCGCGCTCAGCGCGAGGACGGCGACCGTGCTCGCGGCGACCGCCTCGGCGAGCAGCGGCACGAGCGACTACAAGGCCACCTCACTGGCCGCCTCGTCGACCTGGTCCACGGATCAGAGCAGCGGCTCCTTCGCGTGGTCGTACGACATGGCGGTGCCGAAGGTGCCCGGCGGGCTGACTCCGCAGGTCGGGCTGTCGTACTCCTCCGGCGGTGTCGACGGCCGGACGGGGAACACCAACAACCAGGCGTCATGGGTGGGTGACGGTTTCGACCTGGCACCCGGCTTCATCGAGCGCAGCTACAAGAGCTGCACGGACGACGGGGCGACCAACGCGGACGGCAACAAGCCGGGCGATCAGTGCTGGGCGTACGACAACGCCACGCTGTCGCTGAACGGTTCCGGCGGGGAACTGGTGCCCAACGGCACCAACTCCTTCAAGCTGCAGAACGACGACGGCACGAAGATCGACCGGATCTACGGCTCCATGTCCGACGTGCGGTCCAACGGTGCGCGCAACGACGAGTACTGGCGGGTGACGATCCCCGACGGCACCCAGTACTACTTCGGTTACAACCGGCTGCCGGGCTGGGCGAGCGGCAAGGAGACCACCGACTCGGCGTGGACGGTGCCGGTCTTCGGCAACAACTCCGGTGAGCCGTGCAACGCCTCCACGTTCGCGGCGTCCTGGTGCCAGCAGGGCTGGCGCTGGAACCTCGACTACGTGGTGGACCCGCACGGCAACGCCGTCGCGTACTACTACGACAAGGAGACCAACTCCTACGGCCGCAACCTCAAGGCCGCCGACGACACCCCGTACGTACGCGGCGGGACCCTGGACCGGATCGAGTACGGCCTGAAGTCCACGGCCGTCTACTCGACGAAGGCGCTCGCCAAGGTCAACTTCACCAACAGCGAGCGGTGCATCCCCGACAGCTCGACCACGTGCTCGTCCATCTCCACAGGCTCCCAGTACTGGTACGACACCCCGTGGGACCTGAACTGCGAGGCGGGCACCGACTGCGACAACGGCCGGTCCTCCCCGGCGTTCTTCACCCGCAAGCGGCTGACCGGCGTCACCACCCAGGTGCTGGTGTCCGGCGCCTACAGCAACGTCGACGGCTGGAAGCTCACCCACCGGTGGGGCATGGCCGACACTGACTACCAGCTGCTGCTCGACTCCATCCAGCGCACCGGCTACGACGGTACGGCCTCGATCACCCTGCCGAAGGTCACCCTCGCCTATACCCAGCTCGCCAACCGTCTCGACAAGATCGGCGACGGCTACGCCCCGTACATCAAGTCCCGGCTGTCCACCGTCGCCGACGAGTCGGGCGGTCAGATCGACGTCGGCTACTCCGCCCCGGTCTGTGACGCAGCGGCCCTGCCCACCCCGGAGACCAACACCACCCGCTGCTTCCCCCAGTACATCGGCGGCAGCTCGACCGACGACCCGGACCGTCAATGGTTCAACAAGTACGTCGTGAACACGGTCACCTCGACCGACCGTACCGGCGGTGCGCCGGACCAGGTCACCATGTACGACTACCTGGACGGCGCGGCCTGGCACTACGACGATGACGACGGGATGACCAAGGAGAAGTCCAAGACCTGGTCGCAGTGGCGCGGTTACGGCCATGTACGGGTGCGCACCGGTGGCCAGGGCGGCGCCTCGGCGATGAAGTCGCAGACGGACTCGTACTTCCTGCGGGGCATGGACGGCGACCGCAAGACGACGGCCGGCGGCTCCAAGAGCGTGTCGGTCACCCTCGACTCGGGTGAGGGTGACCCGATCACCGACCACGAGTCGCAGGCCGGATTCGCGTACAAGACCGTCACCTACTCCGGTCCCGGTGGGAAGGTGCTGTCCAAGTCGGTGAGCCGACCCTGGTACAAGGAGACCGCGAAGAAGGTCCGCACCTGGGGCACCGTCACCGCCAACCTCACCGGCAACGCCTCCGGCAGGGCGTGGACCTCGCTGGACGACGGCGCCGGCGCCAAGTGGCGCACGACCGCGACGTCCGACACCCACGACCCCACCACCGGCCTGGTCACCCAGACCGAGGATCTGGGCGACATGGCGACCTCGGACGACGACCAGTGCACCCGCACCACCTATGTCTCCGGCAGCATTCCGGTGGAGGCCCCCGCCCGGGTCGAGACGGTCGCCAAGGCGTGCGACGCCACCACCAGCCGCCCGGCCGACGTCATGTCCGACGTCCGCACCGCCTACGACGGCGGGGCCTACGGCGCCGCGGCCACCAAGGGTGACGCCACCAGGACCGCCAAACTCAAAACCTACAGCGGCTCCAGCGCGCTCTACCTGGAGTCCACGTCCACCTATGACGGCTACGGCCGGGCGCTGACCACCACCGACCTGACCGCCAATATCACCGTCACCTCCGCGGGCGCGCTCACCAGGGCTGCCCGCACCGACGGACGGACCACCACCACCGCCTACAACCCGACCAGCGGCTTCCCGACGAGCAGTTCCGTGACCACCCCGCCTGCCACGCCCGGTGACAGCGCGACCGCCCAGACGTCGACCACCGCCTACGAGACGCTGCGCGGGCAGCCGCTCACGGAGACCGACACCAACGGCAAGGTCATCACCTACGCGTACGACGCGCTGGGCCGCAGCACCAAGGTGTGGCTGGCCGACCGGCTCACAACCCAGACTCCGACCTACGAGTTCACGTACACCATCACCGACGGCAAGCCGGTCGTGGTCGGCACGAAGACGATCGGTAACTCGGGCGGCCAGGACACCTCGTACGCCTTCTACGACGGCTTCCTGCGCCCCCGCCAGACGCAGGCCCCCGGCCCGAACGGCAAAACCCTGCTGGCGGACACCTTCTACGACGAACGCGGCCTGACCGCCAAGGAGTTCGCCACCTACTACACCGACACCACCGCGCCCTCCACGACCCTCTTCAAGCCCGAGAACGCGCTGAGTGTCGAGACCCAGAACCGTTACACCTACGACGGCCTGGGCCGGGTGACCGAGCTGAAGCAGATAGCCGGCAACGGCGACGGCGGAGCGGTCCTCAACGTCACGAAGACGATCTACGACGGCGACCGCACCACGGTCATCCCGCCGGAGGGCGGCACCGCGCAGACCACGCTCACCAACGCCCGCGGCCTCACCACCGAACTGCGTCTGCTGCATTCCCGTGACGCCGGCGCCGCATACGACACCACGTCCTACGGCTACTCGCCCCGCGGTGAGCCGACCGGGGTCACCGACCCGGCGGGCAACGCCTGGACGTGGACGTACGACCTGATGGGGCGGCTCACCGACACCAAGGACCCCGACAAGGGCGCCAACCACAGTGAGTACGACGACCGTTCCCAGGCGATCAGCACCAAGGACGCCCGCGGCACTGTCCTCGCCGCCGTCTACGACGGTCTGGGCCGCCAGACCGAGCTGCGTGACACCTCGTCGACAGGCACGCTGCGGGCCAAGTGGGTCTACGACACGATCAGCGGCGCCAAGGGGCAGCTCACCTCCAGCTCGCGGTACGTCGGCACTCAGGAGTACAAGTCGAGCGTCGTCGCCTATGACCGGCTCTACCGGCCGCTGCGCACGTCAGTGACCATCCCCTCCTCCGAGGGCGCGCTGCAGGGCACCTACCTGTCAGCGACCACCTACAACGACTCGGGCACGGTGCAGGGCGTCGGCTACCCCAAGGCCGGTGACCTCGCCGCCAACACCGTCGCCTACACCTACGAGGACGGCACGCTGCGGCCCATCGGGGTCAGCGGTCCGCTGAACCTGACCGCGAGCACCAACTACAGCCTCACCGGCAAGCCGCTGCAGTACTCGCTGGCCGCGAACGGCGGTAAGACGACGTACGAGACCAACACCTACCAGTGGGGCACCCAGCGACTGTCCACCTCGCGGGTGGACCGCCAGGACATCACGGGCGTAGACCAGTTCAACACCTACTCCTACGACGAGGCGGGCAATGTCCTGTCCGTCGCGGACACCTCACGCTCCGGCACCGACAGCCAGTGCTTCGGCTACGACTACCTCGGCCGGGTGGCGGAGGCCTGGGCCCAGTCGACCAC
>Ga0136846_1235420_pt1 | contig 29118 bp, 15 predicted proteins | sample HopSoiMetagenom2_FD_96841 | JGI IMG/M metagenome (GOLD analysis project Ga0136846, IMG submission 96841) | Grasslands soil microbial communities from Hopland, California, USA - 2 Assembly 2016 (version 4) | ecosystem: Environmental > Terrestrial > Soil > Grasslands | place: USA: Hopland... | reverse complement strand
TCCGTACGAGCCTGAGCAGCAGCGAGCACGCGTGCTCGGTCAGCACGCTCTCCACGCCCGAGATGAAGTCCATGTAGAACGGTTCGAGCCCGAGCAGCCGGGCCGGCCGGCAGATCGCCAGCCCCACCACGTCCACCCGGGACCCGGCCAGCGACCGCGCGGTGAGGTTCGGCTCCCAGCCCAGCTCGCGCGCGGCGGTGAAGATCCGGTCCCGGGTCGCCTCGGCGAGCCCCGGCTTGTGGTTGAAGGCGAGGGACACGGCCCCCTTGGACACGCCGGCGCGCGCGGCGACGTCCTTGATGGTGACGCGGGGGGTCGGTGATGCCGTCATCCGGCGGGCTCCACGCAGTACAGGGCCGACCGGGCGGTCTCGGCATCCGGAGTCCGCCAGCCGCGCACCCCGATCGTCACCCGCTCCCCGGGCAACAGGGTCACCAGCCCGCGATCGGCCCGCGCTCCCGGGTCCAGCCGGTCAGCCTGCAGCAGCAGATCCCGTACGAGGGTACGAGCCGTGACGGTGACCGTCCCCGGTGCCACACTGACGTCGAACTCGGGCCGGGGGTACGGGATTTCACGGTCCGGCACGGGAAAGTACAGCGCCCGCATCCCCTCCTGGTCCGACCCTTCCTGGTCCGGCCCCTCCCCGTACGCCCCCTCGGCGTCCGCGACCAGGAACTCCTTGGCCCCCGTCGGCACGAGTTCCCGCGGCACCCGCACCTCGGCGACCGCCCGCCGCTCCGCCGCGAACGGGACCCGCACCGACTCGCCGACAGCGCCACCGTCCACGGACAGCCGCCGCAGCTCCACCGTCCCCGACCACCGCTCCGCCGCCTGGTTGACGACGGCCAACACGACCTCCCCGCCCCGCACTTGAAGGCTGAGAAGCCGGTCCGCGTACAGCCGCCGCAGCTCGTGGTAGAGCGGCTTCTCCCGCCCGTCCCCGTCGACCGCCGCCCACGACGTCACCGGCCAGCAGTCGTTGAGCTGCCACACGATGGTCCCCGCGCACACCGGCCAGTGCGCACGCCAGTGCTCGATCCCGGCGGCGACGGCACGGGCCTGGTTGACCTGGGTGAGGTAGTGCCACCGGTCGAAGTCCCCCTCGGGCAGGGCGAAATGCCGGGCGAGCCCGCGCTCCAGCTTGCCGTTCCCGTCCTCCGCCTTCTGGTGGTGCAGCATGCCGGGGGAGTCGGAGGCGAGCCGCTCGCCCGGCAGCGCGCGCCGCAGCGTGGCGTACGCGGCCGGTGCCTGCCACCCGAACTCGGCCACGAAACGCGGGACTTCGAGCCGGTAGTCGGCGTAGTCCTCACGGTTCCACACCTCCCACGAGTGGTGCGTTCCGTGCGCCGGATCGTTCGGATGCCGATCCCAGGACCCGGACCAGGGACTGCCCGCCGTATAGGGCCGCGTGGGGTCCAACTCCGCCACCACACGCGGCAGTACGCCCAGGTAGTACCCCTCGCCCCAGGACTCCCCGGCGAGCGTTCGCTCCCATCCCCAGTCCCGGAAGCCCCACAGGTTCTCGTTGTTGCCGTTCCACAGCACGAGCGAGGGATGCGGCATCAGCCGTACGACGTTCTCCCGGGCCTCCGCCTCGACCTCACCCCGGAGCGGCTGCTCCTCGGGATAGGCGGCGCACGCGAACGGGAAGTCCTGCCAGACCAGCAGCCCCAACTCGTCGCAGACGTCGTAGAAGTCCTCGCTCTCGTAGATCCCGCCGCCCCACACGCGGACAAGATCCACCCCGGCGCCCGCCGCCTGCGCCAGCCGCGTCCGGTACCGCTCCGGTGTGATCCGGGACGGGAACACGTCGTCCGGGATCCAGTTGACGCCCCGCGCGAACAGCCGCTCCCCGTTGACGACCAAGGTGAACCCGGTCCCGTGCGCATCGGCGGAGGTGTCGAGCCCGACGGTCCGGAACCCGATCCGTCGCCGCCAGGAGTCCAGTACGACATCTTCCTGATGAAGCGTCAGTTCGACGTCGTACAAGGCCTGTTGGCCGTACCCGCGCGGCCACCACAGCTCCACGTCGGGCACTTCGAGCCGCACGACACCGCTGCTCCCGTCGTCCGTGCCCCGAGCCAGCACCTCACCGCCACCGAAGAGGCCGCGGCCACTCACCCGTGCCTCCAGGGTGAGCCCGGCCTCGACTCTGGTGCGCTCCACATCGACCGCCAACGTGACTTGCCCCAGCCCGTGTTCGTCGACGGTCACCTCGGGGCGCACCCGGGCGATCCGGGCCGTCGACCAGTGCTCCAGACGCGCAGGCCGCCAGATCCCGGCGGTGACGAGGGTCGGACCCCAGTCCCAGCCGAAGGAGCAGGCCATCTTCCGGATGTACTGATAGGGCTCGGCGTAGGCGCCGGGCCGCTCGCCCAGCCGCTCCCGCACGGCCTCGGCCTCGGCGTACGCGGAGGCGAACCGCACGGACAGCAGCCCTGTCAGACCGGTCACGTCGAAGCGGTACGACCGATGCATGTTCCGTACCCGGCCAAGGAGTTGACCGTCGAGCCGGATCTCGGCGGCGGTGTCGAGCCCGTCGAAGACGAGGTCGGTCTGCTCATGTGCCGAGGAAGCCCCGAGCTGTCTCTCGTACGTCCAGTCCCGGCGCCCCACCCACGCGACCTCGGTCTCGTTCCGGCCGGTGAAGGGGTCCGGGATCACTCCGGCCGCCAGCAGGTCGGTGTGGACGCAACCGGGGACGGTGGCGGGCAGTTCGCCCCCCTCGTACCGCACGGTCCAGCCCTCGGTGAGTGGTGTGGCCTCCAGCATGCGCACTCCTAAACCGTTTCATTCTCGCGTGAGTCAAGCGCGGAAAACGTGGTGGCACCCTTGGCGAAATAGGGACTGTACCGGTTCAGTAAGTGGTGTCAGAGTGCCGAATCAGCCATCCCAGTAGTGCTCGTCCGTCCCGAACGGAGCTGATGCACATGAATCGCCGCACGATTCCCGCACTCCTCACCGCCGGCCTGCTGCTCTCCGCGTGCACGGGTACCGCAGGAACCTCAAAGGGCGCTGACGCCAAGGCAGTTGACGATCCGTCAAAGGTGTCCGGCACCATCAAGGTCCTGACCCAGCGGACCGATCTCGTACAGGACGGCACGATGAAGAAGTACGCCGACGACTTCCGCAAGACGTATCCGAAGGTGAAGGTCGAGTTCGAGGGCCTCACCAATTACGAGGCCGACGTCAAGATCCGTATGAACACCGAGAACTACGGCGATGTCCTGCTCATCCCCGGGGTGATCAAGAAAAGCGACTACCCGAAGTTCTTCGCCTCGCTGGGTACCCAGGCGGAGCGCGCGAAGAAGTACCGCTTCACCGGCTTCACCATGGTCGGCGGCAAGGTCTACGGCCAGAGCCCGATCGGGGTGACCCCCGGGTTCGTCTACAACAAGAGGGTCTGGCGGGAGGCCGGGATCACCGACTGGCCCACCACACCAGCCGAGTTCATCACCGCCCTGAAGGCGATCAAGGCGAAGACGGACGCGGACCCGTACTACACCAACTTCGCCGCCCAGTGGCCGCTGACGTCATGGACGTACGTCAACGGCTCGGTCGGCTGCGACACCGGCGCTACCACGAAACTGGTCGAGGGCGACCCCTGGGCCAAGGGCGCGGATCTGCGCGTCGGCGACACCCTGCTGTACGACATCGTGCACGAAGGGCTCGCCGAGAAGGACCCGACGACCACCAACTGGGAGGCTTCCAAGCCTCGGTTGGCGAAGGGGCAGATCGCCACGCAGTGGCTCGGCACCTGGGCGGTCATCCAGTTCCGGGACGCGGCGAAGAAGGCCGGCGTCGACCCCGCCGACATCGGGTTCATGCCCTTCCCGGCCCAAGTGGGCGGAAAGTTCTGCGCGGTTGTGGGGCCCGACTACAACCAGGCCGTCAACGTCCACAGTGAGCACAAGGCGGCTGCCCGCGCCTGGATCGACTGGTTCACCGACAAGTCGGGCTACGGCGAGGACAACCTGGCCATCTCCCCGCTCAAGGACGCTCCGCTGCCCGCCGTGCTCCAGCCGTACACGGACGCCGGAGTGAAGTTCATCGAGGTCGACGACACCGCCGGCGCACAGCTCAAGCTCATCGACTCCGAATCGGAGGTCGGTCTCTACGGCCCCGACTACCGCCAGGATCTCGTCGACCTGGCCCGGGGCGCCCGCAAGGGAAGCCTCGACGGCTTCCTCGGGGACCTCGGCAAGCGCTGGACCGACGCCCAGCGATCCGTGGGGACGCGGTGACGGACACCACCGAGGCCGGCCCGACCGGTCGAAGCGCGGCGCGCCGGAAGGAACCGCCGCCCGCGCCCGCCACCGGCACCCCCGGACCGCCGCCGGCCCCGCGCGGCACCCGCCTGTGGCGGGGCGTGACCCCCTGGCTGTTCCTGATCGCCCCGCTCGCGCTGCTCCTCACCTTCACCTACGCGCCGATCGCCAACATGGTCGCGTACAGCTTCACCGACTGGGACGGCGTCAGCCCCGAACTGCACTACACGGGCGCCGGGAACTACACCGAACTCCTCACGCGCCCCGAGCTGTTCGAGGTGTTCTTCGTCAGCGGCTACTACCTGGCCGCCTCCGCCCTGCAGATCGTCGCCGCGCTCTACTTCGCGACGATCCTCAGCTTCAACGTCCGGTTCCGGAACTTCTTCAAGGGCGTGCTGTTCTTCCCGTACCTGATCAACGGGGTCGCGATCGGCTTCGTGTTCCTCTACTTCTTCCAGGACGGCGGCACCCTCGACTCGGTGCTGAGCCTGTTCGGCGTGCACACGGACCACGCCTGGCTGGGCACCCCGACGTCGGCGAACATCTCGCTCGCCGGCGTCTCGGTCTGGCGCTACATGGGCCTGAACTTCGTGCTGTTCCTCGGCGCGATCCAGTCCGTCCCGGGGGAGTTGTACGAGGCCGCCGAACTCGACGGGGCGAACCGCTGGCACCAGTTCCGGTACATCATCGCGCCGGGCATCAAACCGGTGCTGAGCCTGTCGGTGATCCTGTCGATCTCGGGTTCGCTGTCGGTCTTCGAGATCCCGTACATCATGACCGGCGGGGCGACCGGCACCGAGACGTTCGTCATCCAGACGGTAAAGCTGGCGTTCCAGTTCAACAAGACGGGGCTCGCCTCGGCGGCGGCGGTCGTACTGCTGCTGATCGTGCTCGCCGCGACCTGGGTGCAGCGGCGGCTCGTCCCGGACGACAGGGTGGATCTCGTATGACGCGCCGAGCGGTGGCCCGTACGTTCGTGTACCTGTCCCTGGTCCTCGCGACGGTGGTCGTCCTGCTGCCGCTGGGCGTGATCGTGCTGACGTCGTTCAAGTCCGAGCGGGAGATGGCGGACGACAGCGGGGCGCTCTCGCTGCCGGGGGACCTGCTGAACCTCCACAACTACGTGACGGCGTTCCAGGACGGCGAGATGCTGTCCGCGTTCGCCAACACGGCCTTCATCCTGCTGTTCGCGGTCTCGGGAACGGTCCTCATCGGGTCGATGACGGCGTACGCGATCGACCGTTTCACCTTCCGCTTCCGGAAGCTGGTGATCGCCCTGTTCCTGGTGGCGACCCTGGTCCCCGGCGTCACGACGCAGGTGGCGACGTTCCGACTCGTCAACAGCTTCGGCATGTTCGACACCCTCTGGGCGCCGATCGCGCTCTACATGGGCACGGACATCGTGTCGATCTACATTTTCCTGCAGTTCATCCGGTCGATCCCGGTCTCCCTGGACGAGTCGGCGCGCCTCGACGGAGCCAACGCCTTCACGATCTACCGGAAGATCATCTTCCCGCTGCTCAAGCCGGCGATCGCCACGGTGGTGATCGTGAAGGGGATCACCGTCTACAACGACTTCTACATCCCCTTCCTCTACATGCCGTCCGAAGATCTTGGCGTGATTTCGACGTCCCTTTTTCGCTTCAAAGGCCCCTTCGCCGCCCACTGGGAGACGATCTCGGCGGGTGCGGTCCTGGTGATCCTGCCGACGCTGATCGCCTTCCTGTCGCTGCAGAGGTTCATCTACAACGGCTTCATGAAGGGGGCGACGCGGTGAGTACGGCGGGCTCGCACCCGCCGTACAGCAGGTTCCCTACGGCGCCTTGGTGGACAGCGACTCGACCAGAACCGGCGTCACCTGCTCCACCTGCCAGGCCCGTGCCCCGTACCCCGCGAGAGCCGCCGCGACGGACTCGGCGTCAGGAGCGACGGGCGGCTCCCAGCAGACCCTTCTCACCGTGTCCGGGGTGATCAGGTTCTCCTGAGGCATGTTCAGCCGCTCGGCCAGCGCGGACACCCCGGCCCGCGCTGCGGACAGCCGCGCCGCGGCCACCGGGTCCTTGTCGGCCCACGCCCGTGGCGGCGGCGGCCCGACCACGGGCTGCCCCGGCAGGGGCAGCTGTGCGTCGGTGAGCGCCTTCACGCTGTCCACGGCCTCCTGCCACTGCTCCAGCTGCCGGCGCCCCATCCGGTGCCCGAACCCGGTCAGCGCGGCCAGTGCGTGGACGTTGGCCGGCACGGCGAGCGCGGCCTCGACGATGGCCGCGTCCGACAGCACCTTGCCCGGCGACACGTCCCGGCGCTGCGCGATCCGGTCCCGGGTCTCCCACAGCTCCCGTACGACGGCCAGTTGCCGGCGCCGACGCACCTTGTGCATGCCTGACGTGCGACGCCAGGGGTCCTTGCGGGGCTCCGGCGGCGGCGCCGACGCGATCGCGTCGAACTCCTCGCGGGCCCACTCCAGCTTGCCCTGCCGGTCCAGCTCCTTCTCCAGCGCGTCCCTCAGGTCGACCAGGAGTTCGACGTCAAGCGCCGCGTACCGCAGCCAGGGCTCGGGCAGGGGCCGGGTCGACCAGTCGACCGCGGAGTGGCCCTTCTCCAGTACGAAGCCCAGGACGCCCTCGACCATCGCGCCCAGGCCGACCCGGGGGAACCCGGCCAGCCGTCCGGCCAGTTCGGTGTCGAACAGGTGAGTGGGGATCATGCCTATCTCGCGGAGACAGGGCAGGTCCTGGGTGGCGGCGTGCAGGACCCATTCCACACCGTCGAGCGCCTCGCCCAGGCCCGACAGGTCGGGGCAGGCGACGGGGTCGATGAGCGCGGTGCCGGCGCCCTCGCGGCGCAGCTGCACCAGATAGGCGCGCTGTCCGTAGCGGTAACCGGACGCCCGTTCGGCGTCGACGGCGACCGGGCCGGTGCCGGCGGCGAACGCGGCGATCACTTCGGCGAGCGTGTTCTCGTCGGTGACGACCGGCGGAATTCCGTCACGGGGTTCGAGGAGGGGGATCGGCGCCGGAGCCTCAGAAGATCCGTTGTCGTCCGGAGGGGCGCCTCCGGTGGTTCGCAGTGAGCTGTCTGCTGCGGTCTCTTGGGCTTCGGTCACCTGTCAAGGGTATCTGTGTATGGACGGCGCCCGCCGACGGAACGTTCCGTCGACGGGCGCCTTGGGGTCGTAAACCGGTCACGTGTCACACGTGTCAGTGAATTCTGTCGGTCATCTCGGTCAGGAGTGGTGGCGGAGCGGTCGTCAGCAGCCGGTCGTCAGCGGCCGGTCGCCGATGGTCGTCGGCGGGGGGAGGGTGTCGGCGGTGATCAGGATCAGTGATCAGGAGTCGGTGATCAGGGATCAGGATCAGGGTGAGGTCTGGTGAGGTCAGGTCAGGTCAGGGTCAGGGTCAGGGTCAGTGGATGATTCCGGTCCGCAGGGCCACCGCCACCATCCCGGCGCGGTCGCCCGTGCCGAGCTTGCGGGCGATACGGGCGAGGTGGCTCTTGACGGTCAGTGCGGACAGGCCCATCGAGACGCCGATCGCCTTGTTCGACTGGCCCTCGGCGACCAGTCGCAGGACCTCGACCTCGCGGCCGGACAGTTCGCGGTAGCCGCCCGGGTGGCTCGGGGCACCCGGGGGGCGGCGGTGCATACGGGCACCGGCACCGATGGGGGCGGCGCCGGGCCGGCCGGGGAGGCCGACATTGTTGCGGGTGCCGGTGACGACGTAACCCTTCACACCGCCCGCGAGGGCGTTGCGTACGGCTCCGATGTCGTCGGCGGCGGACAGGGCCAGGCCGTTGGGCCAGCCCGCGGCACGGGTCTCGGACAGCAGGGTGAGCCCGCTGCCGTCGGGCAGGTGGACGTCGGCGACGCAGATGTCGCGGGGGTTGCCGATGCGGGGACGAGCCTCCGCGATGGACGAGGCCTCGATCACATCGCGCACACCGAGCGCCCACAGATGGCGGGTGACGGTGGAGCGGACGCGGGGGTCGGCCACGACCACCATGGCGGTCGGCTTGTTCGGGCGGTAGGCGACCAGGCTTGCGGGCTGCTCAAGAAGAACGGACACCAGGCCTCCTGGAGTGCGGTGCTTTCAAGGTCACAGAGGTCTTCGGCATCAAACCTGTGCTCCTTTAGAGAAAGATCACGATCTGGTGAGTAACAATCCGTGCAATTCGGACACGCGATCGATCATCCGAAGATCGAACGGTTTCGGTCTACGTCGATACGCGGCCGAAAGTGGCCGTATCGACAAAGAGCTACTAAAAGAAGGCGTGGCGACGCATGGAAACGGCGAACGGCCTTGCGGTCCCCGTCCAGGGACCGCAAGGCCGTTCGCCGTTCAGTGGAACGAGGGCTGTCCTGCTAGCGGGACTGGGGTCCCCGCCGCTGCGGAAGTGTCACCACCGACGCGTCTCCGGGGGCGGCCGGTGGCAGGCCCGCGATCTGGGCGAGCAGGTCGCACCAGGACGCGAGGTGGGACGCGGTGTCCGGGACTCCGCCGAGGCCCTCGCGGGGCGTCCAGGAGGCGCGGATCTCGATCTGGGAGGCGGCCGGCCGCTCCGACATCCCGCCGAAGTAGTGCGAACTCGCGCGCGTGACCGTGCCGCTGGCCTCGCCGTACGACAGCCCGCGCGCCTGGAGCGCTCCCGTCAGCCAGGACCAGCACACGTCCGGCAGCAGCGGGTCGGCGGCCATCTCCGGCTCCAGCTCGGCGCGCACCAGCGTCACCAGGCGGAAGGTGCCCTGCCAGGCGTCGTGCCCGGCCGGGTCGTGCAGGAGGACGAGCCGGCCGTCGGCCAGATCCTCCTCGCCGTCGACGACCGCCGCCTCCAGGGCGTACGCGAACGGAGCCAGGCGCTGGGGCGCCCGCGTCGGTTCGATCTCGATCTGCGGCCTCAGCCGCGCGGACCGCAACGCGTCGACGGCAGCCCGGAAGGGCAACGGAGCCGTGTCCGCATCCCGGTCTCCCCCCTTCGCGTCGTCCATTCCGCCAGCGCCGTCCGACAGTCGTCCCTGTGCCGCAGCCATGCCGGGAAGATTAAGGGGCTCGGAGCCTTCGCGCGGGGAGGGACACCAGTGGGACGGACCACAGTCGGACAAGGGCCGTCGGCAGGGCTGTTCGCGGGAGTGTCGGTGGGGCGTGCGAGACTTCTGGTCGTGAGCGCCAACCAGAGCCCCGCGGGCCAGCAGCCGACAGTGACGTCCGCCGCCGTGAAGAACGACGCAGTGCGGGATTCCGCCTTCCTGAAGGCGTGCCGGCGCGAGCCGGTGCCGCACACGCCCGTGTGGTTCATGCGCCAGGCGGGGCGCTCCCTTCCCGAGTACCGCAAGGTCCGCGAGGGCATCCCGATGCTGGAGTCCTGCGCCCGGCCCGAACTGGTCACCGAGATCACCCTCCAGCCGGTGCGCCGGCACAACGTGGACGCGGCGATCTACTTCAGCGACATCGTCGTCCCGCTCAAGGCCATCGGTGTCGACCTCGACATCAAGCCCGGCGTCGGCCCGGTCGTCGAGAAGCCGATCCGCACCCGCGCGGACCTCGCCCAGCTCCGCGACCTCACCCCCGAGGACGTCCCGTACGTCACCGAGGCCATCGGCCTGCTCACCCGCGAGCTCGGCGCCACCCCGCTCATCGGCTTCGCCGGCGCGCCCTTCACCCTCGCGAGCTACCTCGTCGAGGGCGGCCCGTCCCGGACGTACGAGAACGCCAAGGCGATGATGTACGGCGACCCGCAGCTGTGGGCCGACCTCCTCGACCGCCTCGCCGACATCACGGCGGCCTTCCTCAAGGTCCAGATCGAGGCGGGCGCCTCCGCTGTCCAGCTGTTCGACTCCTGGGCCGGCGCCCTCGCCCCCGTCGACTACCGCCGCTCGGTGCTCCCCGCCTCCCAGAAGGTCTTCACGGCGGTCGAGGGGTACGGCGTGCCGCGTATCCACTTCGGTGTCGGCACCGGCGAGCTGCTGACCCCCATGAGCGAGGCCGGCGTGGACGTCATGGGCGTCGACTGGCGCGTCCCGCTCGACGAGGCCGCCCGCCGCGTCGGCCCCGGCAAGGCGCTCCAGGGCAACCTCGACCCGACGGTCCTGTTCGCCTCCACGGAGGCCGTCGAGGCGAAGACCCGCGAGGTCCTCGACTCCGCCAAGGGCCTTGAGGGCCACATCTTCAACCTCGGCCACGGCGTCATGCCGAACACGCCCCCGGACGCCCTGACGCGCCTCGTGGACCACGTCCACACGCACACCGCCCGCTGAGCCACGGGCCCGGCGCCCGTCACCCCGTATGCCACTGGCCCGCCTGCCCTGAGGGGACAGGCGGGCCAGTGGCATGTCCGCGAGGAAACCGACGACGTGGGCGGCTGCGGGGCCCGGTGTCACGTGTTCAGGGGACCGGCAGGTCGGGACTTATCCGAAACGCGGCGCGCGCCTAGCGTGGGATTCACCCAGCAGGTGAATTGGTGCCGCGCGTCAGAAAAGGCGTGCCGGTCGAGGGAGTCGTCGTGGCCACGCACGTCCCGGTCGTCCCGGTCGTTTTGGGAGAACCGTCCACAGAATCGTCCGAGGAGCCCGCCGTCGCCCTTTTCCGGGCCTCGCGGGCGCAGCAGCGAATGTATTTCCTCCAGGAGATGGAGGGGAGCAGGCCGACTTACCACATGCCGGTTTTCTGCGCGTTCGACGCCGACGTGGACGTGGACCTGATACGGGCCTGCGCGCAGCGACTGCTCGACCGGCATGAGGCGCTGCGCACCCGGTTCGCCCTGGGTGACGGGGAGTTGATGCAGTGCGTGGATGCTGCGGCGCGGCTCGACTGGTCGGTCGAGACGGCGGAGACGGTGGACGCCCCCGGCGGTGAGAGTGTGCGGCGGTGGATGGACGCGCAATACCGGCGCCCCTTCGACCTCGCGGCCGGGCCCCTCTTCCGGGCCGCCCTGCTCAATCGTCCGGAAGGTGCCGTGCTGGCCCTCGGGATGCATCACATCGTCGGCGACGGATGGTCCACGGGAATTCTGTTGCGTGAATTCCTCAGGGAATACGCCGCCGGAGCGGATCGTGACGGGCGTGTTTGTGTGGAGGAGCCGGAATTCCAGTACGCTGATTTCTCCGAATGGCAGGAGGAATGGCTGCGCGGGCCGGCCGCCGAGCGGCAGCTCGTCTACTGGGCCGGGCAGCTCGGCGGTGAGCTGCCCACTTCCGCGATCCCCGCCGACCACCGTCCGGCGGCCACACCCGGCCCCGCCGCTCCCGCACCCCGGGCTGCCGCCGCGTACGAGATACCGCTGCCGGACGCCCTGCTCGGGCGGCTCGACCAGGTCTGCAGAGACACCGGCAGCACCCGTTTCATGACGATGCTCGCCGCCTTCCAGGCCGTGCTCGGCCGCTACTCCGGCAGCGAGGACGTCCTCATCGGCACCCCCGTGGCCGGCCGGAACCGCAAGGAGTTCGCGGACACCGTCGGCCTCTTCGTGAACACCCTCGTGATCCGCTCGGACCTCACCGCGGACCCCCGGTTCCGCGATCACGTGAGCGCTGTCCGGGACACCGTCGCCGACGCCCAGGACCACCAGGACCTGCCGTTCGAGCGGATCGTCGAGCACCTCAACCCCGGGCGCACCACCGAGCGGGCCCCCTTCTTCGACGTACTGGTCGGCTTCCACGACGAGGACGAGCCCACGGCACAGCTGCCCGGCCTCCGGGTCCGGCTGCTCGACGTACCCGCCGACACAGCCAAGTTCGACGTGACCTTCGACATCGTGCAGTCCGGCGGCGGTGTGCGCCTGCGGCTCGAATACCGGGCCGACCTCTACGAGGCCACCACGATCGAGCGGTTCACCGCGCACTACCTGCGCCTCCTCGACGCCGCCGTCAGTGCCCCGCACCTGCCGCTGTCCGCGCTGCCGATGCTCGACGACGACGAGCAGCAGCCCCTGACGTCCGCGCCCGCCCCGACCACCACCGACCTCGCGTCCTGCGCCCACGAGGTGTTCGCCGGACACGCCGCCCGCACCCCCGACGCCGTCGCCGTCACCGACGGTGAACGCCGCCTGGGCTACGGCGAACTCGACCGCCGGGCCAACCAGGTCGCCCACCGCCTGCGCGCCCTCGGCGTCGGACCCGGCACCCTCGTCGGCCTGTGCGTCCCGCGCTCCGCGGAGCTGGTCGTCGGCCTGCTCGGCATTCTCAAGGCGGGCGGCGCGTATCTGCCCCTCGATCCCGACAACCCGCCGGAGCGCCTGCGCCACATCGTCGGAGACGCCGGTCTCGGCCATGTCGTCGGCACCACCGGGACCCGCCCGCTGTGGCACGCCCCGGACCTGTGCGCCGTAGACCTGGAGGCCGACGCGGCCGAACTGGACCGACTGCCGGACACCGCCCCCGAAAGCGGTGTCACCCCCGACGATCTCGCCTACGCCATCTACACCTCCGGCTCCACGGGACGCCCCAAGGGCACCCTGGTGCCACACCGCAACATCACCCGGCTGTTCTCGGCCACGGACCACTGGTTCGGCTTCGGCACCGACGACGTCTGGACCCTCTTCCACTCCATCGCGTTCGACTTCTCGGTGTGGGAGCTGTGGGGCGCCCTGCTGCACGGCGGCCGGCTCGTGGTCGTGCCGTACGCCACCAGCCGGTCCCCGGAGGATTTCCACCGGCTGCTGCGCGACGAGGCGGTGACCGTTCTCAACCAGACACCGTCCGCGTTCCACCAGCTCGACCGCGTCGACGAACAGCTCGAACAGGTCCCCGAGTACGGCCGACTCGCGCTGCGCCAGGTGGTGTTCGGCGGCGAGGCACTCGATGTCGGCGCGCTGCGCGGGTGGTTTCGGCGGCACGGCGACGCCTCGCCCCGCCTGGTGAACATGTACGGCATCACCGAGACCACCGTGCACGTCACCTACCGTCCGCTGACCGCCCGCGACGCCGAGGAAGGACGCGGCAGCGTCATCGGCGTGCCCATCCCCGACCTGCGGCTGCACCTGCTGGACGGCAGGGGCAGGGCGGTGCCGAGAGGCGCGGTGGGTGAGCTGTACGTCGCCGGGGCCGGTCTGGCCCACGGCTATCTGCACCGGCCGGAGCTGACCGCCGAACGCTTCCCCACGCTCGCCTCGGGAGAGCGGCTGTACCGGACCGGCGACCTCGCCCGGCTGCGCTCGGACGGTGAGCTGGAGTACCTCGGCCGCATCGACGACCAGGTCAAACTGCGGGGCTTCCGCATCGAACTGGGCGAGATCGAGGCGGCCCTCACCGCCCACACCGGGGTCGGCGCCGCCGTCGCCCGAGTGGTCCAGGACGCCACCGGGAACCCGCTCCTGACGGCGTACGTCGTACCGGCCGGGAAGGCCGCTGCGGACGGTGCGGCTTCCCTGGCTCCCCTCGCTCCCCTCACCCCCCTTTCCGTCGACGTGCTGCGCGCGCACCTCGCCGCCCGGCTGCCCGGCTACATGATCCCCGGCGCCTTCGTCACCCTCCCGGCGTTCCCCCTCACCGCCAACGGCAAGGTCGACCGGCGCGCCCTGCCGGTGCCCGGCGCCGAGGGCACGGTGGTCCTGGGGGCCGTCGCCGGCCACGAACCGGTGACGGGGCCGGTCGAGACGGCGCTCGCCGAGATCTGGCAGGAAGTCCTCGGCCACGAGCGGATCGGCGCCCTCGACAACTACTTCGCCCTCGGCGGGGACTCCATCCGCTCGCTCCAGGTGCTCGCCCGCGCCCGCGACCGCGGACTGCGCTTCGCCGTCGCCGACCTGATGCGGCACCAGACCGTCCGGGGCCTCGCCGCAGCGGTCGTCCGGGACGTGGACACACCGTCCGACACACCCTCGTACCAGCCGTTCTCACTGCTGGACGACGCGGACCGGGCGGCGTTGCCCACCGGCATCGAGGACGCCTACCCGATGACACGGCTCCAGGCAGGGATGCTCTTCCACAGCGACCTGCCCGCATCGGGGGCCGGCCGGGTCTACCACAACGTCGCCTCCTACCACGTCGAGGCATCGTGGTCCGAGCGGGCCTGGCGGCGGACCGTCGCCGAGGCCGGGGCCCGCCACGAGATGCTGCGCACCTCCTTCGACCCGCACGGATTCACCGAGCCCCTCCAGCTCGTCCACCGCGACGCCCGCCCCGCCATCACCTTCGAGGACCTGCGCGAGCTGGACGAGAACGCGCGGGACACGGCCGTCGCCGCACGCTACGAGGACGAGCGCGCCCGCCCGTTCGCCTGGGACGAGGCACCGCTGATCCGCTTCCACGTACAGCGCCGCACCGACACCACTTTCCAGCTGTTCATCGCCGAACACCACGCGGTCATGGACGGCTGGAGCGAACGCTCCCTCCTCACCGAACTCTCCGCCCGCTACGTCCGTCTCTGCGCCGACGGGGACGACGCCCCGCCGCCCGCCCCCGCACCCCGGTCCCGTTTCGCCTCCTTCGTCGCACTGGAGCGCGCCGCGCTCGCCGACGCCGCCCAGCGGGACTTCTGGCGCGAGGTGACCGAGGGCGCCCCGGTGACCCGCCTGCCGCGCAGCGCCCCGGCAGGCGAAGCGCCCCGGATGAGCTGGCACCACGCGGCGCTGCCCGCCGGGCTCCACGAGCGGCTGTCCGCGCTCGCCGCCGACCTCGGCGTGCCGCTGCGCACCGTCCTGCTCGCCGCGCACACGCGGGTCATGGCCCTGCTGGGCGGCGACGAGATCACCACCGGCGTGGTGCTCAACGGTCGTACGGAGGAGGCCGACGGCGACAAGGTCGTCGGGGCGTTCCTCAACACGCTGCCCTTCCGCCTCACCCTCACCCGGGAGAGCTGGCGGGAGCTCGTGCGCCGTGTCGCCGACCTCGATCTGCGGGTGCACGAGCACCGGCGTTACCCGCTCGCGGAGGTCGTGCGCGGCAACGCCGGGGCGGCACCGTTCGAGACCTTCTTCAACTACACCCACTTCCACGTCGAACGGGGCAGGCCGTCCGGCGAGGCGTTCACCGTCCTGGAGGAGACCGGGGAGGCCGCCACGGACGTCGCGTTCGGCGCGGAGTTCTCCCGTACGCCCGACGGCAGCGCGCTCGAACTGGGCCTGCGCTACGACGCGGCGCGGTTCTCCGCCGAGCGGATCGCGGCCGTACACGTCTCCTACACGGCGGCGCTGCGGGCCCTCGCCGACGCGCCCGACGACGACTGCTTCGCGGCCGACCTGGTCCCGGCGGAGGACCGCCGGCGCCACGCCGCGTGGAACGACACCGCCAAGCACTACGAAGCACCGCACACACTCACCGAGTTGATCGACCGTCAGATACGCCGGACGCCGGACGCGACGGCGGTCCGCTTCGACGGCGCGGGACTCGACTACCGTCAGCTCGACGAGCGGGCCGAACAACTCGCCGTCCGCCTACGGGCCTTGGGCGCCCGCCCCGGCACCTTCGTGGGCCTCCTGATGGACCGCTCCCTCATGCTGCCGGTGGTCCTGCTCGCGGTACTCAGGTCCGGCGCCGCGTATGTACCGCTCGACCCCGAGCATCCCGAGGCGCGCACCCGGGCGCTGCTCGCGGAGGCCGGTGTCCGCCTGGTCGTCGCGGACGGCCACCGGGCCGAAGCGCTGCGGGAGTTGGGGTCGGACGGCACCCCTGGGGTCACCGTCGTCGTCGCGGACGAGCCGTGGCAAGCAGCAGATGCGGTCGCCGGTACAGCCGCCGCCGGTCCGGACGATCCCGCCTACATGATCTTCACCTCGGGCTCGACGGGTATGCCCAAGGGTGTGGTGGTCTCCCACCGCGCCATCGCCAACCGGCTGCTGTGGATGCAGGACGCCTACGGGCTCACCCCCGGCGAACGCGTGCTGCAGAAGACGCCCTACACGTTCGACGTGTCGGTGTGGGAGCTGTTCTGGCCCCTCCTCACCGGCGCCGTGCTCGTCCTCGCCCGGCCCGGCGGGCAGCGCGACCCCGCCTACCTGGCTGGTCTCATCGACGACGAGGGCGTCAGCACCGTGCACTTCGTGCCGTCGATGCTCGGCGTCTTCCTCGACGACCCCCTCGCGGTACGGCGCGCTGCCGGTCTCACCCGCGTCGTGTGCAGCGGCGAGGCCCTGCCCCCCGAGGTGCGGACCCGCTTCTTCGACCTGTTGCCGGATGTCGAACTGCACAACCTGTACGGGCCGACGGAGGCCGCCGTCGACGTCACCGCGTGGCAGTGCCGGCCCGACGCCGGGGACACCGTGCCCATCGGCCGCCCCATCGCCAACATGCGCACCCACGTCCTGGACGCGCGCCTGTCCGAGGTGCCGACGGGTGTCACCGGTGAGCTCTGGCTCGAAGGTGTCGGACTGGCCCTCGGCTACCACGGGCGCCCCGACCTGACCGCCGAGCGGTTCGTCGAGCACACCGGCCCCGACGGCGTCCCCCGCCGCCTCTACCGCACCGGCGACCTCGCCCGGCACCGGGCGGACGGCGCCCTCGAATACGCGGGGCGCACCGACCACCAGATGAAGATCCGCGGCTTCAGGGTCGAGCCTGGCGAGATCGAGGCCGTACTCGCCGAGCATCCCTCGGTCCGCGCCTGCGCGGTCCTGCTGCGCGACGAACGCCTGACCGCCTACGTCGTCGCCACCGGCGACGGGGACAAGGACAGCGCGGGGGACGAGGCCGCGATCGGAGCGGAACTGGACACGTACGCCCGTACCCGGCTCCCGGGCCACATGGTGCCCTCGGCGTGGGTGCCGCTCGACGCTCTGCCCCTCACCCGCAACGGCAAGCTCGACCGCGCGGCCCTGCCCGCCCCCGACCCGGCGCACGCGCTCCGCCATTACCCGTCCCGGCCGCCGCGCGGCGCGACCGAGATCCGTATCGCGGGCATCTGGGAGCGGCTCCTCGGCGCCGGACCGGTCGGCGCCCACGACGACTTCTTCGCGGCGGGCGGGCACTCGATCGACGCCCTGCGCCTCATCGGCCGGATCAACGAGGCCTTCGGTGAACGCCTGTCGGTGTCCACCGTGCTGGAACACCCCACCGTGGCCCGACAGGCGCGGGTGCTGGGCGCCCGGCGCCGGTCCGAGCGGCCGGACACCGTCGTACGCATCCGGCCGGACGGCGACCTGGACCCGCTCTTCCTCGTCCACCCCGTCGGCGGCAACGTCCTGTGCTACCGCACGCTCGCGACGGCACTGCGACCCGGCCGTCCGGTGTACGGCTTGTCGGCTCCGGGCTTGTCGGCTCCGGACGGCGTGGCTCCGGACGGTGCGGTCTCGCATGGCGTGGCTCCGGACGGTGCGGTCTCGCATGGCGTGGCTCCGGACGGTGCGGTCTCGCATGGCGCGGCTCCGGACGGCGCGGCCCCCGACGGCACTGCCCCCGCCACCGTGCCGGAGCTCGCCGCCGTCCACGTCGCCGCACTGCGCGGGGTCCGGCCCCATGGCCCGTACCACCTGGCCGGCTGGTCCCTCGGCGGGCTGCTCGCCTACGAGATGGCCCACCAACTCCGGGGCGACGGCGAGGAGGTAGCGACCCTCACCCTGCTCGACACCGCCTACCCCGGGACCACGGACGTGCCCGAGGACGAGACCGCCCTGCTGGAGTGGTTCCACGACGACCTCGCCCGGTCCGCCGGGGCGGACCCCGACGACGCCACGCGCGACGCCCTGCGCGCCGCGCTGCTCGCGGCCGAGGACACCCCCGCCAGGCTGCGGGCCGTCGCCGCCGCGCTTGCCGAGTACGGCTGCGCACCGGCCTTCGGGAGCGGCGAACTGGCCCGCCACCACGCCGTCTTCCGCACCGGGCTGCTGGCCGCCGCCCGCTACCGGCCGCCGGTGGCCACCGGCCCGGTGCACTTCCACCAGAGCACCACCGGAGCCGCCCTGCACGCCGCCGACCGGTGGGCCGGCCGGGTTCCGGACGGTCTTGTACGGCACGACAGCGACGCCGATCACTACGCACTGGTACGGGCCCCCCACGTGACGGCCGTCGCCGCCCACCTCGACGCCGCCCTCACCTCGGCCGGGCACCGCCCCCGGTGAACCCGGACGGCCCACCGGCCGACCCTCCCCGCGCACCGACACCAGCTCACCCCACGGAACGGACACCATCACAGTGACGAGCCAGCCCACGGCGCCCGCCGCCGAACTCAGCGGCCGCATCCGCGGCGGGCCGAGCGACCTGCTGCACGACGAAGTGCTCGCCCCGCAGTTCCGGTTCGAGGTCCGCCACCTGCTGGGCCACTACACCGCCATCGAGAAGACCCTGGTGGCCGAGTACGCCCGCATGGGCCTGCTCAGCGCGGCCGAGGCCCGCTCCGTCGCCGCCCTCCTGGACGAGGCGGGCCCCGAGACCCTCACCGCCCGGCCCGACGCCAACATGTCGGACATCGCCTTCGCGCTCGAACGCCACGTCGAGGCCGGGCTGCCGGCGCCGGTCGTACGCTGGCACGTCGACCGCAGCCGCAACGACCTCCAGGCGTGCGCGCAGGCCATGTTCGGCCGCGACCAGGTCGCACAGCTCGCCGCCGCCCTGCTGGACCTGTGCTCCGTCGTCCTCGAACGCGCCGAGGAGACCCGCGAGTTGCCCATGCCCGGCTACACCCACTTCCAGGCCGCGCAGATCATCACCCCCGGCTTCCATCTCGCCGCCCTCGCCGAGCAGTTGCTGCACACCCAGCGCAGGCTGCTGCACACCTACGACGGCATGAACGCGAGCCCGCTCGGCGCCGGGGCGATGGCCGGACAGGAACTGCCCTGGGACCGTACGCGGATGGCCCGCATGCTCGGCTTCGACCGCGCGCAGCCCAACGCCCTCACCGCGGTCGCCTCCCGCCGCTGGAGCGCCGAGGCCACCGCCGAACTCAGCCTGCTCGGCGCCGCGTTGAGCCGGTTCGCCACCGATCTGCTCACCTGGGGCGGCAGCGAGTACGGCTTCATCGAGCTGCCCGACGAGCTGTCCGGCATCTCCTCGGCGATGCCGCAGAAGAAGAACTACCCCGTCCTGGAAAGGATCCGGGGCCGCACGGCCCATCTGACCGCCTTCCACACCGATGTCCTGCTCGGCCAGCGCAACACCCCGTTCTGCAACCTCGTGGAGGTGTCCAAGGAGGCCGGCACGCACGTCCTGGCCGCCTTCGACTCGGCGCACGGCACGGTCCGGCTGCTCACCGAGGTACTGCGCCGCGTCGGCTTCCGCGCCGACCGTATGCGCGCGGTGTGCGAGCGCGAGTACCTGGGCGGCTTCAGCCTCGCCAACGCCCTCACCCTCACCGAGGGCGTGCCGTGGCGGACCGCGCAGGTCGTCGCCGGGAAGTACATCGTGAGCGCCGCCGGGGCCGGGCTGCCGCCCCACCCCGGCGAACCGGACCTGCTGACCCGGGCCGCCGCCGAGCACGCGCTGACCCTCGCCGACCCGGCCGGTCTGCTCGCCGACGCCTTCGACGTGGACCGAGGCCTCGCCCGCCTGGTCTCCGCCGGCTCGGCCGGCCCCGACGCCGTACGGGAGGCGCTGCGCGCCCAGCGAGACGCTCACGGCGAACTGCGCGCCGCCTGGGAGCGGCGGTACGAGGCCGTACGCGCGGGCACGGCCGAGACGGCCCGTGCACTGGAACAGGCCCCCCAGGACCTGACCGACGCGGGCTCCGGCCGCCGGACGCGGACGGGGGAACACTGATGCCCCCGGCCCCGCCGAGCGGCAGCCTGGCCACCGCCGTCGCCCCCGCTCCCGCCGCTGCCGCTCCTGCCGTCTCCGTCCCTGCTGCCGCTCCTGCTTCCGCTGCCCGTGGCGTATCTGGTCCGGCTCCCGCCAGCGCCGTCGCTCCTGCTCCCGCCGCCTGTGGAGTCTCTGCTCCCGCTACCGCCGTCACCGCTCCCGCTCCTGCTTCCGCTGCCCGTGGCGTATCTGCTTCCGGCATCGCCACCGCTCCCGGCACCGCCGTGCCGTCCCGCCCCGGGACCGGGCACGCCTTCGGTACCTTCGGTGAGCTTCTTCAGGGGGCCCTGCCCGGCCCCGACAGTGACTTTCTCGTCACCTTTCCGCTGGCCCGTTGGGCCACCGCCGTTTTCCGTCCCGCCCCCGAGGCGGGGGACGTGCGGGTCGTTCCCGGGCACAAGGGGAAGTCCCGGCGCGTTGCCGAGGCCGTGCTGGGCGCGCTCGGTGAGACCGGGGGCGGGCTGCTGGAACTTGGGGGCGATCTGCCCGAGGGCAAGGGCATGGCCAGTTCCTCGGCCGACCTTGTCGCGACCGTACGGGCCGTCGGTGCCGCGTTCGGGCGGACGTTCACCCCGGCACAGACCGAGGCGTTCCTGCGCGGCATCGAGCCGGCCGACGGCGTGATGTACGACGAGATCGTCTGCTTCCACCACCGGGCCGTACGGCTCGGCAGCAGACTCGGCGCGCTGCCCCCGCTCGCCCTCGTCGCCCACGACGAGGGCGGACAGGTCGACACCGTGGCCCACAACCGGACCGCGAAGACCATCGGGACGGCCGAACGGCGCGAGTACGCCCGGCTCCTGGACCGGCTGACCGGCGCCGTCGCCACGGGCGACCTGCCCGCCGTGGGCGCCGTCGCCACCCGTAGCGCCGAGCTCAACGACCGCAGACGCGCCCGCGCCGGATTCGCCGAACTGCGCGCCCTGTGCCGCGAGGTCGACGGCCACGGCCTGGTCCTCGCCCACAGCGGCACCCTGCTCGGCGTACTCCTCGACGCGCACGACCCCGAACTCGACGCCAAGACGGAGCACATCCGCGCCGGCTGCGTCCCGCTCGGCGGCGAGGTGTCCGCTCACCGAGCGCTCGGTGTCGGGGACGACTGGGCTCCCTGCCCGCCGCACCCGGCGACGCCTGCCACGGCCCTCACCACTCATCGACTGGAGATCTGAGCATGCTGTTCGACACGCTGACGGACGCGATCGGCCGCACGCCGCTCGTCCGGCTGCGCCTCGGCGCGGAACGCGGGGTGGAGGTCTACGCCAAACTGGAGCTCCAGAACCTGTTCGCGATGAAGGACCGGGTCGCCCGCAACATCGTCCTGGAGGCCAGACGGCTGGGCATCCTGCGCCCCGACGCACCCGTGGTGGAGAGCTCCTCGGGCACCATGGCGCTCGGCGTCGCGCTCGTCGGCCGTTCCCTCGGCCACGAGGTGCACATCGTCACCGACCCGCGCATCGACCCCGTCACGCTGGCCAAACTGCGCGCCCTGGGCTGCCGGGTGCACGTCGTCGAGGCGATGACCAGCCACGGCTGGCAGTCCGCCCGGCTGGAGCGGCTCGCGGAACTGATGGCGGAACTGCCCGGCGCCTTCTGGCCCCAGCAGTACACCAACCCCGACAACCCCGGCGCCTACCGCGACCTCGCGGGCGAACTCCTCGACGACCTGGGCCACATCGACACCGTCGTCGGCGCCGTCGGCAGCGGCGGCTCGCTGTGCGGGACCGGCCGAGCACTGCGGGAGACCCTGCCCGCCGTACGCGTCGTGGGCGTCGACTGCGTCGGCAGCGCCCTGTTCGGGCAGCCCGACATACCGCAGCGGCTGCAGAGCGGCCTCGGCAACAGTCTGCTGCCGAAGAACCTCGACCGCTCCCTCGTCGACGAGGTCCACTGGCTCAACGACCACGAGGCGTTCGCCGCGACCCGTGAACTCGCCCGCGAACAGCAGATCTTCGGCGGCAACACCTCCGGCTCGGTGTACCGGGTCCTCGGCGACCTGGCGCGGCGGGCCGAGCCCGGCTCCCGCATCGTCGGCATCCTGCCCGACCGGGGCGACCGCTACGCCGACACCGTCTACAGCGACGAGCACTGGGACGACCACGAGCTGCGCGCGATGCCGACTGCCGACCGACCGGCCGTCGTGCCCTCCGGGACCACCGTCACCAGCTGGTCCCGGCACGCCTACCGCGCCCCCGCCGACCTGCGCCGGCATCTCGTCTTCGTCGAGTCCAACACCACCGGCACCGGCATGCTCGCCCTCGGCCTGGCCCGGGACCGGCTCGCCGCCGTACCCGTCCTGCTGACCGGCGACCCCGGCCGCTACCGGGGGCTGGCGGGCACCGGAGCCGAGGTGATCCGCTGCGACACCAACTCCGACGCCGCGCTGCGGGCCGCGATCCAGGACCGCTTCCGCCGCGAGGAGATCGCCGGGATCACCACCACCAGCGACTTCTACGTCCCCGCCGCCGCACGGCTGGCCCGCTGGCTCGGCCTCCCCGGCAACCCGCCCGAGGCGGTGACCGTATGCCGCGACAAGTCGGCCCTGCGGGCGGTGCTGGACCGCGCCGGGGTGCGCCAGCCCCGGTACGCGGTCGTACGTGACGCCGGTGAGGTCGCCGCGGCCGTCGCCCGGACCGGGCTGCCGTGCGTGGTCAAGCCCGCCGACGACTCCGGCTCGGTCAACGTCCTGCTCTGCGCCGACGAGGCGGCTGCCGTCGCCCAGACCGAGCGGATCCTCGCCGTCACCACCAACGTCAGGGGGATGCCGACCGCGCGGACCGTCCTCGTCGAGGAGTACCTGGAAGGCCCCGAGTACAGCGTGGAGATGTTCAGCGGGGACGGCCGGGCCGAATGCGTCGGCATCACCGCCAAGTCCGTCACCGGCACACCCCACTTCGTGGAGCACCGCCACCTCTTCCCCGCCCCGCTCCCGGCCGGTACGGCGCAGCACGTCACCGAGACGGTGTCGGCCGCCCTGGACGCGGCCGGCATCCGGCTCGGCGCCACCCACACCGAGGTGAAGCTGACCGACCGGGGACCGGCCGTCGTCGAGATCAACCCGCGCCCCGCGGGCGGCATGATCCCCGAACTCGTCCGGCTGGCCGGCGGCGTCGACCTGCTCGAACAGCAGCTCAGGGCCGCCATCGGCCTGACGCCCGACCTCAAACACGTCCACGGCGCCCACGCGGGCATCCAGTTCCTGCTCGCCGACGCCGACGGGGTCCTCGACGCCGTGGACGGCGTCACCGAGGCGGCGGCCGTGGACGGCGTCGAGGCGGTGACCGTCACCGCCGCGCCAGGCGCCGTGATCCGGCGAGCGCGCAGCGCGGGCGACCGGATCGGGCACGTCATCGCGTGCCGTCCGGGCCCCGAGGCGGTGACGGCGGCACTGGACGAGGCACGCGCCCTGATCCGGCTCACGGTCGACGGCCGGCGCCCAACCCGCTGAGCATCACAGCTCCTGTCCGTCATGCGCCGTACGGACCCGTACGGCGTCCCCACCCATCCCTACGCATCCATCGAGGAGACCCGCCATGAGCAACCCCTTCGAGAACGACGACGCCGTGTACCTCGTCGTCCGCAACGACGAGCTCCAGCACTCGCTGTGGCCCGCCGACCTCCCCGTCCCGGCCGGCTGGACCACGGTCCACGGCCCGGACGGCCGCCAGAACTGCCTCGACCACGTCGAGCGGCACTGGACGGACATGCGGCCCGCGTCCCTGGTCGCGGCACTCGCCGGGGACACGGCCCGTGCCTGAGTCCGTACGAACCCTGCCCGGCCCCGGTTCGCCGCCCCCGGCGGCGGCCGGGGCGGCCCGGGAAGGCTCCCACGAGGACGGTCCGGTGGACGTCCTGCGGCGCCTGGTCGCCCAGGTGCTGGGGCTGGCCGCCGACGCCGTCGGCCCCGGCCACGGCTTCACCGAACTCGGCGGCGACAGCATCCAGGCCATCCAGGTCGTCAGCCGCGCCCGTACGTCCGGGCTGCTGCTCACCACCCGCGACGTCCTGCGCAGCGAGAGCATCGCCGCACTCGCCGCCACCGCCCGCGCGGCGGACGGCCCCGGAGCGACCGCGGGTCCCACCCAACGCCCGCGTCGCACCGGGCCGTTGGCCGCGACCCCGATCATGGCGTGGCTCGGCGGCCTGGACGGCCCCGTCGACACGTACCACCAGTCGCTCGTGGTCCGCACCCCCGCCGGGTTCGGCGCCCAACACGCCGTACGTGTCGTACGGGCCCTGCTCGACACGCACGACGTCCTCCGGCTCACGGTGCCCGGCGGGGCGGGCGCCGCCGCCGAGGGGTGCGTCGTGCCACCGCCGGGCACCGTCGACGCGTACGGCCTGGTCGAGCACGTCCGCGCGCCCGACGCCGCCGACACCGAGCTGCCCGCCCTCGTCACCGACCGGATCCGGGCCGCCCGGCGGCTGCTGTCCCCGGCGGACGGCGTCATGCTGCGTGCCGTGCTCGTCGACCGGGGCCCTGGTCAGCAGGGCAGGCTGGCCTTGGTCGTGCACCATCTCGTCGTCGACGGCGTGTCCTGGCGCATCCTCCAGGACGACCTGCGCACCTGCTGGGCGCGGCTCAGCGCGGGCGAGGACCTCGCCCTGGAACCCGCCCCGACACCGTTCGCGCACTGGGCCGACCTGCTGCGCGCCGACGCCACCTCCGGCCGCCGCATGGGCGAGGCGGCGCGCTGGGCCGAGACCCTCCGGTCCGCCCCCGAACCCCTCGGCGGCGTATGCGAGTTGGACCGGCTCGACGCCGAGACCGCGGAACACCGCCTCACCCTCACCCTGCCCCCGGACGTGACCGGACCGCTGCTCACCGTCGTGCCCGGCGTCGTCAACGGCACCGTCAACGACGTCCTGCTGACGGGACTTGCCCTCGCCGTCCTCGCCTGGCGGCGTCCGGTGACGGGCCCGGCGGACAGCGGCACGGTCCTCGTCGACGTGGAGGGCCACGGCCGCGAGGACATCGCGGGCGCCCCCGACCTGTCCCGGACCGTCGGCTGGTTCACCACCATGTACCCGGTCCGCTTCGACCTCGGCCGGCCCGACCTCGACGACGCCCGCACGGGCGGCCCCGCCGCCGGACCGGTCCTGCGCACCGTCAAGGAGACCTTGCGGGCGATCCCCGACCACGGCATCGGCCACGGCCTGCTCCGTCACGGCAACAGCCGCACCCGCCCCGCCCTCGCGGCCCTGGGCGTCCCCGAGATCGGCTTCAACTACCTCGGCCGCTTCCCGATGGGCGACGCCGCCGACTGGGCCGCCGCACCCGGGCACGACTTCGCCCTGGACGAGGCCGACGACGGCCTGGCCATGGCCCACGCCGTGGAGGTCAACGCCGCCGCCCACGAGGGCCCCGACGGCCCCACCCTGAGCGCCACCTGGACCTGGGCGGCCAACGCCTGCCCGGCCGACCGGGCCCACGCCCTGGCCCACGAGTGGTTCGCCATGCTGCGCGCCCTCGTCCGGCACGCGCAGCTGCCCGGCGTCGCCGGACTCACCCCCTCCGACGTGTCCCTGCCCGGCCTCGGCCAGGCCGACCTCGACGCCTTCGAAGCCCAGTTCGGAGAACTGCTGTGATCCCCCTGTCCCACGCCCAGCGCCGCCTGTGGTTCCTGTCCCGCGACGGTGACCCCGGCGGCCTGCACAACATCCCGGTGGCGCTGCGCCTGCACGGCGACCTCGACCACGACGCCCTCACGGCCGCACTCGCCGACGTGACCGACCGGCACGAGGCCCTGCGCACGGTCTTCCCGCACACCGACGGCGTCCCCCGTCAGCACGTCCTCGACCCGGGCACCGCCCCGCCCCGCACGGTCACCGCCCCGGCCGACGAGCACCGCGCCCGCGCCCGGCAGGAGGCGGCAACGCCCTTCGACCCGGCCACCGAACCGCCCCTGCGCGCCCACCTGTTCACCGACCGGGCACAGGACCACTGTCTGCTGCTCGTCCTGCATCACATCGCGGGCGACGGCGCCTCCCTCGACGTCCTCCTGCGCGACCTGTCCGCCGCCTACACCGCCCGGGTTCTCGGCGGGGAGCCGGACTGGCCCGAGCTCCCCGTCCAGTACCCGGACTACGCCCTGTGGCGGCACGACGTCCTCGGCGACCCCGACGACCCGGACTCCGAGCACCGGCGCCAGCTCGACCACCGCGCCCTCGCGCTCGCCGGCCTGCCCGAGGAGCACACCCTCCCCACCGACCGGCCCCGGCCCGCCGTCGCCTCGTACCGTGGCGCGGTCGTCACCGCCGAAGCCGGCACCGCCGCGCACACCCGTCTCGCCGGCCTCGCCCGTGACCGGCGCGCCACCGTCTTCATGGCCGTCCAGGCGGCGTTCGCCACCCTGCTCACCCGGCTGGGCGCGGGCACCGACCTCGCCCTCGGCTGTCCCGTCGACAGCCGCGACGACGAGGCGCTGGAACACCTCGTGGGCCTCTTCGTCGACACCGTCGTCGTACGGGCCGACACCTCGGGCGACCCCGCGTTCACCGACGTGCTCGACCGGGTGCGTGACGCCGCCCTGGACGCCCACGCCCACCGGGACGTGCCCTTCGACGCCCTGGTGGAACGGCTCAATCCGCCCCGCTCGCCCGGCCGTCACCCCCTGTTCCAGATCGCGGTCGCCGGCCGCCGGGACACGGGCGCGGAGCCGGTCCTGCCGGGGCTGCGGGTCCGTACGGAAGCCGTGCGCACCGCCACGGCCAAGTTCGATCTGACCCTGGAGGTCGACGAGCGCCACGACCCCGACAGCGGCCGGCCGGCCGGGATCGGCCTCGCCCTCGAATACGCCGCCGACCTGTTCGACGCCGCCACCGCCCAGCGGCTCCTGGACCGGCTGACCGTCCTCCTCGACGTGGTGGCCGCCGACCCCGCCGCTCCGATCGCCGCCCACGATCTGCTGACCCCCGAGGAACGCGCCGCGCTCACGCACGGCTGGCAGGGCGCGCCGGCCGTGCCCCACGACACCACGGTGCACGCTCTCTTCGCCGAACGGGCCGCCGCCCACCCGGACCGGACGGCGGCCGTCCACGGCGACCGGGAGACGAGCTACGGTGCCCTCGACGCCCTCTCCGACCGCGTCGCGGCCCGGCTCGCCGACCTCGGAGTGCGCCCCGGCGAGACGGTGGCCGTCCTCATGGACCGTTCCGTGGAACTGATCGCCGCCTGCCTGGGCGTACTGAAGGCCGGCGCGGCCTACCTGCCACTGGACGCCCGCGCCCCACGGGCCCGTTCGGCGTCGGTCGTCTCCGCCGCCGGGGCGTCGGTCCTGCTCACCGACCCGGGCACGGAGGTTGATGGCCTCGGCGCCCGCCACACCCTGCGTCTGGGCGACGACGACGGTGGTCTGTCGTCCGACGCCGTGGTGTCGGCGTGCGCCGGCGACGCGGATGTGTACGCCGATGGCCTCGGCGTGCGCCACGCCTCGCGTCTCGGTGGCGGTGGAGTCCTGCCGTTGGAGGCTGTGCGGTCGGCGGGCGCCGGGGACGTGGCTGTGTACGCCGATGGCCTCGGCGTGAGCCACACCCCGCGCCTCGGCGCCGGCCACGACAGTGGACCGTCCGCACACGCCGTGCGGCGGGTTCGCGCCGGCGGGCGTCCCGATGACCTCGCGTACGTCATGTACACCTCCGGCTCGACCGGTACGCCCAAGGGCGTCGCCGTCGCCCACCGTGAGGTCGTCGCCCTCGCCCTGGACCGGCGCTGGCGCGGCGGCGCCCACGAACGTGTCCTGTTCCGCTCCCCGCACGCCTTCGACGCCTCCACCTACGAGCTGTGGGTCCCCCTGCTGAACGGCGGGCTCGTGGTCGTCGCCCCGCCCGGTGACCTGGACGTACTCGGCCTCGCCCGGCTCATCGGCGAACAGCGGGTCACCGGCACCTTCCTGACGGCCACCCTCTTCAACGAACTCGCCGACCGCTGCCCGGAACGGCTCGGCACCCTCCGCGAGGTGATGACCGGCGGCGAGGCCGCCTCCCTTGCCGCCGTCCGCCGGGTCCGTGAGCACTGCCCGGACACCACCGTGACCAACGGGTACGGGCCGACGGAGACCACCACGTTCGCCGCTGTCTTCCCCCTCGCCCCCGGGAGCGACGCCCCGGCCGGACAGGTGCCGATCGGACGCCCCCTGGACGGCACCCGCCTCCACGTCCTCGACGACCGTCTCGCCCTCGTCCCACCCGGCGTCACCGGCGAGCTGTACATCGCCGGGGCCGGTCTCGCCCAGGGCTACCTGGGACGCCCCGGGCTCACCGCCGAACGCTTCACCGCCTGCCCGTACGGTCCGCCCGGCACCCGCATGTACCGCACCGGTGACCTGGCCCGCTGGACGGCGGACGGCCAGATCGAGTACCTCGGCCGTGCCGACCGGCAGCTCAAGATCCGTGGCCTGCGTATCGAACCGGGCGAGATCGAGAACGTCCTCGCGGGCCATCCGGACGTCGGCCGGGCCGCGGTCACCGTCGTCCCGACCCCCGCCGGACCCGTTCTCGCCGGCTACGCGGTGCCCGCCGAAGGGAGGCGGCCCGACCCGGTGGCGCTGCGCGAGCATCTGCGCGCCGAACTGCCGGACTGGATGGTCCCCCTGACGGTCACCGTGCTCGACCGCTTCCCGACGACCCCCAACGGCAAGACGGACCTGGCCGCACTCCCCGCCCCAGGCCCCGCCGCCGGGGACCGGCCCCACCAGGCACCGAGGAACGACGCCGAGCGCGCGCTCGCCGCCCTCTGGGAGCGGATGCTCGGCGCGGAACGGATCGGTGTCCACGACGACTTCTTCGCCCTGGGCGGCCATTCCCTCCTCGCGACCCGCCTCCTCGCGGAGATGCGGTCCCTGCTCGGCGCCACGGTCACCGTCCGCCGGTTCTTCGCGGGGCCCACCGTGGCCCAGCTGGCCGAAGCCGCGGCGACGGCCGTCGTGACCGACCCCGCCGACGAACCCCCGGTCGTACGCCGGGCCCGCCGCCCCAGCCTCGCCTGACCGGCGCCTAAGTCAACGGGCCGCCCCGGCGGACCGGGGCCAGCGGTCCGGGCCGAGGACCGGCCGTCAGGCCGTGCCCGGTCACCCGCGACCGGTCGTGGCGGGCTTCCGCCGCCGTGGGTGCCTGCGACCGGCCGGGGCCGGCCGCACCGGCTCTGCGGCGGCGGCTGTCCGGCTCCGCCGGACGCCGCCCGGCGGGGCTGCTCGCCCGGCG